>Ga0315908_10002572_pt1 | contig 13227 bp, 14 predicted proteins | sample LakEriMetagenome_12_FD_203520 | JGI IMG/M metagenome (GOLD analysis project Ga0315908, IMG submission 203520) | Freshwater fungal communities from buoy surface, Lake Erie, Ohio, United States - Buoy 4 MA124 | ecosystem: Environmental > Aquatic > Freshwater > Lake > Lake biofilm | place: USA...
TTGCGCTTGTGACGTGCAGTACAGTCGCCCTCGACTGCATAACATAGTGGTTTAGGGCGATGAGAAGGCAAGCAAGAAGTTATGGGTTTTGATCGCAAGCGTGCTGGCAAGGGCCGGGACAAAAGAGACGGTTTCGGTGATGAAAGCTACGATGGTTATCGCGCGCCATCCCCCTATCAAAGTGAGTTTGGTGGCGGCCGTTCAGGCGGCGGTGGATTTGGCGGCGGCGGTAATGGCGGCGGCGGTGGAGGTGGCTTTGGTGCCCCGCGCCGTGGCCCTGGTGGCCCGCCAATGCCCGCGCAAGTAATCGGTTCCGGCAAAGGAATCGTCAAGTTTTTCAATGGTCAAAAAGGTTTTGGCTTCATCCAGGTAGATGATCGTCCCGACGACGTCTTCGTGCACATCAGCGCTGTCGAGCAAGCTGGCTTGGCCGGCCTTGCCGAGGGCCAGCCACTAGAATTCCAACTGGTGGAACGTGGGGGTAAAGTGTCGGCAACCGATCTCGTGATCGACGGTGAGCCGATGCCCGTCAGCGAGCGTGCTCCTCGTCCTGACCGTCCAGCGTTTGACCGTGACCGTGGACCGCGCGGTGATGATCGCGGCGGCTTCCGTGGTGGTGATCGCGACTCGGCCGCACGTGGTCCGCAGCGCGAATCGACTGGCGAACGGGCCAACGGCACCGTGAAGTTCTTCAATGACATGAAGGGTTTTGGTTTCGTGCAGCGTGACGATGGCGGCGAAGATGTGTTTGTACATATTTCGGCGCTTGAGCGTTCGGGCATGGGTCAAGTGACTCAAGGCGACCGTTTGTCCTTCGACATCGAAATCGACCGTCGCGGCAAATATTCTGCAACGAACCTGAGCACGCTCTCCGAATAAGTGCTGTTCTGAATTTCAAAAAGGGCGGGTGAAGCAATAGACTTCGCCCGCCTTTTTTATACCCTCTTATGCGTTACCCATCGTGGCTGCCAGGAACCAAGCGCGTTGCTCGGCTTGGTCGGTCCAATCGTCAAGAAGCCCATCTGTAGCATTATCTCCCGCTTCGTCTGCAAGGTCCTTGGCGGCCTTTAACGCCTTTATCAGCGTTCCATTGTCCGCGTGCAGTTCCTTCAGCATTGTGGCTGAATCGGTTGACGTCGAATCATGGTCCTTAATCTGCTGTATGGCGGCAATCGAACCGATTGAGGTCAGGGTATACTGACCCAATTTGCGTACGCGTTCGGCCACAAGGTCGGTCGTCGCGATCAGCTCTGTCGCTTGTTCGTCAAACAGCAGATGATATTCGCGAAAATTCGGTCCAGTGACATGCCAGTGAAAATTCTTGGTTTTCAGATATAGCGCGTAATAATCGGCCAGTAAGCCGTTTAACGCGTCGGCCAACGCCTTTTTGCTATTGTCGCCAGATGCCATCGCACTTCTCCTGTATTGGGGGGGATTCTTGAATATAGGAATGACGCGGTCAATCTCCAACATATAGTGCCTGTTGTTCGCTGAATGCGTTCCGCATAAGGTTGCGGTGTAATGCCGGAATGCTTCCATGCGGCATTCTAGCTTATGGACTTGACTTTTCACTTGCGAATCCGCATTGGCCGCCGTCTGTGAACAGCGGGGCTTTTTTGCTCCGCAGTTTTTTACGAAATTATTTGAACAAAAGGAATGGGCCATGGCGAAGCCAGCCACGATCAAGATCAAGCTGCTCAGCACCGCTGACACGGGCTTCTTCTACGTGACCAAGAAAAATCCGCGCAACATCACGGAAAAAATGACGTTCCGCAAATATGACCCCGTCGTGCGCAAGCATGTCGAGTTCAAAGAAGCCAAAATCAAGTAAGCCAACGCGCTGCTTGAATAAGCTATCGATCAGGGCGCTTCGGGCGCCCTTTTTGATTCCGGTAACATGAGTTCCGGTTTGTCTGATTTCTGCTATCGACCGCAACACTGCTTCCCTGAAGGCGATCACCTTTTTATCTATACGGACCTTTTCCCGCTTTGCGTTCGGCCATGCCTTGGCTTAAGCGATGGCCATGCATGAAACAAACGACACGTTAGACGCATCGGCTATGGCGTTCCAGGCATTGGCTTGGGCGTTGATGGAAGAATCACGGGCGGAGCGATTATTGTCGCTCACGGGCCTCACACCCGAGGGCTTGCGCAGCAGCGTTATGGAACGCAGCACACAGGCGGCGATCTTGTCGTTTTTGGAGGCGTATGAGCCTGACCTTATCGCGTGCGCGGCGGTCATCGGCGTCTCGCCTGCTCGACTTGTGCAAGCACGGCAGGAGTTGGAGCCATGAGCGTTACTGATCCCCGGCCACTTTTGATTTCAGATTGCGACGAAGTGTTGCTGCACATGATCGTCCCTTTTCGCGACTGGCTGGATGACGCACACCATATCCATTTTGACCTCGTCCACGGCGATTGGGGCGAGGCACTGCGTCACAAACATGATGGCAATATTGTCGAGCGTGGTCAGGTGTGGGATCTGCTCAACGGATTTTTCGATACCGAAATGCACCGGCAAAAGGCAATTGATGGCGCGGTAGAAAGCATCAACCGCTTACGTGAACATGCCGATGTCGTTATCCTCACCAATTTGCTTGATCACCGTGCAGGACCGCGGACCGAGCAGTTGAAGGCCGTAGGCATCGACGCGCCAGTCTATTGTAACCAGGGCGGCAAAGGCGAGGCGCTTGGACGGATTCTCGAAGAATATCGGCCCAGCGTTGCTGTATTCGTCGACGATCTCGGGCATCAGCACGATTCGGTTGGCGAACAACATCCCGATGTGTGGCGGCTGCATTTTGTCGGGGAGCCGTTGCTGTGGGATCGCGTGAAACCTTCGAAATCAGCGCATGCACGGCTAGACCGCTGGGCCGACGCAGAAGTTTGGATTAGGGAGCGGCTGGTTGCGAATGCGCCAGCGCCCACATTGGAAAAGGTGGCATCATGATAGAAGCAAAATTGGCCGAACTCGGCATTACTCTTCCGGCACCTGCTGCGCCGGTCGCATCCTATGTGCCCGCCGTAGAAGCGAACGGGATGCTGTTCATTTCGGGGCAGTTGCCCTTTGTTGATGGCAAGGTTGTCACCGGCAAGGTCGGTGAAACGCGCAGTCTTGAAGAAGGCAAGGCCGCAGCCAAGGCGTGCGGCATCATGCTGATCGCGCAGATGAAGGCGGCCCTCGGTGGCGACCTCGACCGCGTCGAACGGATCGTAAAGCTTGGCGTATTTGTTGCCTCCACCCCTGATTTCACGGATCAACCCGAAGCCGCCAATGGCGCTTCGGATTTAATGGAAGCCGTGTTCGGCGACGCAGGCAAGCATGCACGTGCTGCCGTCTCGGTCCCCGTATTGCCACGCGATGCAACGGTCGAAATCGACTGCGTGGTAAAAATTCGAAGCTAAAAAGTGATGTGGAAAAATCACCGTAGTCCTGAGCCACCAGCGCCTGAGCGCTGGTGAAAGTCGAAGGGCGCTTTTCCGGTTCGGACCGCCCTTCGACGGACGCAGTCGCTGCACGACTGCTGCTCAGGGCTGCGGTAATGATGGGGCTGAAGCGATGATAAGCGACTGGATGTTTCATTGCTACATATTGAAATGTTCTGACGGCTCTTATTATGTTGGGCACACCGACAATATGGAACAGCGACTGGCAGAGCATCAGTCGGGGGCATTTCCGGGCTATACCTACAAGCGTCGACCCGTTGAACTGATTTGGAATGACGCATTTCAGACGCGTGACGATGCCAAGACTGCGGAAAAGCAGATCAAGGGTTGGAGCAGGGCTAAAAAAGAAGCGTTGGCTAAGGGTCATTGGGGTCAGATATCGGAGTTAGCCAAATGCCGCAGCCGCAACTGATGACCACCCTTCGACAGACGCAGTTGCTGCACAACTGCTGCTCAGGGCTACGGTACGATTTCGATGTCTGAAGTCACCGCCGAACTTTTGAGCAAGGTCAGCGATATTCCTGCCGACCAGTGGGATGCGCTAAACCCGCGCGGCAATCCGTTTGTGAGTCATGCGTTTCTGTCGGCGCTTGAGCACTCCGGAAGCGTTGGTCCGGGCACGGGCTGGTCGCCTGCGCCGGTCATCATGCGCGATGCGGATGGTATTCCAGTGGCAGCACTTCCTGCCTATCTTAAAACCCACAGCCAGGGAGAATATGTGTTCGACCATCATTGGGCGGATGCATTTCATCGGGCTGGTGGGCAATATTATCCCAAGTTGCAAATTGCCGCCCCGTTCTCGCCAGTGCCGGGGCCGCGATTGTTAGTGCGTGACCCGGCGATGGCTTTGCCGATCTTGCGGGCGGCGGAAGCAGTGGTGGACCAGAATGGCCTGTCTTCCGCACATGCAACTTTTGTGGAGGAAGCCGAGCTGGCACAATTTCGCGCGGCAGGATGGTTGACGCGGGTCGGCACGCAATTTCATTGGCAGAACCGGGACTATGCCGATTTTGAAGAGTTTCTGGGTGCCTTATCTTCGCGTAAGCGCAAGGCCATCCACAAGGAACGTGCAGGTGCACAAGAGGCCGTCCGCATAGAGCAAATTTCTGGTGCGGATATCACGCCCGAACATTGGGATGCGTTCTGGATATTCTATCAGGATACTGGCGCGCGCAAATGGGGCACGCCCTATCTGACCCGTGCTTTTTTCGACATTATCGGGAAAAAAATGCGCGACAGTATTGTCCTATTTCTGGCGTTTGATGCAGATCGACCGATAGCAGGCGCACTCAACTTCGTTGGACCCGATTGCCTGTATGGCCGCTATTGGGGCTGCACCAGGGACGTTCCCTTTTTGCATTTTGAATTATGTTATTATCAGGCGATTGATTACGCCATCGCGCATGGCCTCGCCCGTGTAGAAGCCGGGGCGCAGGGCGCGCATAAATTGGCGCGGGGTTATGCGGCGGTGCCGACCTATTCTGCGCATTATATCGCCAATGAAGGGTTCCGCACCGCAGTTGCCGATTTCCTGGAACGTGAAACAGTGGCCATGGAACGCGAGATTGAATTTTTGGGCGACATGGTGCCCTTTAAGAAAGGCTAATTCTTCGCGCGCCGGGGAGGAATTCAGTGTTGCAATCCTCTATTTAATCGCGCAATTAAATGCGGAGAGAGGAATCATCCCATGAGCACACCAAGCCCGCAGGAACTTGCCGCCTTTGAAAAGCAATGCGACGCGTGGTTCGCCGAAAACACGGTGCGCGACCCCGGTTTCATGCTGCCCTTGACCTTCATGGAAGTGTCGACAGATCAGCAGTTTGATTTCCTCCGGAATTGGCAGCGCAAGGTTTACGAGGCAGGCTATTTCGGCATGTCTTGGCCCACCGAATATGGCGGCTATGGTATGCATCCTGAATATCAGCGTATAGCCACGCGGATCATGAAAAGCCATGATGCGCCGATCATGCTAAATGCGATTGCCAATGGCTGGACGGGGCCGTTGTTGCTCGACATTGGCCGTGAGGAGGACAAGCGCCGCTTTATAAAGCCAATGCTTTCGGCTGAAGAAATCTGGTGTCAGGGGTTTTCGGAACCAGAGCATGGTTCCGATCTTGGCAGCGCGCAGACCAAGGCTGTGCGCGATGGTGATGAATATGTCATCAATGGTTCCAAGATCTGGACGTCATTGGGAGACCGCGCCGATTACATGATCCTTCTCGCCCGTACATCCAATGACGGGCCAAGCAAATATGCAGGGCTTTCGTTCTTCCTTGCGCCGATGAAGATCCCCGGCGTCGAAACGCGGCGCCTGAAGAAATTGACTGGTGAATATGGCTTTACACAGTGTTTCTTCACCGATGCTCGCATTCCAGCTTCAGGCCTCGTCGGTGAAGAAGGGCAGGGCTGGATGGTCGCGATGAAGACGCTTGAGTATGAGCGCGGCGCGAAGGTCAATCCGGTCGGCGGCTATTTCGTCAAGGAAATGGACGTGATGGGCGTGATCGATATGGCGCGTTCGGCCAAGCGCGGCGGCAAGCCTGTGCTGGATGATCCCGTCATGCGTGACAGGCTTGTCGACTATATGATCGAAATTCAGGCCCTGAACCTCAACAACCAGCGCCGCCGCATGGCCCCACTCACCAGTGATCGCCCGATGGGGCTTGCGTTGATGAACAAGCTGGCACGGACAGAGTTGGTGCGCGAATTGACCGAATTCTCTTTGCAGTTCCAAGGCACGCGCGCCGGCTATTATGTTGGCGACGAAAATGCGGTAGATGACGGCTATTGGCACCGGTCCTATTTGAACAGCTTCTCCGCCACGATTGGCGGCGGAACGAGCCAAATCCAGAAAAATATCATCGGTGAACATGTGCTTGGCCTGCCCAAAGGGCGGTGAGCGATTACGGATGTCATAGCTCCAAGCCTTCAGACGGGCGCGTCTCCGCCGGGCATAGTCATTGCCTTGCAAACGCCCTTCGATTGAGCGCAGGGCAAAGGTTTTTGTTTAGGAGAGTGTGAATGTCCGAAGTCCTAACTCAAGCTCAGGACGGTGTCCTGATCATCACGATCAACCGGCCCGACGCGAAGAACGCTGTCAACCAGGCGGTCGCACAAGGCATTGCTGCGGCCATGGAGCAGCTGGATAGCGACAAAAGCTTAAACGCGGGTATAATCACGGGTGCAGGCGGGACTTTCTGCTCGGGCATGGATCTGAAGGCGTTTCTGCGCGGAGAGCTGCCCAGCATCAAGGGCAAGGGTTTTGCCGGCTTTATTGAATCCCCGCCCGCCAAGCCGCTCATTGGAGCAGTTGAAGGCTATGCGCTTGCAGGCGGCATGGAAATTGCGGTTGCCTGCGACTTGCTGGTGGCGAATGACAAAGCACAATTTGGTATCCCTGAGGTGAAGCGGAGCCTTGTCGCCGCCGCTGGAGGCTTGCTGACGCTGCCATCGATTATCGGCAAGCGCATGGCTATGGAACTTGCACTGACAGGCGATTTCATCTCCGCCCATCGCGCGTATGAAATGGGCTTTGTGAACCGCGTAACAGACGGCGCTGCCATTGATGCTGCGCTTGAGCTTGCGGCAAAGGTGGCTGCCAATGGACCGCTGGCACTGATTGCGACGAAGCGTGTTATCAATGAGCGACCTGATTGGAACTCCACAGAGATGTGGAAGAAGCAGAGCGAAATTTGCGCGCCTGTTTTTGCATCGAAGGACTCACGCGAAGGCGCTTTGGCCTTTGCCGAAAAGCGTAAACCAAACTGGCAGGGGGAATAATATGGGCCATCCAACCGTTCACGCCGTCGCCAATCCCGATAAACCCGCCGTCATCATGGCGGGGTCGGGCGAGACTATCACATACAAGCAACTTGACGAACGTTCCAACCAGTGCGCCCATTTGTTTCGTACGCTTGGGCTTCAGCACGGCGATACGGTGGCAATTTGCCTCGAAAACCGGGCAGAATTTTTTGATATTGTCTGGGGCGCGCAGCGCGCAGGGCTGATTTACGTCGCCATTAGTTGCCGGCTCACCGCCTCCGAAATCGATTATATTCTGAAGGATAGCGGGTCAAAGGCACTTTTTGCCTCGCCTTATTTGGGCGCGGTGCTGGACCAGATTGAAAGCCCGGTGACGCGTTTCATCCTTGGCGGCGCACATGCCGGATGGGAAAATTATGCCGTTGCTGTTGCAGACATGCCCATTACACCCGTGGCCGATGAGCGGGCTGGCACTGACATGTTGTATAGTTCCGGTACGACGGGGCAACCAAAGGGTATTCGCTTTCCGCTGCCCGAGGACGCCGATATTGCCGCGCCCAATGTTCTTGCTGGCCTCGCCATGATGGCGTTCAAATTTTCGGGCGACAGCATCTATTTGTCGCCAGCACCGCTTTACCATGCCGCGCCTTTACGTTGGTGTGCCGCGGTGCACCGCCTTGGCGGCACGGTTGTGGTGATGGAGAAATTCGATCCTGAAGCAGCTTTGGCGGCTATTGAGAGATATAAGATTACCGCTAGCCAATGGGTACCAACGCATTTCGCACGCATGCTGAAGCTGCCCGAAAATGTGCGCGTCAAATATGACGTGTCCAGCCTGGAAACAGCGGTCCACGCCGCCGCGCCATGTCCTGTGCCGATAAAGGAGGCGATGATTGAATGGTGGGGGCCGGTCCTGCGCGAATATTATGCCGGTACCGAGGGGCAGGGAATTACATTTATCTCAAGCGAGGAATGGCTGACGCATAAAGGTTCCGTTGGTCGTGCGTTGAATGCGACGATGCATATTTGCGACGAAGAAGGCGACGATGTGCCTGTTGGCCAAGAAGGCACGGTGTTCTTCGAAAGCGCTGCGTCTTTTAGCTACCATAATGACCCAGAAAAAACCAAAGGTGCGACCAATAAGCATGGCTGGACCACATTGGGTGATGTTGGGCGGCTGGATGCAGAGGGCTATCTCTATCTCACGGACCGCAAAAGCTTCATGATCATTTCGGGCGGGGTGAACATCTATCCGCAAGAGATCGAAAACCATCTGGTCACACACCCAAGGGTCCGCGATGTTGCGGTCATCGGCGGGCCGCATGACGAAATGGGCGAAGAGGTTATCGCCGTGGTGCAGCCTCTTGATATGGCCGACGCGGGTGATGATTTGCGCGACGAACTTACCACCTACGCGCGGGAGAAGTTGTCAGGTATCAAGATACCGCGCCGCATTGATTTCCGCGAAGAGCTTCCGCGTCATGATACCGGGAAACTATACAAGCGCCTGCTGCGCGATGAATATTGGGCGAAGCAGGACAAGCCGACAACTTGAGGCTATAACGCCACAGACTCATCAGGAGATAGACAATGACCACGCAATATAAAAATCTGATCAACGGCGAACTCGTGGATAACGGCAAATGGATTGATGTCGTAAACCCCGCGACCGAGCAGGTTATAGGCCAAGTGCCGGATTGCGGACAGGCCGATCTCGACAAAGCGGTTGCCGCTGCACGCGCTGCGTTCCAGACATGGAAGAAAACGAGCGTCGAAGAGCGCCGGGCTCTTTTCGCGAAAATGGCAGACGTGATCAAGACGAACAGCGACGAGCTGATGCGTCTGCTTACCGCCGAACAGGGCAAGCCGCATATGCAGGCGGGTAGTGAAATCGCCGGCTGCGTTGGCATGACGCGCGCTTTGCCTATGTTGAATTTGGAAGAGAAAATCACGGAGGATAGCGACAAACGTTTGAGCCGTACCCGCCGCGTGCCCGTTGGCGTAGTTGGCGGTATCGTGCCCTGGAACTTCCCTGTTTTGATGGCAATCCAGAAGATTGTGCCTGCTTTATTGTCGGGCTGCACAATGGTGCTGAAGCCGTCGCCGTTCACGCCGCTGGCGACCTTGCGCTTGGCTGAGCTAGTGGCAGGCATATTCCCAGCCGGCGTGCTCAACATCATCACGGGCGGCGATGCGCTGGGACCATTGCTGACGTCGCACCCCGACATCGACAAGATCACTTTCACAGGCTCAACTGCCACGGGTAAGCGCGTGATGGAGTCCGCGTCTAAGGATTTGAAGCGCATTACCCTTGAATTGGGCGGTAATGACGCCGCAATTGTTCTGCCTGACGCTGATGTCAGCAAGGTCGCGGAAAAGCTGTTTTGGGCAAGCTTTTACAATGCAGGCCAAGTCTGCATTGCGGCCAAGCGTATCTATATTCACGAAGATATTTATGACGAATTGTCGGGTGCGATTGCAGCTTATGCCAAGGCAGTTAAGGTTGGCGATGGCGCTGAACAGGGCACCGCAATTGGCCCCATTCAGAACAAGCCACAATATAAGCGCGTGTTGGAGCTTATTCAGGACGCGAAGGACAAGGGCTATAAATTCCTCGCTGGTGGCGATCATGACACATCGATTCCCGGCTATTTTGTGCCTGTCACCGTGCTGGATAATCCACCCGAAGACGCACGGATTGTAGCGGAGGAACAATTTGGCCCAGTCATGCCGTTGATGAAATTTTCAACGATCAATGAAGTTATTAGCCGCGCAAATGCGTCGGATTATGGACTTGCCGGTTCCATCTGGACTAGCAACCCAGAAGCCGCTGTGGAGGTTGCTGAGCAACTCGAGACAGGCACGGTCTGGATTAACGAGTCTATGCATCTCGCCCCGAACGCACCTTTTGCAGGACATAAGCAGTCGGGCTTCGGTGCTGAATTGGGTGAGGAAGGTTTGCTTGAGTTCACCTATCCGCAAGTGATCACGATCGCGCGCGAGGCGGCTTAAGGCGTTTTGTAGTCTACGATTGGCGTCACCCTTTTATCGTCATCCCGAACTTGTTTCGGTATAAGAAAAAGGGTGACCCATTATCCTGAAACAAGTTCAGGATGACGATTGATCGAGCTACAGCCAATCGCACTTGACTCTCCCCCTTCAAGGTTTAATCGTCTGATTAAATTTCGAACAACAGGAGAGTGAAAATGGCAGACGCCTATATTGTGGATGCGGTCCGTACCGCAGGTGGCCGTCGCGGCGGCAAGCTTGCGGGTGTGCATCCGGTGGATTTGGGGGCTGCCGTTCTCGATTCTATTGCCGACCGTAATGATTTCGACCCCGCGGCGATTGAAGACGTCATCATGGGCTGCGTTATGCAAGGTGGCGAGCAAGCAGGTGACGTTGGCCGCAACATCGTGCTGGCCTCGCGCTTGCCTAATTCTATCCCTTCGGTCAGCATTGACCGTCAGTGCGGATCATCACAGCAGTCAATGATGTTTGCCGCGCAAGGCGTCATGTCCGGCACGCAGGACATTGTTCTTGCCGCCGGTATTGAGAGCATGACGCGCGTGCCAATGGGCTCGACGTCGATGCTGTTTAAAAAAGAAGGTATGGGCACCTACAAAAGTCCGCGTTTGGAGGAAGCCTATCCCGGCATCATGTTCAGCCAGTTTATGGGCGCTGAAATGCTGGTGAAGAAATACGGTTTTAGCCGCGAGGATCTAGACCAGTTCGCGCTGGAATCGCATCAAAAGGCGATTGCGGCGACACAAAGCGGTGCATTTGCTAATGAAATCGTCGGCATAGAAGTCGATACGCCAGAGGGCAAAATTGTCCACAATAGCGATGAAGGTATCCGCTTTGACGCCACCTTTGAAAGCCTGTCGGGCGTCAAGTTGCTGCAGGAAGGCGGCTCCATTACGGCGGCCAATGCCAGCCAGATTTGCGATGGTGCATCGGCGGTTCTCATCGTGTCGGAAAAGGCGTTGAAAGAACATGGCCTGACCCCGCGCGCGCGGATCGTCAACCTGACAGTGACGGCGGGTGACCCTGTCATCATGCTGGAAGAACCATTGTTCGCAACCGACCGCGCGTTTCAGCGCTCGGGTATGAAAATTTCGGACATTGATTTGTATGAAGTAAACGAAGCATTCGCGCCGGTGCCTTTGGCTTGGTTGAAGCACATTGGTGGCGATCGTTCGAAGATTAACGTTCATGGCGGGGCGATTGCCTTGGGACACCCGCTGGGTGCATCGGGAACGAAGTTGATGGCGACTTTGTTGAATGCGCTGGAAGCACGTGGTGGACGTTATGGTCTGCAAACGATGTGCGAAGGCGGCGGTCAGGCCAACGTTACGATTATTGAGCGGGTTTAATTCGCAGCCTTAGAAACTTCACCGTAGCCCTGAGCCTGTCGAAGGGCACTTATCGGTTAAACGCGCTTCGACAGGCTCAGCACTACGGTATTTGAAAAGGGAATTTATATGAAACTGGATTCAACAGTCGCAGCAGTCGTTACCGGTGGCGCATCTGGCCTTGGCGAAGCAACCGCGCGTGCGCTGGCTGCAAAGGGTGTGAAGGTCGCGATTTTCGATCTTCAAGCCGATAAGGGCGAAGCATTAGCCGCTGAAATTGGCGGCGTGTTTTGCAACGTCAATGTCACCAGCGACGAAAGCGTTGATGCTGGTTTTGCTAAGGCACGCGCCGCGCATGGTCAGGAACGTATCTTGGTGAACTGCGCCGGAACGGGCAACGCGGCAAAGACCGCCAGCCGTTCCAAGGAAGACGGTTCGATTAAGCATTTTCCCCTCGATGCTTTTGACCGCATTATTCAGATCAACCTCGTTGGCACCTTCCGCTGCATCGCAAAGTCGGCGGCTGGCATGTTAACGCTTGAGCCCATGGAAGATGGCGAGCGTGGCGCGATGGTCAACACCGCCTCGGTTGCTGCTGAAGACGGCCAGATGGGTCAGGCAGCCTATTCCGCATCAAAGGGCGGCGTTGTCGGCATGACCTTGCCAATCGCGCGCGATTTGATGAGCGAAGGCATTCGCGTCAACACTATCCTGCCGGGCATTTTCAACACGCCGTTGATGAATGGCGCACCGCAAGCCGTAAAAGATGCGCTTGCTGCATCTGTGCCCTTCCCGAAGCGCCTTGGCCATCCGCATGAATTCGCGCAAGTTGCCATGACAATGATTGAATGTGGGTATTTCAACGGTGAAGACGTGCGTATCGACGGTGCGATCCGGATGGCACCGCGGTAAACGCAACGCATTCCGTTCGTTTAGCGCATAGTCGAGACATTTTGAGATCGTCGACGACTGAGAGATGTTTAGACTGGGCGCGACACGGATAGATTAAATCGTGCGGGTGGAACGCAATATAGAGGTGTGCAAGTGATGACCGAATTCACCCAAATCCAATATGCGGTCGCTGACGGCATCGCAACGATTACGATGCATCGTCCCGAAAAGATGAATGCATTTACCAATGTTATGATGCGCGAGATGTGCATGGCATTTGACTTGGTCGACGCCGATGATGCCGTGCGCGCTGTCATAGTTACTGGGTCCGGTGAACGCGCCTTTTGCGCCGGCGCGGATCTTACACCGGAGGCGGGCGGCGATGTGTTTGCTAGCCGATCTGAGGTGGAATCGCTTTCGGACGAGCGGGTGCGCGACTCTGGCGGGCGGCTGACGCTACGAATTTTTCAATGCAAAAAACCCGTTATCGGCGCAATCAATGGCGCCGCGGTGGGCATTGGCGCAACGATGCAATTGCCGATGGATTTCCGTTTGGCGAGCGACACTGCGCGTATCGGCTTTGTCTTTGCAAGGCGCGGTATTGTGCCAGAGGCGGCCTCTAGCTGGTTTCTGCCGCGCTTGGTAGGCATGCAACAGGCGTTGGAATGGTGCATGACTGGCCGGGTATTTGACGCCGTGGAGGCTTTGAACGGTGGCCTCGTCCGATCTGTACACGCGCCGACCGAATTAATGGAAGCGGCGCGCGCATTGG
>Ga0315908_10002577_pt1 | contig 13208 bp, 15 predicted proteins | sample LakEriMetagenome_12_FD_203520 | JGI IMG/M metagenome (GOLD analysis project Ga0315908, IMG submission 203520) | Freshwater fungal communities from buoy surface, Lake Erie, Ohio, United States - Buoy 4 MA124 | ecosystem: Environmental > Aquatic > Freshwater > Lake > Lake biofilm | place: USA...
CAACTGCTTGAGCTTGCCCTTTACGAGGTCAGCCTTGTTACCATCCCGATGAACGAGCGCGCGGTTATCACTTCGGTGAAATCGCTCGTTGAGGATGGCCGGCTTCCGACCTTGCCAGAATTTGAGGATTTCCTGCGCGAGGCAGGGTTCTCGAAAAGTCAGGCCACCGCAATTGCGGGCAAAGGCCTGGCACCGCTGTTCCGGAGTGAGTCTGGCAGCACACCATCCGACTTTCTGTCGGCCTTGAAGGCGCAAATCAGCGCCTGATCCCACTTCCAAACAGGATACAATTATGAGCGATGCTAAGACCGCCGAGCAGCTTGCCGGCGAAGTGAAAGGCGTGCTCGACGCACGTTTCAATGAAGTGAAGTCCAGCCTTGAGGCACGCCAGAGTGAACTGCGCAGCAGCCTTGATGCTCGGCACGACGAGATCAAGTCGGACCTCGATGCAAAGCACGATAAGGTGAAGGCGCTTGCCGAGGACGCACTCGGCAAAGCCCAGCGCGGCGAAGACCTATCCAATGCGACCAAGGAACTGGCCGATGAGGCGCTTGTTGCGCTCAATGAAGCCAAAGCGCGTCTTGACGAGGTCGAACAGAAGCTCGCTCGCCGCGTGGCAGATGATGCCACCCCTGAGTTCAAGACGATCGGCGAGCAGGTCGTCGCCGACGATGCCATCAAGGCTTTCCTTGGCAATAACACCGTGCGCGGCCGTGCCAGCGTTGAGGTGAAGGCGATAATTTCGGCTCTAACTACAGATGCCATGGGCTCGGCAGGCGACATGATCGTAGCTGATCGTCTCCCTGGCATTGTTATGCCGGGTCAGCGCCGCCTAACGGTGCGAGACCTCCTGACCCCGGGGCGGACAGCCAGCAATTCGGTACAATATGTCAAAGAGACGGGCTATGCTAATGCGGCAGCGACCGTCTCGGAAACCACCGGCCCGACCAAACCGCAGTCCGACATCAAGTTCGACGTGCTGACCAGTAACGTCACCACGATCGCGCACTGGGTGCTGGCAACGCGCCAGATTCTGGACGATGTGCCGATGCTCCAGTCCTATATCGACGGGCGTCTGCGCTATGGCCTGGCGCTGGTTGAAGAAAACCAGCTGCTGAACGGCAGCGGGACGGGCACGGATCTTGCCGGCATCTACACGCAGGCAACTGCGTTTACGCCGCCAATCACCATCCCGGCAACGGTCACCCGTATCGATGTGCTGCGCCTCGCCATGCTTCAAACAGCTTTGTCCGAACTCATGTCGACAGGCGTCGTTCTGCATCCAGCAGATTGGACTGCCATCGAACTTTTGAAGGACGGCCAAGGGCGGTTCATCGTCGGCAATCCGCAAGGAACGATCACGCCTACACTTTGGGGCCAGCCGGTGGTTGCAACCCAGTCGATGGCAACGGGCAAGTTCCTGACCGGCGCTTTCCAGCTCGGCGCGCAGATCTTCGATCGGATGGACGCGGTGGTCGAGATTTCGACGGAGGATGACCAGAACTTCCGCAAGAACCTTGTGACGGTGTTGGCTGAAGAACGGCTAGCGCTCGCGGTCTACCGCCCCGAGGCCTTCGTGAAAGGTGACTTCACTGCTGCTGCTACGGCTGCCACCAAGGTTTAATGATCGGGGAAGGGCTGGCCTCTGGGCTGGCCCTTCTTTCCTTCTAGGAGATGAGCGGATGTTTCTAAAGGCACTCGATACCATTCATGTGAGCTCGGTGAGCTCAGACAACATCATTGCGGATCAGACATTCGAGATCGACGATTTGGGCGGTCGCAGCCTGATCGAGCGGGGCCTGGCTATCGAGGTTGATGCGGCAGCGGCTGCAAAGCCAGAACCCGCCGAAAAGGCCGAAGCGCAGCCGGTGAAACCCTCGCAGGCCGAGGAAATCACCGAACAGTCGCCGATCACCAATAAGGTAGGCGCACACACCCGTAAAAAGGTGGTTTGATGTCCGAGATCGTCACGATCGAGCCACCCCAGGACCGTGCCGTGACGCTCGAGGAAGCACGCCAGCAGCTTCGGCTTGATGGCCGTGACGAGGACCTGCTGCTCGGCGCTAAACTGGATGCAGCCCAAGCTGAACTGGAACAGCAGACAGGCCTGAAGCTTTGCGAGCAAACGCTTGAATTGCAGCTGGAAGGCTGGCTGGACGAAATCACCGTGCCCATCCGGCCCTCCACGGTGGCAGAGATTCGCTATACTGCCGCCAGCGGCGCAATAGTGCCCCTCCCAGAGACGGACTATATCGTCCGCCGGCGGCATGGGTTCACGCGCATCCGCCCAGCATCGGGCAAGTCTTGGCCGGAACTGGGCGCAGACGGCCTGATCAAGGTCATATTGTTTGCCGGATTTGGCGAGAATGACGCTGATCTGGCGATCGCGCGCGCCGCTGTCCTCGTCAAAACCGCATCTTTGTTCGAAAACCGCGAAGGTGCAGCCTGTCTCGCCTTCGACACGTTGGTGGGTCAGCTCCAATGTCGCTGGATCTAGCCTCGAGGCTCGACACAAGGATCCGGATTGAGCGCAAGGTCATCGCATACGACCCCCTTTATGGCACCGAACAGGTCATGTGGACCGAGTTCGCCTGCATCTGGGCCGAGGTGAAGGACATTCTCCCGTCAAAGGCTGAGCGTCTCGCCGACAGCATCCAGATTGATCGCCGCCCCGCCCGGATCCGCATTCGGCATCTGCCTGGCCTCTCTGCAGATATGCGGGTCATCATCGATAAACGCGTCCACCAGATCATTTCCGGCCCGGCAACGCTGGGGCGGCGGGAGGCCATGGAGTTCGTGGTCGAGGAACATTCGAGCGAAGGAGCAGCACCATGACGATCCGGCTCAAGGGTGGCCCTGAATTGCTGCGCATGCTTGATGAGCTGCCCAAGAACCTCGAGCGCAACGTTATCCGCGGCGGGCTTCACGCCGGCGCCAAGGTGATCCAGCAACAGGCAAAGACCAATGTGCCGGTGAAGACCGGTCAGCTGAAGCGCGCGATCGGTATTGGCACCCGAACCGAGGGCGCCAAGCTCTCGTCTTACGTCAAACTGCGCGGGAAAGGCTCCTATCTCGGGCTGTTCATCGAATATGGCGTCGCGCCCCACCTGATTTCGGTGTCAGACGCCGACAAGCCGGTGCGTGAGACCCGGCGCGGCCCGCGTAAAGTCGGCATCGGTACGATCAACAAGATGCTGAAGCGCGGCAGTCTCAAGATCGGCGAGAACTTCGTCGGACCCGTGGTCATGCACCCGGGCCACGCGGCCAAACCATTTCTGCGCCCAGCGCTCGACCAGAAAGCCGAGGAAGCGGTGAACGCCATGGGCGCCTATATCGCCCACCGCGTCCAGATTGGGAACCTGAAGGCACCGACCCTGGAGGTCGATGACGAATGAACGGGGTGATTGCGGTCCGCTCGCTCCTGGTGGCTGACACCGGAGTGACGGCGCTTGTCCCAAATGCCCGGATCGCCGCTGGAATGCTGCCCCAAGGCACGGACTTGCCGGCGATATCGTTGATGTCGGTCAGCAGCGTTGATCGCAACATTTCCGCGCCGGGCCCCAAACGCCGGGTAACCGCAAGGGTGCAGGTGACTGTGTTGGCGCGAACCTATCCCGAGACGAAAGCCATTCTTGCGGCTGTTCGGGTTGCGGCTGCCGATCGGATGCCCGCCATCAACGGGCTGACAGACGTCACCGTCCACACCGATTCTGCCGGGCCAGACTTTCTCGACGAGGAGACCGGCATCCACATGCAGACGCAGGACTTCCGCGTCTCATTCAACGAGGCGCGTTGAGCCTCAGCTTCATAAGGACTAATATTATGACTGTTCGGACTTCCGCCGGCACCACCCTAAAAGTGTCTGCCGCTATACCTGCGACCTTTGATGCCACCGGTTACAATGCGCTGACCATGACCGTGGTCGGCGAGGTTTCTGACCTCGGCGAGTTCGGCCGCGAGTTCAATCTTGTGACCTTCAACCCGGTCGGTAGCCGCGGCGTGGTCAAGAAGAAGGGCAGCTTCAACCAAGGCACGATGCAGATCCAGCTGGGTCTCGACACCGATGATGCAGGCCAGATCCTATTAAAGTCTGCCTCGCTCTCTGATGCAGATTACAGTTTCCTCGTCACCACCCAGAACGGCGACAAATACTATTTCCAGGCGCAAGTTATGAGCTTCAAGGTCAATGTTGGCTCGGTCGATCAGATTACCACTGCCACGGTGACCCTCGAACTCACCACCAATTCCGCAGGTGTGGGCATTGTCGAGGTATTGGCGCCCTGACGGAGCGACAATGTTCATTTTCTGATATAGATTGACATTTTTGGCGTAAAGTGAACATATAAGCGTGAATGGAGGCCTACTATGCAAGCCGCAACCACTGCCAGCCAGCCTGATCGCAAGGATCTGACCGGGCCTGCGCTCAGGACGTTCTTCAGGATTGCCGATGCATGGGGTCTGAGAGAGCAGGAGCAGATGCGCATCCTGGGTCTCGACAGCCGCTCGACCTTCCAATCCTGGAAACGCGGTGCTGTCGCGGCAATTCCCAAGGATGCGCTCGAACGCATTTCCTATGTGATGGGCATCTACAAAGGGTTGCAGATCCTGCTGCCCAAAAGTGCCAATGACTGGGTGCGTAAGCCCAACAAGGCAAGTGTGTTCGGCGGCCGCCCGGCTATCGATCGCATGACCTCGGGCAATGTCTCCGACCTTTATGTGGTGCGGCAGTATATCGACGCCCAGCGCGGATGAGGGATCTCCCCATTGCTAGGATCGAGTGGCGACCCTGTTATCGGATCGTTCCCAGCCGGTTTCCGCCGGTTGGGCTGTTTGATGCAGTCGCCGATCCCGATGATCTGGAAGCCGTCTTCCAAATAGAGGCGATGACCAACGACCGTCTTCGCGACGAAGTCGGTGAGATTTCCCTGGTGCCGAGCGAAGACCGCGTTTCAGGCCCCGGGACTACGCCGATCATGGCGGCTTTCACGCATCTGAAGCCAGGCGGCGATCGCTTTACCGATGGCAGTTACGGCGTGTTCTATGCCAGTCTGAACCTCGAAACCGCGGTTGCCGAGACAAAGCATCACCGTATGTGTTTTCTCGAGGCGACCGATGAGCCGGCGCAGGAACTCGATATGCGGGTCTATGCAGTGGATCTGGTTGCTGACCTCCATGACATTCGCGGGACGAAGGCGAGCAACCCGACCTGGTATCACCCGACGCGCTACGCCATCTCGCAAGAATTGGCGTGGGAGCTCAGGGAATCCGGTTCCGACGGGATCGTTTACGACAGTGTCCGCCATGATGGCGGCGAATGCGCTGCGATATTCCGGCCTCGGCTCCTTTCCAATTGCCGACAAGAACGCCATCTCTGCTACGTCTGGGACGGGCAGGCGATCGCCATGATCTACGAGAAAAAGAACTTCGGCTAACGGACCGACAATCGCCGAGAATTGTGCGGCGAATAGTAAGATCAATCACCCCAAGAACGACTTGGCTGCCTGACGAGATCAGGTGGCCTGCTTGTGCTTGCCCCTTACAGCAAAGGAATTTCCCCATGTTTGACATCACCACACTCGCTGCAACCGACACGTCCACCTTGGAACTGGTCGGCGCCGATGACGCCCCGCTGTTCGACGAAAAGGGCAAGCGCCTCTCGATCACAGTCTACGGCCCAGGCTCCAAGGTCTATCAGCGCGCCCAGGCTCGCCAGCAGAACCAGCTGATGGACAAGATCAAGAAGCGCGGGAAGATGGACCAGACCGCCGAGGAGAAGCTCGCCGAGCAGGCTGATTTTCTGGCTGCCTGCACGGTCAGCTTCAACGGCTTCACCTATCCGCCCGCCGACGGCCTCGAAGGCCAGGAACTGTTTCGCAAGGCCTATGCCGATACATCGATCGGGTTCATCGCCACGCAGGTCGCCGCTCACATCAATGACTGGGCAAATTTTACGAAGAGCTCAGGGCAGAGGTGAGCCTTTATGTGCGACAACTGGCGTGGCTGGGCACCGCGCCCAAGCCGCGCACTGGAAAAACGCCAAAGCCTGATCCGGAGAGCGAACCGCTGACCCGGCTGCAGCGAATGGCCATCGACGACCTTAGTCCGGACTTTCCACCCATCCGCACCCCTTGGGTGATCGACTGGCTCATGGAAGTCGGCCCCACCGATCCCGGCGCGATGGGCGCAGTACCCATCTCCTGGGCCACGATTGGCGAGTGGCAGCACTGCATGGGGCTCGATCTGCCGCCCTGGCTGGTCCGCCTGCTGCGGCGCCTATCGGTGGAGTTCGTCGCTGAAACTGTCCGTGCCCGCGAGCCCGACTGTCCGCCGCCATGGACTGCCACGTCCGCCCTCAATCGTGATGAAGTCTCCCGGAAAGTATCCAACGCCTTCCGGGCGCTGATGATGTCGAAGGAGCCCAGCACGTGAAAGCAGGCACCCTCGAAATTGAAATGATCACCAACGTCGCCCGGCTCCAGAAAGAGATGGCTGACATGAAGCGCACGGTGGCAGGCGCGATGGGCGACATGGCGGACAGCGCCTCGCGTGCAGACCGGGCGCTCAATGCGGTCGGAGGCGGCGGTGTCACGCGCATGGGCGGCTCGGCCAAGCTTGCCGGGCACCATGTCCAGAACCTCGTCTTTCAGCTCAACGACATGGTGGTCGGCCTGTTCTCCGGCCAGAAACCCATGACCGTGTTCATGCAGCAGGGCACGCAGATCGGACAGATCGCCATGCAGGCCGGTGTCGGCATCGGCGGCATGGCCCGAGCGCTGCTGGGGCTTGCTGCCAGTGCGGCGGCGGCGGCGCTGACAAACCCCTATCTTCTCGCAGCCGCTGCTGCCGCTGGCATCGCGTTCGGCGCATTCAAACTCTTCCAGTCGAGCGTGAAGCAGACGGGCGAGCTCGACCGCTATGCGCAAAGCTTGGGGCTGACCAAGAAGGAAATGGAAAAGCTGAGCCCCGTCGGGATCACCATCGGCGACACGATGAAGGGGCTGTGGAAGACCGTCTCGGATGGGCTCAACCTGGGCTCGGTATTCGCGACCCTCAAGGACTGGGCGGTCACGGCCTTTGAGGCGGTGCTGACTGCTGGCAAATACGCCGTCGCCATTCTCTATGCAGGCTGGGTTGGCGGTTTTAACGCGATCCGGATCACCTGGACCGCATTGCCCGGCGTGGTCGGCGAAGCAGCCGTCGGAGCTGCCAATCTCGCGATTAGCGGAATCGAATATCTCGCCAACAAAGCGATCGCTGCCCTCAACTGGCTAGCCGAATGGGTGAACCCGGTGCTCGACCGAGTGGGCCTCTCGACTATCACGCGGATCGAGAGCGTTGCTCTGCCGCGAATGGAAAACAGCTTTGCCGGTTCGACCGCGCGTATGGGTGCCCAGGTCCGCGACGAGTTTGCATCTGCCTTTGGCGATGCGATGAGCATGATGGACGCCTTTTCAGCACGGTGGCGGGAAAACAGCATCGCTGCTGCCAAGGCCCGGCTTGCCGCCAAGGCGGAAGAGATCCGCGGCGACAGCACCGACCGTGCCAGCAGCGCCAAGGGCCCCAAGGAAACGGAAGCCGAACGCGCGCTCCAGGCCGCCCGGGACTTTGCCGCCAATCTCGTGCTTGAGACCGCCAAGATCGGCAAGACCCCGATCGAGATCAAACGGATGGAAGTCGCAATGGCCGCACTCAAGGCGCCGACCGACGAGGCGCGCATTGCCATTCTCGAAGCGGGTGAAGCCTGGGAGCAAGCGACCCGCGCTTTTGCAACCTCGGAGTTTCTGCGCCAGACGGTCGGCCCGCTTGAACAGCAGGTCGCTTTGCTCGGCCAATCGGCTCGCGCTCAGGCACTCGCCAATCTTGAGGCCGAGCGCGAACAGATCGTTCTCGAACGCGGGGTTGAAGCCTGGGAGCGGTATCGCGCCGCACGGATCCGGCTGATGGAAGCAGACTTTGCACAAAGCGGTCAGGAACAGTTCCTCCAAAGCCTAGAAGACATGGTCTCGGCCACGGAAGCAGCGGCCCAGAACATGGCTGATGCCTTCGGTTCCGTCGGCGGAGCAATTGGTGCGATCACGGTTGAGATCACCCGCTTTGCTTCGGCCCAAGCTGCTGCAGCCCAGCGCGTGGCTGAAGCCGAGCGCGAATATGGGCGCACCTCGTTTCAGTATGCCGACGCGCGTGCAGCGCAGGCATCGGCCGAGATCAATCACTATGGTAATCTCGCCTCGGCCGCGAAGGGGTTCTTCAAAGAAGGCTCGGACGGCTACAAGGCGCTGCTTGCCGCTGAGAAGGTGTTCCGCGCTTTTGAACTGGCGATCGCCATCAAGAATGCGGCGGTGAAGATTGGACTGATCGGAGCGCAGACGGCAGCCAAGGTCACCAGCGACACTGCCATGGCTGCCTCGGACACTGCGCGTGCCGGCGTCGAACAGGGCAACTCGATCATTACGACCGGCATCAAGGCGGTGGAGGCCGTGGTGAACGCCATCCGCTCGCTGCCGTTTCCGCTCAACATTGCGGCAGGGGCCATCACAGCCGGCGTCATTGCATCTCTCGGTGTTGCGATCAGCGGCGCCTTTGGCGGTTCGCCAAAACTGCCTGCCGCCAATGATGGGACCGGCACAGTGTTTGGGGACAGCACGGCCAAGTCGGAGAGCATTGCCAAGGCCATCGATCATCTGCGCGAGGTCGACACGCTGACCATGCGCTACTCCGCCGCCATGCTGGCTTCCTTGCGCAACATCGAGGCCAACATCGGCGGGCTTACCAACCTCATCATCCGCAACAATGGCGCTGAAGCCTCGGCTGCAGGTGTAAACACCGGCTATCAGTCCACGGGCGTGACCGGCCTCACTGGCAAGGGTCTTGAAGGCGTCGGCGCCGTTCTGAACAAGATCCCCATCATTGGCGGCATTCTGGGAGGTCTGGTCGGGCTCGTCGGCAAGGCGTTCGGTGCGCTGTTTGGCACCAAGACTACGATCACCGGCCAGGGCATCTTCGGTCGCGGCCAGTCGCTGGCAGAGATCCTCTCCGGCGGGTTTGACGCGAGCTATTACAGCGACGTCAAGAAGACCAAGAAGTTCCTCGGGATCAGCATGGGCTCGAGTTACTCGACCCGCTATTCGGCTGCCGATGCTGAGCTCGAGCGCCAGTTCGCGCTGATCTTCTCCGGCTTCTATGATGCGATCTCGGCCGCAGCCGGGCCGCTGGGCTTGTCGCTGAGCGAGGTCCAATCCCGCTTGCAGGGTTTCGTCCTCAACATCGGCAAGATCGATCTGAAGGGCCTGACCGGCGCTGAAATCCAGGAAAAGCTTACCGCTGTCTTTGGCGCAGCGGCCGACAATCTGGCCCGTTATTCCGTGCCCGGTCTCGAGCAATTCCAGAAGGTTGGCGAAGGCTATTTCGAGACGCTGATCCGTGTTGCCTCCAGTGTCGAGGCGGTGAGTTCCTCGCTCAGCCTGCTCGGCACCTCGGTCGAGGATTTGAGCTTTGCGTCTAGGATGAACCTTTTCGACCTGTTCGGTTCGGCCGGTGACATGACCTCCGCGACGGGCGAGTATTTTACGCTCTATTACAGCAAGGCGGAACAGGCGTCGGCCCAGACCGCGCAGATGGCCCGGGTGTTCGAGAGTCTTGGGCTTGGGCTGCCGCAAAGCATCGCAGGCTTCCGGGCGCTCGTCGAAGCGCAGGACCTGACCACCGAGGCTGGCCGCGCGGCCTATGTTACCCTGATCCAGCTGGCGCCCGCCTTTGCTGAGCTCATTGGCGCGGCCCAGGACGCAGCCAGTGCAGCCGCCATTGCCGACGAGCGTCTGTCACTCGAACGTCAGCTGCTGGAGGTTCAGGGCAATAGCGCGGCGCTTCGGGCGCTCGATCTGGCCCAGATCGACGAGAGCAACCGTGCGCTGCAGCAGCAGATCTGGGCGCTGCAGGACCAGCAAAAGGCAGCTGATGAGGCTGCCGCCGCGGCCGAAAAGCTACGCTCGGCCTGGGAGAGCATTACCGATAGCCTGTTGTCCGAAGTTGCCCGCATCCGTGGGAGCATCGGCAGCGGCACCAAAACCTATGTTCAGGTTCTGTCTGAGTTCAACGCCGCCACTCTTGCTGCCCGGGCCGGTGATCAGGAGGCGGCCAAGTTGCTGCCTGGGCTCAGCCAAAGCCTGCTGACGGTGGCGGCCGATGCGGCCACCTCGGCACAGGAACTGGCGCGCATTCAGGGTCAGACCGCTGCCAGCCTCGAGCAGACCGTCGCGATCATCAACGGGATGGCCGGGCTTCCAACCGATGCTGCGGCGGCTGCCGCAGCGAGCACACCCACCTGGTGGGAGCAGTTCGCCTCCAATCAGTCGGCGTCAGTGTCTTTGCCGGCCAATGACAGCGCCACGGTGCTGGTCGACGGGCTCATCGCGCTCCGTCAGGAGCTCGCCGACCTGCGCGGTGAACAGCGGATTGCCTCGGCTACGATCGCTTCGGGCACCAGCAAGACGGCCCGCATCCTCGAACGGGTGTCGCCAGATGGCGATGCGCTCACGGTGAGGTCGGCGGCATGAAGCTAATCCGGCCTACTATGCTTTCCGATGATAATTTGATTAGTAGCACAGCCCCGGAGAATGACCACCCGGTCTGGGCCTCCGACACTGCCTATACGGTAGGGGCTCAGGTGATCTTGGCTTCAACGCATCGGCGGTATGAGGCGCTGGCGGCATCAATTGGAGTTGATCCGGCGATTGATTCTACAAAATGGATCGATCTCGGGCCCACCAATCGCTGGGCTATGTTCGATAACCGGGTTGGCACTGCAACGATCCGCAGCGGCGGACTGCACGTCGTTCTGGCACCAGGTGCCACCGACAGCATCGCACTGATTGATACGGATGCTGAGAGCGCCCGGGTCACGCTAACGGTAGCCGGCACGCAAATTTACGATCGCACCCAAAGTTTTAATGCCGGCGGGAATGCCATTGATAGCTGGTTTACCTGGTTCTTCGAACCGCTGGGTAAGAAAAACAGCCTGCTGTTCCTTGATGTCCCAGTCTACGAGACTGGTGTGCTGACCGTCAGTATGACGCGCGATAACTCGGAAGATCTGGTCTCCTGTGGAGCGCTTCTGGTGGGCCGCCAGTTCGATATAGGTGAGACCGAGCACGGCGCTGACGTCGGGATCATCGATTATTCGAGGAAAGAGACCGACCAGTTCGGCGTGACCTCGGTGGTAGAGCGCGCCTTTGCTAAGCGGATGACGGCCCGGGTTGTCATGCAAACCTCGGCAATTGATGATGTTCACCGAACGCTGGCCGCCATCCGAGCAACACCGATCCTGTGGATTGGCTCGGAGAGCTTCGAGAGCCTCACCGTATTCGGCTTTTACAAAGAGTTCGCAATCGACCTTGCCTATCCGACGGTCAGCTACTGCAGCCTCACCATTGAAGGGCTGACCTGATCTTTCTGGCCTGATCCTCACTGCCTTTTCAAACTGAAGGTATTCCATGCCGATAACTGCTTTGCCGACGCCGCCCAGCCGGGCGGACGCGACGAATTTCAACGCGCGCGCTGACGCCTTTCTGTCTGCGCTCCCAACCTTTGCCAGTGAAGCCAACACGCTTGCGAGCGAGGTCAATGGCTATGCCAGTAATGCGGCGGCAAGCGCTGCAACGGCCACTAATGCGCCCGGCACCAGTGCCACCAGCACAACCTCGCTGGCGATCGGCACCGGATCCAAATCGCTGACTGTCCAGACGGCAAAGGCCTTCGTGGTTGGCCAATGGGTCACTGTCACCAGCACGGCTGCGCCAGCAAACTGGATGCATGGTCAGATTACTGGTTATACCAGTGGGACCGGCGCGCTTGTCGTCAACGTCTCGGCGATCGGCGGCAGCGGTACATATGCGGCCTGGACGGTTGGCCTGAGCGCTCCAGCTCAATCGAGCGCGGCGCTGCTTTCGACATCAAGCTATGCTGATCCTGGCTGGCTGACTTCGCTCGCCGCGTCCAAGCTTACCGGCACGCTGCTTGTTGCTGGCGGCGGCACTGGCGGAACCACCGGGGTTGAAGCCCGCGCCAATCTCGATGTGCCATCCCGTTCTGGCGTCGGCGCTTCGGGCACCTGGGGCATTTCCATCAGTGGGAGTGCGGCAAGCGCCAGCACGGCAACGACCGCAACGGTTGCTGGCACCGCCAACGCCCTCAACACGGCGGGCAATTATCAAGTTGGCTCGCTTGGTGTCGGCACACCTGCCTCCGGGATCACTGGCGAAATCCGCGCGACGGGGGACATCACCGCCTATTTTGCTTCCGATGCGCGTCTTAAGGAGAACATCCGGCCAATCGGTGGCGCGCTGCGCGCCGTTGCAGAGATTGGCGGCAAGTTTTTCGACTGGCGCGACGATCACATTACGGCCCGGGGAGGCGAAGATGATCTCTTTGTACGCAAAGCTGACTTCGGCGTGATCGCCCAAGATGTCGAGCAGGCCTTTCCGCTTGGCGTGCGCACCCGCCCTGATGGCCACATGGCTGTTGATTATGCCAAACTGACTGCACTTGCGTTCCAGGCGATTGTCGAACTCAAAGCCGAGCTTGACGCGATGCGCTCGCAGGTGACGGCCCCAACCATCAAGGGGGCTGACCATGGCTGAGCAAGACCCCGCCGTTGAAATGGCGCTCATCCGCGCTGACCTCGAAGCTGTCCAGGAAGAACTCAAGGCCGTGCGCAAGGAACTGAAGGACCTGCTCGACGCTTGGAACACTGCGACCGGCGTGGTCCGCTTCGTCAAATGGCTCTCGACCCTTGTGACCGCGCTCGCGGTGATATTTGCGGCCATCAAAGGCTTTTCGGGCCGCTAACCTTCAGGAGAATTCTCATGAACCCTTTGCCTCTGGCCTATGGCTGGATCGATGACCTGCAGCTGCTGCCCAAGATGGTTGCAGAGGCGCGCAAACTATTCGGCACGGCTGAAGCTCAAGGGCCTGCCGATAATCCAGTGATCCTGGGCTGGGCCAAGGAGCTCGGGCTCGCCAAGGTTTACAACCATGACGAGATCCCGTGGTGCGGGCTCTTTGTAGCCATTGTCGCCAAGCGCGCTGGTAAAGCGCTGCCTAATCAACCGCTCTGGGCGCGCAACTGGGCAAAGTTCGGCAAGGCCGCTGACAAGGCCCAGCTAGGCGATGTGCTGGTGTTCCGCCGCGGTCAAGGATCAGGTCACGTCGGG
>Ga0315908_10002581_pt1 | contig 13200 bp, 11 predicted proteins | sample LakEriMetagenome_12_FD_203520 | JGI IMG/M metagenome (GOLD analysis project Ga0315908, IMG submission 203520) | Freshwater fungal communities from buoy surface, Lake Erie, Ohio, United States - Buoy 4 MA124 | ecosystem: Environmental > Aquatic > Freshwater > Lake > Lake biofilm | place: USA...
TTTCAACCGCCCGCCGACGCCAAGGACGCTGGAGATGTGGATGATGCGGCCCCACTTCCGCGCCTTCATGCCGGGCACCACGGCACGGGTCAGGCTCATCACGGCGGTGAGATCCACCTCGACGTTGCGATCCCAGACTTCGTCGGTGATTTCATCAATGGCCTGCGGATTGTTGATGCCGGCGTTGTTGACGAGGATGTCGATCTTGCCGAGGCGCTGCTCAGCTTCGACCGCCAGCGCTTTGACGGCGGCACGGTCGGCCATGTCGGCCACCATCCACTCCACTTTGACGTGCAAGCCTGCTCCGATCTCAGCGGCGGCAGCTTTGAGTTCTTCCGCGTTGCGGCTGGAGATGAAGACGTCGGCCCCGGCTTCGGCGAAGCCGCGCGCCATGGCCTTGCCAAGACCTTTACTGCCGCCAGTGACGAGTGCTGCTTTGCCGGAGAGATTGAAGAGGGTAGAGGACATGAGCGCGGTTTTAGCATGGTCGCGCGTAATGCGCGACAGCTATTTGGCCGTGCTGAACCCCAGTTCCTCCGCCAGATTCAGACACTCCGCGACGGGGCGCAGGCCTTGCGAGGGCGTGGGGTGGGTCAGGCAGGCGGCGGCGGTGCAAACGGCAAGTTTCAGACGCTCCGAAACCGGCCAGTTCTCATGCGTGCCATGCAGATAACCCGCCGCAAAGGCGTCGCCCGAACCCGTGGCTCCCGCGATGAAGCCTTTTCGCCAGCCGTAGGGAGTGGTGATGATGCACCGCTCCGTTTTTATTGGGCCACTACGGCCCCGGCCTCAAAGTGGATGATCACCTCACGCCGCACGCCCTTCTCAAGCAGAAAAAGTGCGGCTTCTTGGATCGCGTCAAGGCCGGGTAGGGTGCTCTTGAGGTCGCGTTCCATCACTTTGCCAGCCTCGATCTCGTTGACGATGAGGTAATCGGTGAAGGGCAGGGAAGCCTCGGTGATCTGCCGGAAATGCGCATGATCTGCGCTGACCAAATCCACGCTGGTGAGCAGTCCTGCTACCTGCGCGGCTTCCAGCACACGGCTGGCGATGCTGCGGCCATCCGGCAGCAGGCGGTCCATCTCACTCAGCAGCATGAGGTAGCCCAGGTGGAAGATTTTGGTCTGCGTGCGGCTGAAATCGAAGTGTGCTTCCCCCAGGATGGCATTGGTGCCGAGCTGGTGGAAAAACGTGCGCCGCCCGTTGCTGGAGACCGTCATAGCATCCGTATAACTCGTCGGCGCAGCATCGGTCTGGTGCAGTTGCGTCGTGTTGATGCCTGCGCCACGGCAATCGCGCAGGATCCAGTCACCATTCGCGTCCTTTCCCACCAGTCCTACTGCCTCGAGCGGATAATCGACGCGCATCGCGGCCAGATCCTTGAGCACGTTGTAAGGACCGCCCCCATTGGAGGACGTCTCGCTGCGGATGAACGTCAGCATGTCCTGTTCCGGCCAAGCGTCGATGAGCTTGACATGGTCGATGATGAAATTGCCGCCAGCGAGGATTCCTGTTCGAGTCATGATCGGCTACTCTGTCCGCGCTCCGGCAAGGGTCAAACGAGCGCTGCGCCTCCGCGTCACAAGCTGCGTGGGTTTCGATGGTTTGCGGTGTTTGTTACCTCCCAGAGCCGTCAATGAAAGAGGCCCAATCATTTGCAGCAGAACGCAGACGGAAGAATGATCCCCTCTGTTCGTCAGCCATCCCTGCTGAATGAGCCATGAAGATCAGCTGCTGGCATCAGCGTCTGGCGCGGCGGCGACGCGTGACTGCCTTGCGAGCGCGTGCCGCAAGCACGGTCCTGCGACCCAGAACCAGCAGCGCTATCAGCACCATGGCGCGCACCATCCACCAGCGCTGTCCTCTTGGAGACTGGGCTCGGTCCTCCTCCGCCTTCTGTACGAACGGATCGTCCGCATACCCGGTGGCATAGAGAAAGTCCGGCTCTCGGGCGCTAAAGGGCATTTCGGTGACCTGGCCCTCCTGCTCAAAGATGCCGCGGATCGTCTGCATCGGCCCGGTTTGCTCAAAAATGCCGAACTCGATCCAGAAGCTCTCCACCAGCCGGTCTTTGATCTCATGAATGAAGATCACATCCACATTCCGTGCCGCATAATCCGGCTCAGTCATCGGCGCGGTCTTCGACGCATTTGGCCACAGCCAGGCAAACCGGGCCTCTGCCCCCAGCGCGGCGATCTGCTGGTTGATTTGAATCAACACATGCTTGTTCAGGTAATCCACGATGCCCGTTTCCGCCGCTGTCAGTTCCGCCAGGCTGATTTTCGTGTCTCCATCGCTGTCGATCTTCATGAATCGCGTCAGCGTGAACAGATTGAAGGTCAGGCGTATTTCCAGCCGGTGCGGCTCGATCTTCACCCGCAGGCTGCTTTCATCCGCCAGATGAGCCTGGGCAGATTGAGTCAGGCTGAAGGACAGCAGGGCAAACACCACGATCGGGCGCATCATCGCAGCCACCCCAATAATTTGGGCGGCGGCGTTAGTCGTGAGGAGCTGCATCGGCACGCGGATTCATAGTTTCTGACAGCATGAAAGCAAAGAGACACTCGATCTGCCTCGCCCTCAACTCCCTCAGCAATAGCTTGTGCGGGACTGTTGATGCCAAGGTGGCGGCAGGATCAGCCCCTTGGCAAAGCCTGCCGCTCAAGGTAGAATCCAATCATGATCGCCACTGTGGAACGCATCAAACAGCAAATCCGCAGCCTTGCCTCGGATGAGGCTGAGGAACTTCTCCGTGATCTCCAGCATGAATACCCTAACCCTGCTCGCAGTGACGATAAGGCTGAAGCTGCCGCAGCCTCTTTTGGACTGGGCCTGCATTTGCGCAGCGAATCTGTGACAGTGCGTTGGGGTGGCCAGAAAATCACGTTAGACCAAAAAACCAGTGATGATATCGAGTCAAAGGTGAGTCAGGCTCAATGCGCCTGAAGCCAGTTCAAGCCTGTGCCTGCCTCGACCTCCACCGGCACGCCTTCTAGGGGCAGCGCGTGTTTCATCGCATCGAGAATGATCGCACGCGCTTGATCGACTTCGCTCTCGGGCATCTCGAAGAGAAGTTCATCGTGAACCTGCAACAACATGCGAGTTTTGAGGCCGGCTTTTTCCAAGGCGGTGGCGACGTGGATCATGGCGAGCTTGATCATGTCGGCGGCGGTGCCTTGGATGGGGGTGTTCATGGCGACGCGTTCGGCGGCTCCACGAATGGTGGCGTTGCCGCTGGTGATGTCGCGGATGGTGCGACGGCGGCCGGTGAGGGTTTCGACGTAGCCGCGGGTTTTGGCGTCTTCGACGATCTGTTCCATGAAGCGTTTCACCCCAGGGAACTGCTTGAAGTAATTGTCGATGATGGTGGCGGCCTCGCCGCGTGGGATGCCGAGGCGCTGACTCAAACCGAAGGCGGAGATGCCGTAGATGATGCCGAAGTTGACCATCTTGGCGGTGCGGCGCATCTCGGGCAGCACGCCGTCGAGTTCGACGCCATAGACGCGGGCTGCGGTGGCCTGGTGAATGTCGAGACCTTGGGCGAAGGCTTCGATCATGGCTTTGTCGCCACTGAGCGCGGCCATGACGCGGAGTTCGATCTGCGAGTAGTCGGCGCTCATTAGCACCCAGCCGTCGAAGCCGGGCACGAAGGCTTTGCGGATCTCTCGACCGAGGTCGGAGCGGATGGGGATGTTTTGCAGGTTGGGATCGCTCGATGCCATGCGACCGGTGGCGGCCATGAGCTGATGGAAGGTGGTGTGAACGCGACCGGTGACCTTGGAAACGGTATGCGGCAGCGCTTCGACGTAGGTGTTGTTGAGCTTAGTGACTTCGCGGTAGTCCAGGATGTCCTGCACGATGGGATGCAGGCCTGTGAGCGACTGCAAGACCTGCTCGTTGGTCTGATACTGTCCGGTGGCGGTCTTCTTCGGCTTCTCGATGAGTTTGAGGCGGTCAAACAGCACTTCACCGAGCTGTTTGGGGCTGTTGAGGTTGAAGGGGCCGCCAGCGCTTTCCTGAATGCGGTTTTGCAGCTCGGCGGCTTTCTTGTCGAGTTCGACGCCGTATTCGCGCAAGGCCTGCACATCGATCTTCACGCCGAAATTCTCCATGCTGGTGAGCACAGGCAGCAATGGCGACTCGATGGTGTCAAATACGCGTGTCTGGCCATGCGGAGCCATTTCAGGGCGCAGTCTGGTGGCAAGCTGCCAGGTGACATCGGCGTCTTCGGCGGCGTAGTCGGCGACTTTGCGCGCATCTTCGGCGGCGACATCGGCCATGGTCGATTGGCTGAATAAATCGTCTTTCTCGACGCCGATGAGCGCCGTGATGGGCACGGGCGTGTAGCGCAGGTAAGTCTCTGAGAGGAAGTCCATGCCGTGGCGCTGCTCGGGCTCGATCAAGGCATGCGCCAGCATGGTATCGAAATACGGACCCGCGACCTTGACGCCATGCGCGAGGAGCACGCTGAGGTCGAATTTGAGATTGTGTCCGATCTTCTCGATGCCTTCGCGAGTCAGTACGTCGCGAAATTCTTCGAGCACGGCCTTCGCGGCGGCTTTGTCGCGAGGGAAGTGCGCGAACCAGCCTTCATGGGCTTTCCACGAGAAGGCGATGCCGACGATGTTCGTGTTGCGTGGATCGAGCCCGGTCGTTTCGAGGTCGAAGCAGAAGGATTTCTGCTGGTCGAGCTGCGTGAGGAGGTTTTGGCGTTCTTCGGCGGTTTGGACGAGATGATAGACGTGCGGCGTGTCGGTGATCGTGGTGAGCTTTGCAGCGACAGGAACTTCAAGCTCCGCAGTCGCGAAAAGATCGGTTGGCGCGGCTTCGGCGACGGTTTTGCGACCACGACCGGCTTTGAAGTCATCGCCATAGAGCCGACGACCGAGGGCGTTGAACTCGAACTCGGTGAAGAAGGCCTTCAGCGCCTCGTCGTTGTGCGGTGTGAGGATGAGATCGGCGACCTGAGCGTCGTAAGGCGCGTCCACGAAGATGGTGGCGAGCTTTTTGGAGAGCAGGGCGTCGTCCTTGCTAGCTTCGAGTTTTTCCTTCTGCTTGCCTTTGAGCTGATCGGTGTTGGTGAGGAGATTTTCGACACTGCCGAATTGCTGGATGAGTGCGGTGGCGGTTTTTTCGCCGAAGCCCTTCACACCGGGGATGTTATCGACGGCATCGCCCATGAGCGCGAGGATGTCGATGACCTGCTCGGGGCGCTCGATGCCCCAGCGCTCGCAGATTTCCTTCACGCCGAGGATTTCCGTGTCGGCACCCTGGCGACCGGGTTTGTAGATCTTGACGTGTTCGGAGACGAGTTGGCCGAAGTCCTTGTCCGGCGTGACCATGAAGGTTTCAATGCCTTCTTTCTCCGCCCGTTTGGCCAGGATGCCGATGATGTCGTCGGCTTCATAACCATCGCGCACGAGAATGGGCACGTTCATGGCCTCCATGAGGCGTTTGATCTGCGGGATGGCCAGGCTGATGTCCTCCGGCATCTCCTCGCGTTGCGCTTTGTAGGCGGGGAACATCTCATGGCGCGGCGTCGGCGCGGAGGTGTCCAAGGCGACGGCGAGATGTGTGGGCTGCTGATTTTTGAGGATGTCGAGCAGCGTGTTGGCGAAACCGTACAGCGCGGAGGTGTTCAGCCCGTCGCTGGTGCGGATGGGGGCTTTGATGAAGGCAAAGTGCGCGCGGTAAAGCAGCGCCATGCCGTCGAGTAGGAAGAGGCGTTGGGACATTCCCCGCCAGATTAGGCGGGCTGGAGGTGGGTGCAAATGATGCTAACCGCTACCTCTTTTTCATGCTCGCGGTCCTTCGCAAGGGCGGCAGCGACCGGGCCGGTGGGCACGGCAACGATGCCGAGTCCTGCGATGAGCACGAAGCCTGTGAAAACGCGTCCGCCAAGCGTGATGGGGGATGGCAACGTCATAACCGACGGTGCTGCGAGTTTCAGAATGAGGCGGAGCAGCTCACACTCGTGATAAATCACGGAAAATGCCTCATTTACACCTCGGGCGAAAAATTTCATTCGCCTTTCTTGGGGAGGGTGCCGCATCCTCCGTGAATGACCACCCCCAGAACTGGCATCGCGAAATGTGTCCTCAACCGGGTCATGAAAAGATGGAAGGACCGCTGAATTCTGTGGTGCCCTCCTGGAAAGATAAACCACTGGTCTCGTAGTCTCGATTGCCCACCGAAGCTGAACCGCCCAACCTATTCGATGGCCAATCGATTCCAATTATGAAAGCACTTTTCTCCTCACTTCTGCTCATCTCTATGGCTAGTGGTGCGGATTATTTCGATGAGACGAAAGTCACGACCCTTTTTGCCTTTGACAACGTCTCCATTCCCCACACGCAGAACTTGAAACTCGAAATGCGGCCCCCGGTGAAGCATGATCTCAATCCGGTGATGAAGCGTGGCGCATCCGGCACACCGGATGCTCATGGCGTGCAGTTTTATGGTTCGATCATCAAAGACGGCGCGAAATACCGGATGTGGTATGTGGCCTTCGACGATGATACGAACAACAAGGTGGCATCAGGGTACGGGCTATTACCAACTCCCCCAAGTCACCGCTGAATTCGTCACCGCTTCGTTGAGCGTCAAAAATCCGCGCTTTTACATCAATGCGGATGGCTTGAGCGAAGACGCGGCGCTTCGCATTGTGCTGCTCGATCATCTTGAACGCCCGATTCCCGGCTATGCAACCCGTGTGACTCAGAGCGGCTTTCAAACGCCCATCGAATGGGGAAAGGCCGGCAGGCTGCCAGATCGTGTGCGACTTCATGTCATCTTTGAAGGTCCGAAACGTGCGGGCATCCGCTTGAGCGCAATTTATGTAAAATAGATTCGATGTACCACCAGATCCGGCTTCCATGATCAGCCGAAGCCGCGCAACACTCTGGTTTGCTAAATGAACCAGGAACTTGTGCTGGTAGGTGCAAGGCCGAGGATCAGACTCAACGAGTGAAAATCATCTTTCGTCTCCTGAGTTGTCTCGCATTCCAGCTCCATGCCGACGAACGGGTGTTGTTTGCCTTTGATGATCATAGCATCGCTAGGCAGCACCCTCTGAAGCTCACGCTGGAGAACGCGCAGAAGCATCCGGCCAATCTCGTCCCACGCAGCGGGCCGCCAGGAACACCGGATCACGGTCGCGCGATCCTTTACGGCACGGTCATGAAGCTGGGCGATCCCTTCCGCATGTGGTATCTCGGCATGCACGAGCCGGAGATCAAATCCGGGCAGGCACCCGAAGACGCCGTGCAGCCGCTTCTAAAGGGTGGAAGCTGGGATTTTGGCGTGCATTTCCGCGAGCCAGTGGCCGGCTTCCAAAACATCCCACGCGGCAAAGTAAGCGAGTGGGACGACGTCGCGATCCTGCAAGGCCACAACCTTTTGAACGAAGGTGACAAAACGCTGATCTGGTATGCGCACTGGGACAGCGGCGGCGTGCTCGAAAATATGGACATCGGCCTCGCGACAGACGCACCGCTCACTGTGCAGCTTCTTGACCACCTATACCATCCGCTTGACGGTTTGGCCTCAATTTGACCACAAATGGCATCAACGTGCCGATGCGAGTGAACCATCCCTCGAACACTTCCGCCAACATTTACGCCGTCTATCTGAACGACTGATTTTTATGTCTCTCCACCTCGTCACCGAACTCAACGACACCGACCGCAAGCTGCTCCACCGGGCCATCGACGGTTTTGTGCCGGAAAAGGTCTTCGATGCGCACACGCACCTGTTTCACAGCCGCCACTTCGCTCAGGGGAAGCGCCCCGTGTTTCTCGATGAAGAACGCGGCTATGGAATGGCGGACTTTCAGGCTGCGATGAAGCTGTGGATGCCGGGACGCGAGGTCGAGGGCCTTTTCTTCGGCTATCCGAGTGCCGGAAACAATCGCGTCGGAGAAAACGCGTGGCTAGAGTCGCAGATCGACACCAGTACGAATTCGCGAGCGCTGGTGCTGGCGGCACCGACCGATGATCCTGCCGAAGTGCGTCGTCTTATGAGCACTGGAGTGTTTGTCGGAATCAAGCCGTATCGTCTCTATGCCGATGTGCCGGACACGAAGGAGGCGCAGATCGAAACCTTCGCACCGGAGTGGATGTGGGAGGTCTGCCACGATCACGATGGCATCATGATGCTCCACATCATGCTGGCCGATGGCATTTGCGATCCGCGCAACATCGAAGCGCTTCAACGTCTCTGTCGCAAATACTCGCGCTGCCAGCTCATCCTCGCGCACATCGCTCGTAGCTTTAACTACCGCCATGCTCGCGAAGGCCTGCATCACCTCATCGAGCTCGACAACGTGCTCGTGGATACTTCTGCGGTGACGCAAGCGGGGGCATTTCGAGCTGCGATCGAGATTCTGGGGCCAAAACGTGTGCTTTGGGGCAGCGATTATATGGTCAGCGAGCTTCGCGGCTCCTGCATCACGCAAGGCGATGGTTTCACGTGGATTCATCCTGACCTCGGAACCGACAAACTGACCGTCTTTGGCCAGTACACGACTGTTGGCATCGAATCACTGATATGTCTGCGTGAGGCCTGTGAGGACACCGGCATGACCTCAGGCGATCTCGACGACATTTTCCGCGAGAATGCGTTGCGTTTGGTGTGTCGTCCGACTTTCCAAAGCCGGGCATCTGAAGCACTGAACTCGGACGTACGGGCTACGGGGCAGAAACTCTGGGAAGAAGCCAAGACGAAGATCTCTTGCGGCACGGGACTGCTTTCGAAACGGGCGCATCTTTTCGATCCGCAATCCTGGCCGTCCTATTTCTCACGAGCGAAGGGCTCGAACCTCTGGGATCTCGATGGTAAGCGCTACACCGACTTCACGGGTGGTGTCGGAGCCATTTTACTCGGTCATGCGGATGATGAAGTGAACGCGGCGGTGAAGCGTCGCGTGAATCTCGGCAGCTACGCCACGCTGGCCTCACCCGATGAGGTTAAGCTCGCGGATCTGCTGCTCGATTTGCATCCGTGGGCCGGCAAGGTGCGCTATGTACGCGGTGGCGGCGAAGCGCTCGGACTTGCGGTGCGCATCGCACGTGCGGCGACGGGAAAAAGTGGCATCGCCTTCTGCGGCTACCATGGCTGGAGTGATTGGTATCTCGCCGCGAACCTTGGCGATGATGCCGCGCTGGATGGCCATCTGCTGCCCGGTTTGCAACCGCTCGGTGTGCCGCGTGAATTAGCAGGCACAGCAGTGCCTTTCCGTTACAATGATCCTGACTCCTTCCGTGCCGCTTTGCAGAAGCTCGAAGGAAAAATCGCAGCCGTCGTGATGGAGCCGATGCGCAGCGAGTTTCCGCGTGATGGTTTCATGCAAAATGTGATGGATGCCTGTCATGCCGCCGGAGCGGTGTTCGTGCTGGATGAGGTGACCAGCGGCTGGCGTTTCGGCTTCCCCGGAGCCGCCAATGTGCTCGGCATTGAGCCTGACATCGCCGTCTATGCGAAGGCGATGTCGAACGGTTATCCCTCCGGTGCCATCATCGGAAAAAATGAGGTGATGGAGGCCTCTAACGGCAGCTTCATCTCCAGTAGCTACTGGACCGATGGCGTGGGTACGGCAGCGTCACTGGCCTGCATTGGAAAAATGCGGAGCGAGGGCGTGCAGCAACAGGTATGGACGCTCGGCGAGCGCATGCAGACGGCTTTGCGCGAGGTGGCGGCGAGACATCCCACACTGCAACTCAAGATCGGCGGCATGCCATGTGCCCCATCGCTCAGTTTTGCCGAGCCGGTGGCGAAGGTGCTCATGATCCGCCACATGCTTCAGCGCGGTTATTTAATGTCCAGCCAGCTTTATGTGACATGGACACACACGGATGAGTTGATCGCCGGAATGCTTGCAGCGCTGGATGAAACCCTGGAAATGGTTGGTCAAGCCCAGGAAGGAGGCAAGTTTCAATCCGAACATGGTGGGCCAAGCATGGTGAACGGATTTGCGCGGCTTGTTTGAGTGATGAGACCCATATTGGGACTGGCTAATCGTCCGTTCTGAAGGAACGTCTCTTGGGTTTTCCTTTATGATATGAACATGACAAAGAGCTACAAAAGTAAATTTATCCTTGTTGGTTTTCTTGGAATGCAGGTGTTTTGCAAGGCAGAGCTTTACGAGGTAGGGTCGGGAAAGGCCCACAAAACGATCAGCTCAGTTCCTTGGGAGTCTTTGCAGGCCGGGGATACGGTGAGCATTTATTGGCAAGCCAAACCTTATCATGAGAAATGGGTTCTGTGCTGCCGTGGAACCCAAGAAAAGCCGATCACGGTCAGTGGAGTTGCAGGCCCTGATGGACAGTTGCCAGTGATCGACGGTCAAAATGCCGTGACCCGCGATGCGCTTAACTATTATAACGAAGAACGAGGCGTGCTGAAGATCGGCAGTGCGAATAGGCCGGCAGACACAATGCCTGCGCACATTGTGGTTGAGAACCTGGAGATTCGATGCGGGCGGGTGCCCTATGCGTTCAGTGGGCGGAGAGGAGTGGGCAAATATAGCAAGGATGCTGCCAGTGTGTTCGTGGAAAAGGGCGAGCATTTGGTGCTGCGAAATCTTGTGCTGCATGACAGTGGCAATGGCCTCATGGTCAGCTCACAGTCCAGCGATGTGCGGGTGGAGGGTTGTCATCTTTATGACAACGGAAACCCAGGGTCAATCACTGAGCACAACGCGTACACGGAGTGTAATGGCATCGTGTTCGAAGCCAATCGGTTTGGACCTCTGCGTGAAGGCTGCAGAGGTAACAATCTCAAAGACCGTTCCGCTGGGCTGGTCGTGGCCTACAATTGGATTGAGGGCGGGAATCGCCAATTGGATTTGGTCGATGCAACGGGTAACCCTGCGCTTAATGCTTCTCCTGCCTACCGGCGCACGCTTGTTTATAGCAATGTAATCATCGAACGAGACGAGGAGGGCAGTAACCAGATCGTTCACTATGGGGGAGATAGTGATAACACAGCGGGGTTCCGCAAGGGAGTGCTCTTCTTTTACCACAACACCGTGGTTTCCACGCGGCCGCGATCAATAGCCATTTTTCGGGTTTCTACTCCAGAAGAGACTGTGGAGTGTCACGGCAACATTCTGCACACGACTTCCAAGGGGAAGCATTTGTCGCTGATGTGCAAAGCGGGAATGCTCAAATTGGGAAAGAACTGGCTCACGTCCGGCTGGGTGCCGACTGTTGATGATTTCAGGGGAGAGATACAAAAAGTTCAGCCGCTGGTCGAGGGTGCCGAGCCTGGTTTTACCGGGATCTCCGCGCAGGATTTCACGCTAAGGGCTGACTCCGCTAATTTGGCAGCAGCCGCGCCTTTGCCGAGCGATGTTCCTCTTCCTGCCCGCCGCTACATCCGCCATCAGAAACTTGAGGTTTTGCCGCCCGGTGCTCCGCTCAATCTTGGCGCGCAGTGATTTCTTCCAACAGTTCCCCTCATGCAAATTAACCTCACTGCTCTCTGCATCGCTGTACTGTTTGATGTTGGCTCCCGTGCGTGGGGTGGTGTTCCAATACAGGATCCCTGGGAAGAGAGTTATCGCAATCTGGATGCCACTGGGGCGCAGGTGTTGGGTTGCTGGAAGTTTGACGACCTGCCTTTGTCGGATGCTTCGGGGCATGGTGCGCAGATCATCCTGGCTGGGGCGAGTTTTGCTCCCAGTGGGCGGTTTGGTGGTGGGCTGAGGTGTGGCAGCGGGAAAGATGGGGCAAGGCATGCTGCTGTTGTCGCTTTTCAGGCTAGGCATTCACCTACAGGAGCGTTTTCAGCCGAGATGTGGGCTCGCATTTCTGCCGACGCTGTGGCGACGACCCCGGGCTGTCTTTTGGACAAGCAGGGGAACCGGATGGAAGACTTTCGCTGGAGTCTGACATCTGCCGACGAGCGCGGCTTGCGACGGATGACTGTGAATCTCGGTTACGGTGCGTTTGTGAAAGGCTTTGAGTCCGAACCTGTGCTGCTGCCCGGCGGCGAATGGAGGCACTTGGCTTTTACTTATGATGGGGCTGGCGGGGTGGCATTCTTTTTGGATTCGCAGCCTGTGGGCACTGGGTTTCAAGAGCGTTGCGCCGCCTTGCAAGCAGGTGATCAGCCGCTTCACATAGGCGGCTGCATCGCGACTCCGGCGAGTTTCCCAGGTGATCTGGACGAGGTGCGTCTCTGCGCCGGCGTCCGCGGATTCGCCGCGTTTTCTTTGGATGTCAGCAATGAGCGTCATGTGTGGGAGCGCATGGGGCGCCCCATTCCTTTGAAGATCACCTGCACGAATCATCGTGCCCGGCCGTTGATCGGAGCAAACATGACGTTTGAGGCCGCCGGGGTTTCGCAGAGCTTCATCTTTCCTGATCTGGAACCGGGCGCCTCCCATGTGAATGAATACGGGCCTGACACTGCCTTGAAGCCTGGTTCATACACATTGGAGGTGTCCATGGGAACTGGCAGTGGTCGTGTGAGTCGCATGACAGAGTTTGAGATTGTTGCACGTCGCACCCAGATGCTGCCCCTCATCATGGAGGGTGCGCGTCAGCAAGACTTTTCTCATCTCAGGGAATTGGCCTGCACTCACTGGATTGGGATGACCAACGTTGATGCTCCCTATCTCGGTGCGAGTGAAAGGCATCATCATCTTAAGGTAAGACCAAGGATGGATGAGGGGCTTGCCTTTGGTCTCAAAACCGTGGCGGCGCTGTCCCCCTGGCGCGTGTTGATGTCTGATGCAAGCCAGCATCGGATTGATCGTGGAGGCAGGGCATACGAACCGGCAGACCTGAACGCCTTTGGCGGCAAATTGCCTGGTCTTGCTGCGGCGACGGCGCAGCGTCTGATGGTTGCCTTCCGCGATTACCCAACATGGGCGGGCGTGTGGCTGGATTCGGCCCCCATTAGCAAGGCCCAACCAGGATTCAGCGCGGCTGAAAGGGAGGCTTATCGCAAGTTTTCAGGCCAAGATATTCCGAAAGAGGTTCAAGGCGGAGGAGGCGTGGACTGGCGGCTGTTGCCAGATTTCCCGGCGGATCGAATGCTGCCTGATAATGACCCTGTTCTTGGTTACTACCGCTGGTTTTGGTCCGAAGGAAGCGGTTGGAAGAATGTCAGTGAAGCGTGGGGCACTGGCATGGACAGGCGGAGACAGGAACGTGCGGATGTTTGGACTCTGCACGATCCTGCGGTGCGCCAGCC
>Ga0315908_10002582_pt1 | contig 13198 bp, 13 predicted proteins | sample LakEriMetagenome_12_FD_203520 | JGI IMG/M metagenome (GOLD analysis project Ga0315908, IMG submission 203520) | Freshwater fungal communities from buoy surface, Lake Erie, Ohio, United States - Buoy 4 MA124 | ecosystem: Environmental > Aquatic > Freshwater > Lake > Lake biofilm | place: USA...
TGGCAGCCGGTGCCATGCTAACCATGATCTGTGCCGCCATGTTGCCCGAAGCCGCTCACCTTGCCAGTCCGAACCTGGTCGGCCTGTTCACACTCACAGGTTTTCTATGTTCAATTCTGTTCAAACTTCTGGAGTGAGCCAAGCCCTGTATCACCTAGCGCCTAGGTGGGGAGAAGCCACTTTTGGCAATTGTCCACCCTTGGGCGGGGTATTTATGGGATGGGATGTTACAGCCCTGTAATGGGCTTATGGATGGGTATTTTGGCGGAAGCGGTGGAGGTCGCCCTCCACCCGGCGCGAGACCACTTGCTGCGTGCCGTGGTGACGCTCGGCGTGCGTGAGCAGCGCAGAGATCAAAAGGGGGCGGTTCATCATCAGGCCATGCATGGTCGGCTCCTGAAATAGCGGACGAAAAAAATGCACCGGCTCAGCCGGTGCACGCGCGCGCGAGGGCAGCGGCTTACTGCAGCCTGATGTTGAACTGCTTTACCGTGGCGGCATTGCGATCGAAGTCGGCCCGCACCGAGGCCGTCAGCTGCGCCGGCGGGGTAAGCGGCTCCATGTCAAAGCCGGCGCCCACCAGACGGTCACGCACCTTAGGCGCACCTGCAGCCTTGACCAAAGCGGCGTTGATCTTGTCGATCAGTGCCGCGTTCACCTGCGACGAGGCGATCACTCCGACCCAGTTGCTGTACTCGATCTCCGGGTAGCCCTGCTCGGCCATGGTCGGCACATTGGGCAGCTGCGGCGAGCGCGTTCTGGAGGCGATGCCATAGGCCTGCACCTTGCCCGATGCGATCAGCGGCTTGGAGGTGGCCATGCCGTCGAACATGATGGGGATCTGCCCCCCCATCACCTGCTGCAGCGCCGGCGGCGAGCCGGGGAAAGGTATGTGCTGCATGTCCAGCCCGGCCCTCTGGTTGAGGATCATGCCAGCGTAGTGGGAGGCGGTGCCAGCGCTGTAGGAAGCAAAACTGATCTTGCCGGGGTTGGCCTTGACCCAGGCCAGCAGCGACTTCGTGTCCTTGGCCTCCAGCGTGGGCGCGCCGATGAGCACCATGTAGGCACGAGCGATCGCGGTCACGGGCTTGACGTCCTTGAGGGGGTCAAAGGGCATCTTCATCACATGCGGGATCTCGGTCAGTACGTTGCTGGCGGTCATCATGATCGTATTGCCGTCGGCCGATGCCTGCAGCAGCGCCTGCACGCCGATGCCGCCGCCAGCGCCGGGCTTGTTGTCCACGATCACCGGCTGTCCGATGTCGGTCGAGAGCTGGTCGGCCACGATGCGCGCCACCACATCCATGGTTCCGCCGGCCGGCGCCGGCACGATCAGCTTGACCGGCTTGTCGGTCCAGGCCATAGCGGCGGGCAGCGCCAGCACCAGGCTGGCAGCACACAGTGCGCGGCGGGTGAAGTGGCGGATGGGTGTGGGCATGGTGGGTCTCCTCGGCTTGGGTGAAGGGCTACCGGCCAGCCTGCGGGCCTGGCCTTTGGGATGAGAGACGCATTGTAGGAGCGCGGGTCTGTCGCAGCTTGACAATCCATGCCACAAACTGTCGAATTTGGGACATCGATGACCGCGTTTCTACCCATCGTCCGAAGCGTCACCCTGGATGGCTTTGCGGCCCTGTGCCGCGAGCATGGGCTGAACGCCCAGGCCCTGCTGCGCCAGGTAGGGCTGCATCCGCGCAGCCTGCTGGACCCGCAGACGCCGCTGGCCGCCGAGGCCGTACACCGCCTGCTCGAGACCAGCGCACGTGCCAGCGGCCTGAGCGATTTCGGGCTGCGGCTGGCGGCCCGCCGCAGCTTTGCCAGCCTGGGGCCGGTCAGCCTGCTGATCAAGGGCCAGAACAGCGTGGGCGACGCCCTGCACACTCTGCTGGGCTACCTGCGCCTGCTCAATCCCTCGCTAGTGGCCAGCCTGGTGCCACGAGGCGGCGCGGTGGTGCTGCAGGAGGAACTGGCCGGGGCCGGCGCGCAGGCGGCGCAGTCCATCGAGCTAGCGCTGGGCATCATGCACACCACCTTGCGCGAACTCCTGGGGCGGCGCTGGCAGCCGGTCTCGGTGCATTTTCAGCATGCGGCGCCAGATTCACGGGGCGGGCATGAGAAATTTTTTGGCTGCCGGGTGCGCTTTCGCGATGGCTTCAATGGCATCGCGCTGCGGCCGGCGGACCTGCAGGCGCAGCCGGAAGGCGGCGATCCGGGCCTGGCGCGGCTGGCCAGGCAGGTGCTCGACGGGGCGCTCGAAAGCGCCCAGGGACCGGCGGCTGTAGTTCGCCAGCTGGTGATGGCGCTGCTGCCAGGCGGCGGTTGTACCGCGGCCCTGGTGGCCCGGCACCTGGGCGTGGACAGGCGCACCCTGCACCGGCACCTGGCAGCCCAGGGTGAAAGCTTTTCCAGCCTGCTGCAAGGCCTGCGCTGCGAGTGGGTGGTCAAACACCTGCGGCATGGCCAGTTGCCGCTGGCTGACTGCGCCACCTTGCTGGGCTTTTCCAGCCAGAGCGCGTTTGCTTATTGGTTTCGCTGCCAGTTTGGCTGCAGCGTCAGTCGGTGGCGGCAGGGCGAGGCTTGTGCTCCACCATCTGCAGGCGCCACCGCTGCGGCGCCTGCCCAAACTGCGCGCTGAACCAGCGCGTGAAGGCACTGGGCGCGCTGTAGCCCAGCATCTGCGAGATCGCCACCATGGAATGGCGGGGGTTGTCCAGGTAGCGCTGCACCAGTTCGATCCGCACCTCGTTGACCAAGGTGCTGAAGTCCACGCCCGCCGCGTCCAGCCGCCTTTGCATGGTGCGAACGCTCAGGCCCAGGGTTTGGGCCACGTAGGCGCTGCTGGCCTGGCCGCTGGCCAGCATCAGGTAAATCGCCTTGCGCACCTCTTGCACCGTCGAGGGCTCGGGCAGGTCGGGCATGGCGTCGACCAGGCGCTGTGCGTACTGGGCCAGCGCGGGGGCGGCCGAGGGGTTGGGGGCGGCCAGGTCGGCGGCGTGGCAGACCAGGCCGTTGAAGTCGCTGTTGAAATGCACCGTGCATCGGAAAAAGCGCTTGTGCAGGCTGGCGTCGCGCGGCGCTGAGTGTGTGAAGTTCACGCTGGCTGGCCGCCAGCTGTTGCCCAGCACCGCGCTGCACAGGCGCATGAGCACGCCCATGGCCAGCTCGTTGGCCTGGCGCGCGGGCAGGCCTGAGATCACCTCCTCGCGCAGGATGACCGAATTGCCGGCGTCCTCGACCTTGAGCGCCAGCGAGTCGTTGATCAGGTGCCGGTAGGCAATGGTGGTCTCGAGCGCGTCGCGCAGCGTGGGCTGGTGGCTGATCAAGAGGCTGACCATGCCAAAGTCGGCGAGCTGGCGCGTTTGCGCCATGCGCAGGCCAAAGTGCTCGTCCTCGCAGGCCTCGGCGGCCAGCTCCAGCAGGCGCACCACGGACTCGGCGGGTATGCGCTGGTCGGGGTCTTCCAGCAGCGCGCGGCTTAAGCCCACCTTGCGCAGCAGCGGCAATGGGTTGACCCCGCGCTCGCGGATGACCTCGAAGAAATTGGTGAGCGCCGCGGCGCGGACTTGGGTCGGCATGGCATGAAATGATAAGGCTTTGGCATGGGATGCAAAGCGGCTGCCGGGCCGACTGCCTACACTGCCCCCTCATCGGACGCCTCTTGCGGCGGCCCCAAACCCAACAAAGAAGCTCACCCATGGCCAAAGTCATACGCATGCACCGCACCGGCGGCCCGGAGGTCTTGCAGATCGAAGAGATGGAAGTCGGAAAGCCCGGCCCCGGCCAGGTGCGGCTGCGCCACGGCGCGGTCGGCCTGAACTATGCCGACACCTACTTTCGCAACGGCACCTACCCCGTGCCCCTGCCCAGCGGCATGGGCGTGGAAGCGGCCGGCACGGTGGTTGAAGTGGGCGAAGGCGTGAACAACGTGCAGCCCGGGGACCGCGTGACCTACACCGGCTTCATCAACACCCTGGGCGCCTACAGCGACGAGCGCCTGGTCCCGGCGGCACCGCTCATCAAGCTGCCCGATGCCATATCGTTCGAGACCGCCGCCGCCATGACCATGCGCGGCCTGACCTCGGCCTACCTGATGCGCCGCATCCACCCCTTCAAGGCCGGCGACACGGTGCTGCTGCACGCGGCCGCCGGCGGCGTGGGCCTGATCGTGGCGCAGTGGGCCAAGTTGCTGGGCATCACCGTCATAGGCACCGTCTCCACCGAAGAAAAAGCCGCCATGGCCAAGGCCCACGGTGTAACACACACCATCAACTACAGCCACGAGAACGTGGCCGAGCGGGTGAAGGAACTGACAAGCGGACGCGGCGTGGACGTGGTGTTCGACAGCGTGGGCCGCGACACCTTCATGACCTCGCTGGACAGCCTGCGCCGACGCGGCCTGATGGTCTGCCTAGGTACGGCCAGCGGCACCATCGAGGGCTTCAACCCCAATCTGTTGGCCATGAAGGGCTCGCTCTACCTCACCCGCCCGGCGTTGGCCGACTACATTGCCGACCCGCTTGAAAAAGCCGCGCTGGCCGACGAGGTCTTCGGCCATGTGGCGGCCGGGCGTATCCGCATCGAGGTGATGCAGCGTTACGCGCTGGAAGACGCCGCCCAGGCGCACCGCGACCTGGAAGCGCGCAAGACCATGGGCTCGTCCATCCTGGTCGTCTGATACCCAAGGAACACCTTCATGCGAGTCGAACAACTGACCTGCGCCCTGGGCGCCGAGCTGGTGGACGTGAGCCTGGCCGACGCGGCGCACGACGGCGGCCTGTTTGAAGCCATCAAGGCCGAGCTGCTCAGGCACAAGGTGCTGTTCCTGCGCGACCAGGACATCAGCCGCGCCGACCATGTGAAGTTCGCCCGCCGCTTTGGCGAGCTGGAAGACCACCCGGTGGCCGGCAGCGACCCGGAGCATCCCGGGCTGGTGCGCATCTACAAATCGCCCGACCAGCCCAACGACCGCTACGAAAACGCCTGGCACACCGACGCCACCTGGCGCGAAGCCCCGCCCATGGGCTGCGTGCTGCGCTGTGTGGAATGCCCACCCGTGGGCGGCGACACGATGTGGGCCAACATGGCGCTGGCCTACGAGAAGCTGCCGCAGCAGGTGAAGGACGAGATTGCACCGCTGCGCGCGCGGCACAGCATAGAGGCCACCTTCGGCGCGGCCATGCCCCTGGAAAAGCGCCTGGCCCTGCACGCACAGTTCCCCGACCCCGAGCATCCGGTGGTGCGCACGCACCCCGAGACCGGCGAGAAGGTGCTCTTCGTCAACGGCTTTACCACGCACTTCACCAACTATCACACGCCTGCGCGGGTGCGGGTGGGCCAAGACTACACCCAGGGCCGCACGCAGCTGCTGGACTACCTGATCAGCCAGGCGGCGATTCCCGAATACCAGGTGCGCTGGCGCTGGCAGCCCAACTCGGTGGCGATTTGGGACAACCGCGCCACGCAGCATTACGCCGTGATGGACTACCCGCCCTGCCACCGCAAGATGGAGCGCGCGGGCATCATTGGCGACAAGCCTTTCTGAACACCTTCCCCCGGAGACACGCATGAACTTCCTCGACGGCCACCTCTTCCCTGAAAACCAGCAGCCCCTGGTCATCACCGCCGCGCCCTATGCGCCTTCGTGGGTTCCCCAGGATTTCCCCGAAGACATTCCTGTCACCATGGAAGAACAGATCCAGAAAGCCGTGGACTGCTACGAGGCCGGCGCCACCGTGCTGCACCTGCATGTGCGCGAGCTCGACGGCCGCGGCAGCAAGCGCCTCTCTAAATTCAACGAACTGATTGCGGGAGTGCGCAAGGCCGTGCCCGACATGGTGATTCAGGTCGGCGGCTCCATCTCTTTCGCGCCCGAAACCGACGGTGCGGCCGCCAAGTGGCTCTCGGACGACACCCGCCACATGCTGGCCGAGCTCGACCCCAAGCCCGACCAGGTGACAGTGACGGTCAACACCTCGCAGATGAACATCGTCGAGCACATGGAAGACGCCGACTTTGTGGGCACCTCCTTCCAGGACCCGGCGGTCTTCGGCACCTACAAGGAGATGACGGTACCGGCCCAGCCCGGCTGGGTGGAAGAGCACATCCGCCGCCTGAACGCGGCCGGCATCCAGAGCGCCTTCCAGTGCTACAACATCAACAGCTACGAATCGGTCGAGCGACTGATGCGCCGCGGCATCTACAAAGGGCCGCTGGTGCTCAACTGGGTGGCGATTTCTGGCGGCATGGACATGCCGCACATCTACAACTTCGCCAACTTCGTGCGCGCCCTGCCCGACGGCGCGGTGCTCACGGTGGAAAGCTCCATGCGCAATGTGCTGCCGGTCAATATGTGGGGCATCTCCATGGGCCTGCATGTGCGCTGCGGCATTGAAGACAACCTGTGGAACCAGGCGCGCACCGCCAAGTTCAGCACGGTCGAGCAGGTCAAGCAACTGGTGCGCATCTCCCAAGAATTCGGCCGACCGATTGCCACCGGCAAGCAGGCCAAGGAGATGCTGGGCATAGGCGTGTTCTACGACACCGTGGAAGAGTCACTCGCCGCCAATGGCATGGCGCCCAACCGGGGCGGCAACCAGGGCTTTCTCAAGAAAGCTGCCTGAGTCGGGATTTGGAGTATTCAATGTTTTAAAGAATCTTCAGATAGGGTCGATGGTCATTAGAGCCATCGGGGAGGTCTAAAGCGGTCAACTCAATGACCATTTGAGGAGCTTACGGTGCAAGCTTGCCTGTGGGTCCCATCCACAGAATTAGGGGGGTGGGGGTGGGGTGGGGTCAGGCTGGCCGGAAATCACAGTCGCAACAGGGAGGCCACGGGGTCGACTAGCAGTTGCGATCACACCAAGGGGTACAGAGCAGCGTGCCAGCAGCGCTGCGGGACCACACCCTACAGAAGCCAAGCGCATCTGAGTTTGGTATGTTTAATGGTATGCGGAAACAAAAAAGCGCCCGGAAGGCGCATATTTGCTTGGTATCTGGCGGAAGCGGTGAGATTCGAACTCACGAACGGTTGCCCGTTGCCGGTTTTCAAGACCGGTGCAATCGACCACTCTGCCACGCTTCCTATGGGCCAATGAGCGCGCATTGTAAGGGGGCTGCGGGCTGCTTCGGACCGGGGGTGGCGCTGCGCTTAACATCCGGGGTCGGCAGCAGCGGCCAACACCTGCGCCGATTGCCACCAACCCCATGGAGACCGCATGACCACCTTGACCCTGACACGCCGATGCGTGACCCCGATGCTGCTTGGCTTGGCCTTGTGCGCCAGCCTTTCGCCCTTGATGGCGCAAACCAAAATTCCGCTGCGCATTTCCACACCAGCGGTGCCCGATGACTGGCACGCGAAGATGTGGACGGTGTTCAAAGAGTCTTTGGACAAAGCCGCACCCAATCAGTTTGATGTGCAAATTCACCTCAATGCCTCTTTGTTCAAGCAAGGGGCAGAGCCTGCCGCCATGGCGCGCGGTAACCTGGAATTGACCACGGTGTCGGCGTTTGACATGGCCAAACTGGTGCCCGAGTTTTCGATCTTCACCGCTGGCTACATCGTGCGCGACCCACAGCACCAGCAAAAGGTTTTCAACGGTCCGATTGGTGACGAGTTGTTCAAAGCGGTGGCCGACAAGATGGAGATCACCGTGCTGTCCACGGCATACCTGGGCACTCGGCAAGTGAACCTGCGCGAAGCGCGCAATGTGCGCACCCCCGCCGACCTCAAAGGCATCAAGCTGCGCATGCCAGGCTCCAAAGAGTGGTTGTTTTTGGGGGAGACTTTGGGTGCTACCGCCACCCCGCTGGCTTTTGGTGAGGTGTACATGGGCCTGAAAACCGGCACCATCGATGGCCAAGACAACCCCTTGCCCACTGTGCGCGCTGCCAAGTTTTACGAGGTGACAAAACAACTGGTGTTGACCAACCATTTGGTGGACAGCTTGTTCATCGCCATCGCCAGCAAAACCTGGAACGGCATGACAGCGGCCCAAAAGCAAGCGGTCAAGACCGCTGCCCAAGCGGCAGCCACCTTTAACAATGACAACCGCATCAAAGAAGAAGCGCAAATCATCGACTTCTTCAAGCAGCAAGGCCTGCAAGTGAGCACACCGGATGTTGAGGCCTTTCGCAAGTCGGTGCAAGACGCCTATGCCAAAAGCGACTACGCCAAGGTGTGGACCAAGGGCATGCTGGAACGCATCAACAACACCCGCTGACGCATGAAAGCCCTGGCACGCGCCGCCCAGCACCTGGGGGGCGCTGTTTTTTTGGCGCTGTTTGGGGTGTTCATCGTCCAAATCACAGCCCGCTTTTTGTTTGCCAAACCCTTGCCGTGGACGGATGAATTGGCGGTGGTGCTGTACCTGTGGGCCATTTTGTGGGCCTGCGCCTTCATGGTGCCTGAGCGCGAGCATGTGGTGTTTGACCTGGTGTGGAACCATGCCGGTCGGCGCACGCGCCAAGCCATGCGGGTGCTGGGCCACAGCATGATCGGTGGCTTGGCTTTACTGGCCTTGCCCGCCAGCTGGGACTATGTGCACTTCATGCGCCGCGAGGGAACGCCCGTGTTGGGTTGGTCGTTTCAATGGGTGTTTTTTCCGTTTGTGTTGTTGTTGCTGGCCTTGGTGCTGCGCAGCCTGTGGGCCATTGCCCAGGCTTTGCGCGGCCAGGGTTTGGATGAAGGCGCGCCCACGCCATGAGCACCGCCCTGATGGCCATGGCGGGCGTGGTGATCGTGGGCATGCTGCTGCGCATGCCGATTGGGTTTTCCATGCTGATGTCGGGCGTGGCCTATTTGTGGGTCAAAGGGCAAGACCTGGGGTTGGTGGCCGAACAGGTGAGCAATGGGCTCTACAACAGTTATGTGTTGCTGGCCGTACCGATGTTTGTGTTTGCCGCCAACTTGATGAATGCGGGCACGGTGAGCGAGCGCATTTTTGACTTTTGCCGGGTGTTGGTGGGGCGCATGCGCGGCGGCTTGGCGCAAGTGGACATTTTGGTCAGCGTGGTGTTTTCGGGCATGAGTGGCAGTGCCATAGCCGATGCCGCTGGACCTGGGCTGGTGACGATTCGCCAAATGTTGGCCAAGCCCGAGTACCCGCGCGGCTTTGCCGGTGCCGTGGTGGTGGCCAGCGCCACATTGGGGCCCATCATTCCGCCGTCGATCCCCATGGTGATTTATGCCTTGGTGTCGGGCGCTTCGGTGGGGGCCTTGTTTTTGGGTGGCCTGCTGCCGGGTTTGTGCATGACGCTGTTGATGATGGCGGTGGTGCACTTCATCGCCACCCGGCGCAACATGCCGCGTGAAGCCCCTGTGCCCCGGGCCATGTGGCCTACTATCATCGCGCGCGGCGCTCTGCCCTTGTCCATGCCGGTCGTGTTGCTCGGGGGCATTTACTCGGGTGCTTTCACACCCACAGAAGCGGCGGCGGTGGCGGCCCTGCATGCGCTGGTGCTGTCGGCCTGGGTGTTCAAGGCGTTGAGCTGGAGAAGCTTTTGGGGCGTGGTGCTGGAGTCCGCTCGCGCCAGCGCGGTAATCACCATCATCTTGGCCGGCTCCTTCATGCTCAACTACGCCTTCACCGCCGAAGGCGTGCCCCAGGCCATGGCGCAATGGGTCGATGGTTTGCATTTGAGCCGCTTGCAGTTTTTGTTGATGGTCAATGTCTTGTTTTTGGTTCTGGGCTGCTTTTTGGATGTGTCGGTGCTGCTGCTGGTGTTTGTTCCGATGCTGCTGCCAGCGGCCAAATTGTTGGGCGTGGATTTGGTGCACTTTGGGGTGCTGGTGGTGCTCAACATGATGATTGGCCTGATCCACCCGCCCTTTGGCATGCTCTTGTTTGTGACCAAGGCCCTGACCGGCATCCCGATTGGCGAGATGGTGCGCGAGGGTTGGCTGTTTTTGGTGATGCTGCTGGGCCTGTTGCTGTGCATCACCTTGTTTCCTGAGATCGTTTTGTGGTTGCCCCATGCCATGGGCTACACCACCGCATAAAAAACTGGCTTGCCAGCCACTGATTTTTTTGGAGCCTGCGATGAAACCCTTGACTTGCTTTGACCTGAACATCCAAGACCACATTGCCCACTTGGTGCTCAACCGGCCCCAAGCGCTCAACACCTTGGATTTGGTGTTTTGGCGAGAGCTGGACGATGTGTTGCAGGATTTGCACCAAGGCAACCAAGCCCGTGTGTTGGTGATCAGCAGCACCGGCAAACACTTTAGCGCAGGCATGTCGCTGGACGTGTTTGGCAGTTCGGTCACCATGGATGACCAAAGCCCTGAAGGCCGCGCCGCGATTGCCGATTTATTGGCCGGCTTGCAAGCCACTTTCACCCGTTTGGAAAATCTGCGCATTCCGGTCATCGTGGCTTTGCATGGCGGCTGCATTGGGGGTGCGGTCGATATGGTCACAGCCGCCTGTTTGCGCTACGCCAGTGCCGACACGTTTTTTTGCATCCAAGAAATCAACATTGGCATGGTGGCCGACGTGGGCACTTTGCAGCGTTTGCCCAAGCTCATGCCCATGGCGGTGGTCAAAGAATTGGCCTACACCGGCCGGCGCATGAACGCCGACAAGGCCTTGCAGCATGGCTTGGTGAATGAAATCTGCGCCGATCAAGCCAGCACGCTGGCAGCGGCCATGCTGGCCGCCCAAGAGATTGCCAGCAAGCCACCGATTGCCATTTGGGGAACCAAGCAAGCCCTGCACTATGCACGCGACCACAGCACCACCGATGCACTGCAACAAATGGGTTGGTTGCAAAGTGGCATTTGGAGCAACGCCCACGTGCAAGAGGCCATTGCGGCTTTTCAGAGCAAACGATCGGGCAATTTCCCCGCCTTGGCAGCGCTGCAATCGTTCAAAGATTGAGGTCGGTCACTGACGCGCTGTGCGAACTGAAGGCGGCAACACCCCCGGGTGGCTGCTGCGCCAAGGGTTGATGTCCACCCCACCACGGCGGGTGTAGCGGGCATACACACTCAGCCGAGAGGGTTTGCAGTGGGTCCAAATGTCCATGAAGATGCGCTCCACGCAATGCTCATGAAATTCATTGTGGTTGCGAAAGCTCACCAGGTATTGCAACAAACCGCCTTGCTCTATTTGTGGCCCGCTGTAGCTGATGCGCACACTGCCCCAATCGGGCTGACCGGTCACCAGGCAATTGCTTTTGAGCAAATTGCTGGTCAAGGTTTCGGTGACGGGGTTTTCATGGTCGGCACAACGCAGCAAGTCTGGGGCGGGTTGGTAGAGGTCGCAATCGATGTCCAATCGGTCCAGGCTCAGGCCATCCAATTCTTGAATGGGCTCTTTGTCAAACTGTTCCGGCAGAACCAAAACCACGCCCACGCTGGCACGAACGGCGCCGCCATTCCAAACCGAGGCAGACAAGTCGCTCTCCAAGCGCTCGCGCACGGCGGCCGCATCGGCAAAGCGGGTGTTGTTGAAGCTGTTGAGGTAGAGCTTGAGCGATTTGCTCTCCACCAAATGGGTGCTCTCGGAGGGCACCACCATGCGTGCCATGGCGATTTGTGGCTTGCCACGCATATTGAGCCAACTCAGCTCGTAAGCGGTCCATAAATCGGCACCCACAAACACTGGCCTGTCGCCCACCCCAATGGTTTGGCGTTGGGTGGCACGGGGCAAGGGGTAGAGCAAGCTGGGCGTGTACTGGTCCACATAAGTGGACGCTTTACCCAACTGCGAATGTTCAGGGATGTTCATGCAAAAAAGGAATCAGCGCGTCGGTGATGGATTGGACCACGGGTGGCGGCAGGTCGTGGCCCATGCCGTCCACACCGATCATGCGCGCACCGGGGATGCGCCGCGCCGTGTCTTCACCGCACGCATAGGGCACCAAGGGGTCGGCCTTGCCATGGATCACCAGCGTGGGCGCGGTGATGCGGTGCAATTGGTTCGCCCGCTCGGTATCGGTCATCACCGCATGCATTTGGCGAGCAATGCCATCGGGGCGGTAACTGCGCTCCACACTGGCCGTGATCAGCGTTTTGAGCAGGCCAGCGTCGGGAGGGTAAGCGGGGCTGGACACGGCGCTCAAAAATTTCAGGGTGTGGTCCACAGCGCCCTCCAAGCCCGGCCGGGCAGGCTTGCCCAGCAACAGTTGCATCACTTTGGCATCGGGCATGGGCAAATCGGGTGCGCCGCTGCTGCTCATGATGCTGCACAAGCTGGCCACCCGTTCGGGCGCTTGCAAGGCCAAACGCTGGGCAATCATGCCGCCCATGCTCATACCCACCACATGGGCGCGGTTGATGTGCAAGGCATCGAGCAGGCCCAGGGCATCCAAGGCCATGTCTTGCACACTGTAGGCAGGCTCTAAGGGAAAGCCGAAATGGCTGCGAAACCCCTGCCACAACAAATTGGGCACGCCGGCATGGGCAAAACGGGTGGATAAACCGGCGTCGCGGTTGTCAAAGCGAATGATCCGAAAACCCGCATGGCGCAAAGCCCGCACCAAGCCCGGCGGCCATGAAATCAACTGCATGCCCATGCCCATGATGAGCAAGACCACCGGACGGTCTGTTTCACCGCTGTCTTCGAGCTCGATTTCGATGCGGTTGGCGGCAATGCGCATGGTCCCTCGGCCCCGGCTCAAGCCAATGTGTTGCGGCGAAACACCAAGGTATCTTCGTTGGATGCGTCAGGTGCAAACCCATAGCCTTCCAAGTTAAAACCTTGCAAAGCATCAGGCGTTTTGACTTGGTACTGAATGGCGTAACGCGCCATCAAACCCCGCGCACGTTTGGCAAAAAAGCTGATGATTTTGTATTGCCCGTTTTTGAAGTCTTGGAACACGCAGTCAATCACCCGCGCTTGCAAGACCTTGCGGTCCACCGCTTTGAAATACTCTTGCGACGCCAAATTGACGATGACAGGGTCTTTGCTGGCTGAAAGTTGCTGGTTCAAATGCGCTGCAATTTGTGCGCCCCAAAACTGGTACAGATTGTTGGCCTTGCCGTGTTTGAGGGCTGTGCCCATCTCTAGCCGATAGGGTTGCATCAGGTCGAGGGGTCGCAGCACGCCGTACAACCCACTCAAGATGGCCACATGGTCTTGCGCCCATTGCAGCTCTTTGGGCTTCAAGCTTTTGGCGTCCAAGCCCTCGTACACATCGCCATTGAAGGCCAACACCGCTGGGCGGGCATTGGTCTCGGTGAATTTTGGCGACCAGGCTT
>Ga0315908_10002585_pt1 | contig 13190 bp, 10 predicted proteins | sample LakEriMetagenome_12_FD_203520 | JGI IMG/M metagenome (GOLD analysis project Ga0315908, IMG submission 203520) | Freshwater fungal communities from buoy surface, Lake Erie, Ohio, United States - Buoy 4 MA124 | ecosystem: Environmental > Aquatic > Freshwater > Lake > Lake biofilm | place: USA...
GGCCGCGCCAAGCGAGGGGATGGGGTAGTTGATCATCGCCCACAAGGCAGACCGCATCGGCGGCGCGCAAGGCGAGCTGGGGCATGAAGGCGATGCCGAGCGCACGCCAGCGGCGGTGAGGAATGCCGGGCTGTATGCCGCGTGTGGCGCGGAGAAAGAGCCATGACTGGATGAACTGCAGAAGCAGGAGCACACTGGCAGCGGCGAGGACGATGAAACCATCGCCAAAACGATGGTAGATCACGCTGATGACGCCGAAGCACCAGACGAACAGGATGCTGGCGAGCAAGCGCAGCGATTTCGTGCGCTCTGCGGCGCGGATGGCGGTTTTGGCGGCGGCTTGGGGGTCGAGTGTGGCGCGTGCGTGCTTGAGGAAGGCGCTGCGGCGTTGTTCGGGCGTCAATTCACGCCAATCGATGAGTCGTTGCGCCCAGAGCTGCGCCTGAACGGGTGAGTTCAGCCGCAGACGCGTGGCGGCATCGAGATGCAGCGTGGATTCCTCGGCCTGCGGCGCGAGTTTATCCCAGGCGATGGATACGTATTGGCTGTCGGTCAGCCGCACACGCAGCGCCTCCAGTTCTGGCACGAACAACCAAGGCAGGCCGAATGTGTGTGCCAGATGCGGGGGCAAGGCGGAGAGCAGCAACGGCGAGCCGCTGGCGATCTGCAAACGCGACCAGGGCCGCAGCACAGCCCAGCGCGATTTTTCCGCGCCTGCGGCCATCCATGCGGCGGAGGGTGCGAGGCGCAGGCACTCGATGAGATAAAGCAGTGCGAAGACCGCGAAAAGCGTCTGGCCGTCGGTCATGGGTTGGCAGCCTGTTGAGTAAGAGGTTAGAAGTCAGAGGTCAGAAGTGGTCCAGGTGACACTTCTCACTTTTTTATCTCTGACTTCTCACGCCGGGAGGTTTTTCGACAGTCTGCTAGACTGAAGGCGGCGGCTGACGCCCGCCGAAGAGTGAGCTGAACAATTTTTTCAATCCGGCAAGCACGCCGATGACGATGAGGATCGCGCCCTTGCCCAGTTTGGCGAAAAACACGCCGAGCTTCGCGAACAGGCCCATCTTGGCTGCGGCAAAGGCACCGGTGCCGGCGATGAGCGCGGTGAGGCCGTATTTCGCGACTTGATCGCCCTCGCGGAACTCCGCGTAGCGCTCGCCGTCGATGTAGCTGTAACCGGCGATGATCTGCTCGTATTGCGGCAGCAGCGCCTGCAGCTCCTCAGGATCGCAGATGAGCTTGGCGCTCATCACGCCTTTGCGGCCAAGGAGCTTGGTGTTGTAGTTCACGGAGACGCCGCCGTCGGGGAGGGATTTCACCCGCAGCGCCCACTCGAGGTTGTTGGTCTTGGTGTTGTAGCGCGGCGGCACGGCCCAGCCGTCGAGCGCCAGCTCGGTCATGCCCATCTCCTTGCGTTGCTCGTTGGCGGCGGCCTGGCCTTCGCTCATGCTTTTGAGCAGGGCGTCGGCGTCGATCTTGTCCTTTTCATCGTCCTTCACATAGCCGGATTCCTCGAATTCGAAGAGGATCCAGTGGCCAAGGCCCTCGGTGGTGAGGACGCCGAGTTCAATGCCGGAAGGCGGATTGCCAAAGATCTGCTTCAGCTTACGGGCACCCTCGCCCTCGGTGAAGCGGTAGCCGTTGGGGATGAAAATTTGCGCCTTGTCGCCGAGCTTGCCGGTGCCTTTGCGGGTCCAGCCGAAGGACTCGATCTCGGCGAGCACCTGCTGCATTTCCTGATCATCCTGTGGCTCTTTCGAGGGCTGGGCAGGCGCACCCGCAGGAGCGGGCTGCTGGGCGTTGATGGTGGAAAAAACTGCCAGACAGGCCAGCAGCACAACAGGTGAGGTGAAGGAGCGCTTCATGCGGTCGAAGTGTGGCTGGGAAAGCCTGCGCACGTCAAGATATGCTTTTAGGCGGATTCGCGTTTGGCAGCCTGCGACGGCTGCGGCATGCTTTCTGCGTTTCAAACGTCCGCGCTTATGTCTGATCCGAACACCGCCACCTTGAACGCACCACGCCACAGATCAGGCTGTCTCGCGGCATTGCTGCTGACGTTTCTGGCGGCGTTGATCATCGGCGGTTTCGTGGTGTGGAAGGTGGTGGACTCAGGCTTCGGCATGAAGTGGCTGGCAGAGAATTTTCAAAAGCAGACGATCACCGAGGCGTTTCGGGAAAACATCAAACGCATCACCTCGACGAATGGGGATGTGCTGGAACTGGCGGTGTTGGACACGGAGGAGACGATCACGCGGTTCGATTCTAAGACGCTCTTCGACGTGGTTTACCTCGGCACTACGGAGTCCGAAATCCGCGCGATGGTGGTATACCGTTATCATTTGAAGCTTTCGGACGAATGGCGGCTGAATGTGGCAAACGGGCGTTGCACCGTCGTGGCACCTGCTGTGCGCCCCTCGCAGCCGCCAGCCATTCGGACTGAGACGGTGGAGAAAAAGTCGGCGGCGGGCTGGTTTCGTTTCAATGCGGTGGAAAGTCTGGCCGAGTTGGAGAAGGGCATGACCGCCGTGCTTGAGCGCCGCGCGACTGCGCCGGGAAAAATTCGCACGGTGCGGGAGGCCGCGCGGCAGTCGGTGGCGAAGTTTGTGCAGCAGTGGGTGCTCAAGGAGCAGAAACATCACGAACAGGGCGGCATTCGCGAGATCGTGGTGGTCTTTCCCGATGAACCTGCAGCAGGGGATGCAACTCAGGCTTCGAAGCTACCGGCGACGCTGAGCTTGGCAGTTAAAGCGGACTGAGGGCGCCTTTCAGGCCATCAACCTTCAACGATTCATTAGGCTGTAGGCCAGAGTGCGGTTAGAAAACCTCGCGCATGATTTTCACCGACATTGAACACCTTTCCCCACGCAGCCGTGCTGCGGTGGAGTCAGCGGGGTATCGGTTCACCCGCTGGGCGGCGGCCCGCCAGGTTTTGGGCCAGCGATTGATGAAACAGCGTCTGGAGGCGGGGCTTGGTGAATTTTTGGAACGCTGGGGCGCTGGGGCGCTGCCTGTGGAGAGTGTGCCAGAACTGCGCCTGGGTTTTGGTGTGGCGCAGGATCAAATCTGGCTGCAAGACGGCCCGCTGGATCTGCCATTGGAGCGTGCGCTGCTGCATCTGCCCGCGTTGCGCGGTTTTTGGCGGCAGGAACTGCGCCAGCATCATTTCGATGAGCTCAGGAGCCTCGTGCCGCAGGCGTGGATGATGGACGACTCTGCCGTGCCGCCAGGCGCGGTGATTCATGGCCTGGGGATCACTTCGTGGGAAAAATGGCTGACTTTTGGGCGGCGTAGGCCTGTTCTGGCGTTGAAAGACCGTGTTTTGTTCGAGCAACCGGAGGCGGAGTGCCTGCTGAGTGCTGTTTATGGACGCAACGACCGGCTCAAAGTTGTTTTGCGTGCTATTGAAGCGCCACCTTGACGCGCGACACGCTTCCGTGCCACAGTCATCCTTCTTATTCTAATCATGGCACGCGGCTCCAACGTCACTCTCTGTTCCTTTTGCGGTAAAAGCCATGCGGAGGTGAAAAAACTCATCGCCGGACCGGGCGTGTACATTTGTGACAACTGCATCCATGTTTGCAAAAACATCCTTGATAAAGAAGCCACGAACGATGCCGATGGTAGCAGCCCCGCGCTGCTGGTGCCGCGCCCGGCGGACATCGCCGCGCTACTCGACCAGCATGTGATCGGCCAGCCGCAAGCGAAGAAGGTGCTAAGTGTCGCCGTTCACAATCATTACAAGCGCATCCTGCACTCCCAGCAGCAGGCCGCCCGCAAAGTCGGGGCGCAGAAGAAAATCACCGCCACGCTGCCTGATCCGAATGATGTCGAGATCGAAAAAAGCAACGTCCTGCTCCTTGGTCCCACTGGTTGCGGCAAGACGCTGCTGGCCAAGACGCTGGCGCGTATTTTGAACGTGCCCTTCAGCATCGCCGACGCCACCACGCTCACGGAGGCCGGTTACGTCGGCGAGGATGTGGAAAACATCGTTCTGCGCCTGCTTCAGGCCGCCGATTACGACGTGGCGCGGGCGGAGATTGGCATCATTTACATCGATGAGATCGACAAGATCGGTCGCAAGACCGAGAACGTCAGCATCACGCGGGATGTCTCCGGCGAGGGCGTGCAGCAGGCGCTTCTGAAAATCATTGAAGGCACCACCTGCAACGTACCGCCACAGGGCGGGCGCAAGCATCCGCAGCAAGAGTACATCCAAGTGAACACGGAAAACATCCTGTTCATATGCGGTGGAGCCTTCGTGGGCCTCGACAAAATCGTCGAGCGCCGCCGTGGTCGCAAGACCATGGGCTTTGTCGGCACCCATGAGGAACCGGCGATCGAAGCCGCCAAAATTCGTCAGGGTGTAGAGCCGGAGGACCTACTGTCGTTTGGTTTGATTCCTGAGTTCATTGGCCGTCTGCCCGTGGTCTGCGCTTTGGAGGCGCTGACCGAGCAGGAACTCATGCGGGTGCTCACCGAGCCGAAAAACGCCCTCATCAAGCAGTACGCCAAGCTCATGAACATGGATGGCGTGGAGCTTTCCATCACACGGGATGCCATGCTCGCCATGTCGAAGGAGGCCGTCTCACGCGGCACCGGTGCGCGCGGTCTGCGCAGCATCTTTGAGCGCATCATGCTCGACGTCATGTATGACGTGCCTAGCCGTCTGGATGTGCGCGGCGTGACCATCAACGAGGGCGTCGTCAAAGGCGAGCGTGCTCCGCTCATGCGCAAGCGCATCGAGCGCAAAGCGGCCTGATCAGGATTGGGGAGCTTTTTTGTTACAAAGTCGAAGAGAAAATTCTACTGGAGCATTGCCATGCATTCGCGCCATACTCCTCGGTCCTTACCATGAGCACCTGCATCTCCTCCCGCCGTCATTTCATTCAGAAGATCGCCACCGCCGCTGCTGCCGCCGCTGGTTCACGTCACATCATCGCGGCAGACAAGGAACCGCCCTTCAAAATCTCCCTGGCCGAATGGTCGCTAAATAAGGGCATCTTTGGCAAGGGCAACGCGGAGCGGCATGAGCACCTCGACTTCGCCAAAATCGCCCGCAGCCTCGGCATCGACGGCGTCGAGTATGTAAACCAGATGTTTTTCGACAAGGCCGCAGACGCTGCCTACCTAGGCGAGATGAAAAAACGCCAGGAAGGTGAGGGCGTGAAGGGGCTGCTCATCATGTGCGACCGCGAGGGCAATCTTGGCGATCCTGATGAAGCGAAACGCGCCAAAACCGTCGAGAACCACCTCAAATGGCTCGATGCCGCTGCCACACTCGGTTGTCACAGCATCCGCGTGAATGCCGCCAGCGATCCCAAGCTGACCTGGGAAGAGCAGATGAAGCTCGCCGCCGACGGACTGCACCGTCTCTGCGTCGAGGGCGACAAGCGCGGCTTGTTTGTCGTCGTCGAAAATCACGGTGGCCTTTCTAGTAACGGCCTCTGGCTCACCGGCGTGATGAAAGCCGCCGACCACGCCCGCGTCGGCATCTTGCCGGATTTCGGCAACTTCTACACCGACCGCAACAAAGGTGAGCTCTACAACCCCTACAAAGGCCTGCGTGAGTTCATGCCCTGGGTGAAACAGGGGATGAGTGCCAAAGCTTATGATTGGGACACTGGCGCGGGAAAATTCTACACCGAGGACCGCCGCGAAGGCCGCGAGATGACCCTCGATTTCCAGCGCCTCATCGAAATCGTCGTGAAAGCCGGATACAAAGGCTACATCGGCATCGAATACGAGGGCGACAAGCACCCCGAGATCGAAGGCATCAAACGCACCAAGCAGGCGCTCGACGAAATCGCTTCCATGCTCTGATTTTTCAACCGCCACTCAACTCAAACACACATCCTCATGCCTACCGACGACACACCCATCGCCTCCGCCACGGCGGAAACCGTTCTTTGGAGTGGCCATACCTCCCAGTGGGTGCACTTTTGGTATTACCTGTTCTGTGTGGTGATCGCCGTTGGCATCGCTGTGGCTGCCACCGTTTTTGGTCTGGCCACCGCCGGTGTTGGCGCACTTGGTTATGCGGCACTCATCATTCCTGTTTTGATGTGGCTCATCCGCTGGTGGGTCACCAAATGCACCGCCTATGAGCTGACCAGCCAGCGTCTTCGCATTCGCACCGGCATTCTGAACAAGAAGGTGGACGAACTGGAGCTCTTCCGCGTGAAGGACTACAGCATGGAACAGCCCTTTCTTCTGCGCCTTGTTGGCCTTGGCAACCTTACTATGGTCACCTCCGACGCAACCACGCCCACGGTCTCTATCCGTGCGATTAGTGGTGTTGAGGCTGTTCGCGAAAAACTCCGCAACGCCGTCCAAGCCGAGCGCGACCGCCGCCGTGTCCGCGAACTCGATGTGGATGGCAACAGCGAGTCGCTGAGTTAAGGCGCGAGTTTTTCTTCGCTCACGACACTGGCCTTGCAGTCCTTGGTTTCGATGCGCAGCTTCATGCGCCCCAATTCTTTTTTGTAGCTCCAGCCGACTTCCGCTTCCCACGTGGTCGCGCTGGTGGGTTGGAATTTACGTAGCTGGAGCACGAAGGCCGCGAGGCGCGTGTCGGGATCGGTGATGGTGTGGTCGGGCTCGATGGCTTTGAGATCCTGGGCGTTGACGAATTTAAGCTTCAGATCGGCAAAACGGGCGGTGAAGGCATCTGAGGCGGGTGTCATGCCGTCGCGATTGATCTCGCCGAATACAATGGCGTGGGTTTTGGCGACGCCGGGGTTCAGATCCGGCAGTTGGCTGATGAGATGGCGCACGGCGGCTTCCCCCGCCTCGCATTCATAAAAATCCAGCGGCAGAGAAGTCTTGTCTGAGGAATCGCAGGCGGTGAGACCGAGGCAGAGCGTGGCAAGGAGAGCGTGGCGGCGTGTCATGTTTGACTTCATGGCATGGAATACGCAGCTTGGCAATGCAGCGCCGCTCTCCATGATCTCGTCATGTTCGACATCCGCGAAAAACCCAACATGGTTGAGAGTGCCTTCCTCATCGGCGCTTATTTTGACCGCCGCCATAAACAGGAGGCCTTCGATTTGCTCGAAGAGTTGGCCGAGTTGGTGGAAACACTGGGCATCAACATCATCGGCAAGGAACTCGTCTTTTCCCGCGAGCACACGGCCCGGTACCTGATTGGCAGTGGCAAGGCGGCGGAACTGATGAAGCAGGCGAAGGACATCGGCGCTGATTGCATCGTCTGGGACAATGAACTCAGCCCTGGACAGCAGCGGGCGTGGGAAAGCGAGGGCAACATCTGCGTCATCGACCGTCACGAGGTCATTCTCGACATCTTCAACATGCGCGCGAAGACGCGTGAGGCGCGGCTTCAGGTGGAGCTGGCGCGGATGGAGTATTCCATTCCGCGACTGACCCGCATGTGGGCGCATCTTGACCGCCAGGGCGGTGGCGCAGGCGGCGGCCAGGGCGGAGCTGGTGCGGCGCGTGGTGAGGGTGAAACCCAGCTCGAAGTGGACCGCCGTCTCGCCAGCAAGCGCTTGGACAAACTGCGCGCCGATCTCGAAGACGTGAAAAAGCAGCGCGACACGATGCGCAAGGATCGCACACGCGTCTTCGTGCCGCATGCGGCCATCGTCGGCTACACAAACGCGGGCAAGTCCTCGCTGCTGAACAAGCTCACCGCCGCCGAAGCCTATGTGGAGAATAAGCTCTTCGCCACGCTCGACACCACCACGCGACGCATGGAATTGCCGGACGGTCAGGCGCTACTCGTTACGGACACGGTCGGCTTCATTCGCAACTTGCCGCACGATCTGGTGCAGTCCTTCCGTGCCACGCTCGAGGAAGCCACGCAGGCCGACTTTCTCCTGCATGTCATCGACGCCAGCTCACCACAGGCCGTTGAATTTCACAAAACCACCACGCAGGTGCTCGCGGAACTCGGTGCGGGGGACAAACGTGTGCTGTTAGTGCTCAACAAGGTCGATCTGGTGGACGACGTGCGGCTGATGGAGCTGAAGCGAGCGTTTCCTGAAGCTCTGGCGATTTCCGTGAAGACCGGGCAGGGCATGGACGAGCTGCTGCATCGCCTGGACGAGTTTTTGATCGACCGTGTGGTGCGTTTGGAGCTCGACCTGCCGCTGGACCGCATGGATCTCGTCGCTCTGGCGCATCAGGAGGGCAAGGTGCTCAGCGAGGACTACGACAGCGGCCGCGCGGTGATTCAGTGTGTGATCCCGAAGCGATTCGAGAGCCGCTTTGCCGCCTTTGTGCCCGGAGCGCCAGAATTGGCTGGTCGAAAAAAAGGGAAGAAGTAAAAAAGGCCCACCCATCTCAGTTCTCTCCCACTCATGTTCTCATTCGCTAACAAAACTGTCATCATCACCGGGGCCGGCTCCGGTATCGGCCAGGGCATCGCCGTTCTTTTCGCCAAACAAGGCGCGCATGTTGAGGTCTTCGACCTCAAACAGGAGTCCGCGCAGGAAACCGTGGATCAAATCCAAGCCGCTGGCGGCAGCGCGACCGCCACCGCTTGCGACGTGGGCGATTACGCCGGTGTGAAGGCCCTGTTCGACGCAGTCGCAGCCAAACATGGCAAGATCGACATTCTCGTGAACAACGCGGGCATCGCCCACATTGGCACCGCTTTGACGACTGCCGAGGAAGACATGGACCGCCTGCATCGTGTGAACATCAAAGGCGTGCACGCCTGCGCCCAGGCGGCACTGGCGCATATGACCACGCGCAAACACGGCGTGATCCTCAACATGTGCTCCATCGCGGCGCAGATGGGGCTGGCAGACCGTTTCGCGTATTCGATGACCAAAGGCGCGGTCCTGATGATGACCTACTCCATCGCCAAGGACTTCATCAAAGACGGCATCCGCTGCAACTGCATCGCTCCCGCCCGCGTCCACACGCCCTTCGTCGATGGGTATCTCGCGAAAACCTATCCAGGCCAGGAGGCCGAGATGTTTCAGAAGCTCAGCGAGGCCCAGCCCATCGGCCGCATGGCCAAGCCGGACGAGGTCGCCGCGCTGGCGCTCTACCTGTGCAGTGACGAGGCATCCTTCGCCACTGGCACGAATTACACGCTCGATGGCGGTGCCGTGAACCTGCGCTGATGCTTGTGCATGCCGGATAGGCAAGATCACCGACCAGATGCGCCAGCTCGCCGCCCGAAAGGTGGAACGTCGTCGGCAGCTTGCCTGCGGATACCCTGTTTGCACGCCATACAAACACCAGCGGTCGCAGCAGCCGTGGAAGGCAGAATGGTGGCACCACAATCTTTGCAAGGAACTCGTTCGGACATGCTTCAATGATTTTGGATTGTCAGCTCGATGTCGACAGAAATACAATCAAAACCCGAATCTGGAGATTCGGGCTAAATTTGTTGCCTCACCGCGAACGAAACACGTCACTCATCAAACACTCGACCATCAGCGTTTTCAGCCCGAGGCCTTGCTTCTTCACTTTCTCCTGGAGCTGGTCGAGTGGGAGGTCGTCGGCGAGCTCCATGGTGCGTCCGGTGGTGTAGGTGAGGAGTTGGCGGATGAGGTGGCGGGTGAAATGATCGGCGCGGGTATCGCGGATGACGCGTTTGAAGCCGGCGAAGTCGGTGTAGGTCTCGCCAGAGGGGAATTCGCCGGTGGTATCGATTTCGGCGGGTTTGGTCTTCTTGTTGGCGGCGGGGTATTTTTTGCGCCAGCGGCCGACGGCATCGTAGGCTTCGAGGCTGAAGCCAAGCGGGTCGATCTTGCGATGGCATTCGGCGCAGGCGGCATCGGCGCGGTGTTTGGCGAGGCGGTCGCGGATGGTGGTGGCGCCGCTGACATCAGGATCAATCGCGGGCACGACATCCGGCGGCGGTGGCGGCGGGAAACCCAGAAAATTCTCCGTGACCCACACGCCACGCGTGACGGGCGAGGTCTCGACGCCGTTCGCACTCACGGTGAGCACAGCGGCCATGCCGAGCAGGCCTCCGCGATGGTTGTTGCCCTTGAGGCTGACTTTTTGGAAGCCATCGGCGAGGCGCAGGGTCTTCGCCTCCGGCAGTTCGTAGAGTTTGGCGAGTTTTTTGTCCACGAAGGTGTGCTCGCAGTCGATGAACTGAGCCACGGAGCCGTTGTTTTTGAGGAGATCGCGGAAAAAGAGCCGCGCTTCGGCTTTCATCGAACTGGGCAGGTCTTCGGCGTAGTAGGCGCGGTTGGTTTCGCGCGGCGGCGGCTGGGAACCGAGGTCGCGGAGGTTCAGCCAACTGTCGATGAAGCCGTTCACGAAGCCGTTGATGCGTTCATCGCTGAGCATGCGCTCGATGTGTTTTTTGAGCTCGGCATCTTGCGTGAGGTTGCCGGACTTGGCGGCGGCGAGCAGCGCTTCATCCGGCGGTGTGGCCCAGAGGGCAAAGGAGAGGCGGGTGGCGAGATCGTGAGGCTTGAGGGCCTTCGCGGACTCGTCGGTGATCTCGCTGAGATAGAGGAAGCTCGGTGAGCAAAGGATCAATTTGAGCGAATCCAGCGCGGCCTGGCGCGGCGCAGCCTTTTCGGCGATGCGTTTCTCGTAGAGCACACGAATCGGCTTTTTGTCCTCCTCAGTGAGTGGACGGCGATAGGCTTTCTCGGCGAAGGCATTCAATTGACCGAGCGCCTTGGCCTCTTGGAAGCCGTCTTTGCCAAACACAGCCAATTCTTCGGCGCTGGGCTTTTCAGGCAAGGGGCCGTGAATCTTGATCTCGCTGATGCGGATGTGCGGGAGCTTGCCTTCCTTTAAAATGTGCGCACGACCGACTCCTGAGGAGCCGACATCGCTTTTGAACTCATCTTGGTACTTTTTGTTGATCGTGACGACCGAGGCGCGGGATTCAAAGGGGCCGTTCGGGAAGATGAAGCGCGGTGTTTGCCCTGCTTCGAGCCACACGCGGAACTTGAACCACGTCGGCGTGTTGTCTGGCACGACGGCTGTGGCGAGCAGTGGCTCGATGGCCTGTGGGTAATGGATGTGGCCTTTGGTGACGTCGCCCGGCACGACGCCGAGGATGAAGGGCTCGGAGAAGTCGATGCCGAAGATGGCGGGATCGTAATGCGTGTCGCGATGCAGCGCCGTGGCCTCGACTTCGAGATCGTAGAGGCCGGAGACGGGCACGCCTTTGAGGAAGTCCTCGATGTGGCCGTAGCCGCCCTGGCGCGTGTCGGTGTTCGGCTGCTCGTAGAGATTGAGGTAGCGGTAATTGAAGGCGCTTTTGTGTGAGCCTTGCAGCTCCTCGTATTGCACGAAGTGGCTGTTGAACTTCCAGTCCTTCGGTGGCGTGGCCGGTTTGCCGAGGCGGGTCTCGACGAGGCGGTTCGCGGACTGGAAATACTGATCCACGAGGAAGCCGGAGGTCACGAGCGACTTACCAATGGTGTCCATGTGCTCGGTGGTCTTCTCCTTCGGAAAATCCGCTGTGAGGCCCAAAGTGTCCACACGACGGCCAAACAGCACCGCGAGTGTGTTTTCATACTCGCGGCTGGAAAGGCGGCGCATCACCGTGCGGCTGCCCGTGGTCTGGAATTTCGCATGTGCGGCCACCGTGCCGTCACGCAGCGCTCGGATCATCGCGATGCGCTCATCGTCCTTCGGCTGATCCGCCTTCTTCGGCGGCATCTCCTTTAGCGTGAGTTGGTCGATGATGTCCCGCGCCTCAATGAGATCGGCGACCGACTTAAACGGCAGCGCGAACGCGTCAAAAGCTCGGTCACCCTTCTGCGCATCCGCGTCATGACACTCCAGGCAGTATTTGCCGAGGAACTGCTGCACGAGCTTCGGCGGGTCGTCAGCGGCATGAGCAAAGGAGGTCGCCAGCGCGAAGCATAGTAGCCCTCTCGCTCCGCGAGAGGAGCGAGACGTTCCGAAAGCAGTTTTCATCTTCAAATTTTGGAGGCGTAAGGTGTTGGCGTCAGCGCTCAGCTCATCTTGCGGAGCAAGATGGCTACTTTGCTGGCGCGATGAGGAGACAAGAGTTTTGAAGTTCAAAATCGAAAACGGCTGAACGTGTGCGCGGTATGTTTTGAACCGCTAATGGGACGCTGACATGACGCTCATGATCTGAATTCTGATTTCTGTTATCAGCGTCCCAAGAGCGTCGAATCAGCGGTTAAAATCCTCTCATCAAGCAAACCGTCCTGTGCTGCTGCCAAACGAATCAATCTCCACGCCCATCTTCTGGGCGATATCGACGAAGAGATTGCACAGCGGCACCTTGTTGATGCCTTCACGCGGGACTTCGCGGTATTCGCCGTGTTTGTAGCCGCCGCCAGCGAGAAGGATGGGCAGGTCGGAGTTCTTGTGCGAATTGCCATCGCCCATGCCGCTGCCGAAAAGCACGGTGGTGGAGTCGAGTAGCGTGCGCTCGCCGTCGTTCATCTTCGCGAGGCGGGCGACAAACTTGCCGTAGTGCTCGATCTGATACCGCTCCAGGGTGATGAGGTTCGCGATGGCCTCAGCGTCGTTGCCGTGATGGGACAGGCCGTGCCAGTCCTTCTTGATGCCGAGATGCTGCGGCATAAAGTCACCGCCGATCTCCAGCGTGGCGATGCGGGTGCTGTCCGACTGCAAGGCGAGCGCGATCATCTCATACAGCAGCGGCAGATCTTCGACGGCGTTGCGATTCGCAGGCTTGTCGAAGGGCGCTTTTGGCTTCGGCTGGTTCGTCCAGCGCTGGCGCAGTTCGAGGCGCTTCTCCACATCGCGCACGGAGGTCAGGTATTCGTCGAGCTTGGCCTTGTCCTCCTGGTTCACCTTCTTGGAAAGGCGGTTCGCCTCCTCTAGCACGGAGTCGAGGATGGAGGCCTGCACCTGATTCTCCTGCGCCCTGCGAGCCTGACGGTCCTTCGAGTCGGTGACGAACAGCTTCTCAAACAACTCCGCCGGATTCGTCACCGGCGGCACACGCACGCCCGACTTCGTCCACGCGATCTGGCAGCCACCATGAATGCCGCCTTCAGAACCGACCGTGAGCGACGGAAACCGCGTCTCAAAGCCCACCTCGTCCGCGAGGAATTGGTCGATGGTCACATTTCCCTCCGGGCGGTTTTGCGCCTCAGAGTGCAGCACGCCGGAAAGGAACGAATGCACCGCAAAATGACCGCCCTTCACGCCATGGTCGAGCCCACGGAGGACCGTCATTTTGTCGCGAATATCCCACAAAGGTTCCAGCAGCGTCGTCTTCTCGTAATTCCGGCCGG
>Ga0315908_10002586_pt1 | contig 13186 bp, 11 predicted proteins | sample LakEriMetagenome_12_FD_203520 | JGI IMG/M metagenome (GOLD analysis project Ga0315908, IMG submission 203520) | Freshwater fungal communities from buoy surface, Lake Erie, Ohio, United States - Buoy 4 MA124 | ecosystem: Environmental > Aquatic > Freshwater > Lake > Lake biofilm | place: USA...
TAATAATAATAATAATAATAATAATAATAATAATAATAATAATAATAATAATAATAATAATAATAATAATAATAATAAAAAATTGGCAAATAATATATAATAATAGGTCCTCCTGGAACTGGCAAAACCCTTTTTGCAAAATAACTAGCATAAATGTGTGGAATGGATTACGCAATTTTCAGTGGGGGAGACATTGGGCAACTTGGAAAATCTGGAGTAATTCAAATAAATAAAATATTTGATTTCGCAAACTCTTCCAACAAAGGGATGCTAATATTTATAGATGAGGCAGATGCTTTTCTACGTGATCGACACAAACATTTAATATCTGAAAATATGAGAAATTGTATAAATACATTTCTGTATCGTACAGGTACTCCAAGTCATAAAGTTCTTTTTATTCTTGCTACAAATGTACCATAATAATTGGATTATGCTTTGATGAATAGAGTTGATTAGATTATTAATTTTTAATTGCCTATGAATTAATAGATTTAGCAATTGTTATATTTGTATTTTAATAAGTATTGTTAAATTGATAATAAAGGCATTTTTTATTATTTTAGCATGTTTTATTAGCTATTTAAGCATCCTTTTTAAACTTTATTTTATCCTAAAAAATAAATTATATTGGATAAGGATACTTTTAGTTAATAATATATTGAAGAATTAGCGAAGGATTTGGAAGGATTTAGTTGTAGGGAAATTGAAAAGTTTGTTATTTAATGCTATAATTTAGCTTTTTCTAATTTTAATCCTGTTATAGATTAAAATATTATTTAATAAGCTTTGTAATTATAACTATAATAACATTAACAAATCAATTAATGGAAGGATATGAAACGATGATACTAATTTATTTTATAAATATTAAAAATATACTAATCATTTCAATAATAAAAAGATAAATTTATTTTTATTAAATTTGGAATATATTTATGATATCATTCAGTTTTTAGGTATGTATTAGATAGAATAATAGCAGATAAAGCTGCAAGAAAAATCATGAAATCATTAGAAAAAGTGCAAATATTAAAGGCTAATTCTTTAGTTTTTTTCTAAATTTGTTAATTTTCTAAAATATTATGAGCAATATTCACATATGAAGCACCGCCCATAAGTCCAACCCATAAAGTTAAGCACATCTAAATGTAAATATTCATAAATCTGTATTTAGAATTAAACAAATAAATGAAAAAATTTATCATTTAAAATATAGTCATTAATTAAATTTTCTTTATTCTTATTACACTTAATGATGATCTTGAAATTAATACTCCTATTTAATACATCAATCCTAATATGACATATGCCTTTAAAAATATTATTTTTAATTTATTTTATTAATTTTATTTATATATTTCAAATTAAATTTGTAATATAAAATTAAATTATTATATAATAAAAACTTAGATTTATGTATTGAGCACAAATTAAACTCATAAATTTGAATACCATTTTATCAAGAAATTATTAGATATATTAATATTATTAAAGTTAAATTTAACTTTTATTGTTTAGAATTAATATATTTATTTTAAATTTAATTAAGATTATTAATATAATACAGTAATTTTAATAGAATCTAAATAAAATAAATTACATTTTTTTGAAAATAATTATCACTTTTTTCATTTTCCTTTAGTGGATTAGATCTATCAAAAAATCCTGTTTAAATAACATATTCAAAATAATAAACTAGTCCCATATTAATAGCATAATAAAAAATTATTTTATCTAATTTTTTAATATTATTCCAAGATAAATTTTAATTATTTTTGGCATCATCATCATTTTATTAATTTTTGAGTTATTATAATTAATTTTATAGATTATCTTATATTGATTCATCATTACTATCATGGTTTGAATTAATTTATTGAATATTTAATTAACTGACTTAAATTTACTAAAAATTTCCTTTTCGATTATCTAACCAAATAAAAGAGCCCCAATAAGAGACTAACTCAATAATCAATAATGGGAAAAAGAGAAAAGCATCATTAACTTTATTGCTACTAGTCAATAAATACAATATATTAGAAAAAACTCCTGCAAATCCAGTGCCAGTGCCCCATCCTCCTACCAAAGTACTTGGGAAATTTTATAGAAACCCAATAATAGTAGACTCTCCAATTGCACAGCCCATTCCAATCATTGCACTTGCTGTTAGAGCTAAGTAAAATCCAAAAATGTGGTCAGTTAAATTTGCAATTCCTAATGACAAATAACTCATCAATCCTATAATTTGGATTGCTAATATTCTTTTTTTATGTTATATTTTTATCAGACATATACTATTTATTAGTCTTGCTATAAAACTAAAACAAATTAGTACTAATGAAAATACAGCCATTATTTATTCCAATTTAAATTTATTTGCTAAGTGTTGTGCTGAAGAACCGACTAGACAATATCCTAAATTATTCATCAATCCTAATATTATCAAACATATTATATATTTGTAATCATTTTTTACTTAACTTTTTATTATATTTCCACTATTCTCTATTTATTATTCATATTTGTTTAGTTCGTTTGTTATTTCGCTTTGTTTTTCTATTTTGTCATCAAAAAGTTTATTATATATTTTAGAACTACTCATTTTATAATATTTCTTATTAAAATAATTTAAATAAAGAAAATTTGAATTTTATATCAAAATAATTTTTTAATTATAAAATATATATATTGAAATTGGCATCATTTTTAAAACACTATTATAAATTAAATAACTAATTAAAATTCTCTTTATATATAAAATAAATAGTTAAAAGATAATTTAAAAATAGAAAACAACGAATATAAAAAGAATTATAAAAAAATTAAAATAATCAACATTCAATATTTTGATCTCTTCCAGGTCCAACCCCAATCCAACTAACAGGCAATTTAGTATGTTTCTCAATAGCTCTTACATAATTTTAAGCATTGATAGGTAAATCTTAGAATTTTCTAATATTTGAAATATCTTCATTCCAACCTTTGAAATTTTCATAAACAATTTGAACTTGGGCCAACTTATTAAGATCGGAAGGAATGCTTTCTAGAAGTTGTCCATTGAGCATGTAACCGACTCCTAACTTTATTTCTTCTAATCCTGTCAAGACATCCAATTTTGTTAAATTTATGCTGCTTAAGTTATTCAGCATGTTGCTATATCTAACTACCATTAAATCTAACCATCCACATTTTCTAGGCCGACCTGTAGTAGCTCCGAATTCATGTCCGATTCTCTATTATTTATATTATTATTATTATCATTATTATTGTTCATTATTAATGATTATATGATAATTATGATAATAGAAGATAATAATAATAAAGATAATAAAGATAATAAATTAATATATAAGTATTATGATAAATGATAATGATGATGAGAATGATAATATGATAATGAAAATGTATATAAAGATAATACCTATAACTACTATCCAATATGATTATCAAGATAAGAAGGGAAAGGGCCCTCTCCAACTCTAGTAGTATAAGCCTTAACAGTTCCAATAGTAGTTTGAATAGAACCAGGAGGTATTCCCAAGCCAGTGGAGACTCCTCCTGCCCATGTACTGCTACTAGTAACATAAGGATAAGTACCAAAGTCAGTATCCAACATAGTCGCATTAGCTCCTTCTGCTAAGAATCTCAATTTATCATCATTCATCACTTTGTGCATCAATAATACAGTATCTTGAATCATATTGTCATCTATTAACCTTTCTCTTAATTCTTTTAACTCATTTATTTCCTTATCTCTGTCTACTTCTACTTCGAAATGCTTTTTAAAGTAAAGCGATAGTTTGTCGTATTTTTAAACGAAACTTTGCCATTCTAAAATATCACCTACTCTGATTCCGTTTCTCATTGCTTTTGTGCTGTAAGTTGGACCGATTCCTCTTTTGGTAGTCCCTAGGAAATCCTTGGATCTATTATTTATTAATTTATTATTATTATTATTATTAAAATAATTATATATAACATAAATAAATTTGTGATAATTTTTATTAAATTACCCTTTTTTACTTTCTTCTGCTTTACCGTCGGCTTCTATTTAAAGACTAGTTACAAGATGTGCTCTATCACTTAAAATAAGTCTTCCTTTATAATTGACTTGATTGGTATCCAATTAAGCTAATTCTTCAAACATACTTTACAAGTTAATTACAACTCCATTTCCAAGTATATTTTTACAATGTGGATATAAAATTCCACAAGGTAATAGATGGAATGCGTATTTATGTCCGTTTGCTACAACAGTGTGACCTGCATTTGCACCTCCATTGAATCTTCCACAATAATCGTAACCTTCTGCTAAAACATCTACCAATTTCCCTTTACCTTCATCACCCCATTAGGTTCCTAGTACTAATGCTGTTTTGCTTTGTTTACCGCTTATACACTTTACTATATTTCTCATGTTTATTATTTTAATATCTTTATTATTTTTATTTATTTATTTATTTATATATATATATATATATTAAATACAGCTGTTATATTATAATAATGCAAAATAATTAAATAAAATATTTAACTCGTGCAATTCAAGAAAACAATTACTTAGAAAGTTTAAATTAATTAATAAAATATAGTGCTTTTATTAATATTTAGGATAAAAATGGTGAAACAGTTTTATTTAAAGCTGTAAAATAAAATGCCAATTTAGAAATAATAAGATTATTAATTAAAAATGATGTTGATATTAATATTTAGGATAATAATGGTGAAACAGTTTTATTTTAAGCAGTATGAAATAAAGCTAATTTAAAACTAATAGAATTATTGATAAAAAATGGGGCTGATATAAGTATTAAAAATTATGATTATAATTCAGTTTTTTTAGAAGCAATATTGTAAGTGATTAAAAAATAAGCTAATTTAAAATTAATAATATTATTAATAGAAAATGGAGCTGAGATTAATTTTTAAGATGAAAGTGGTGAAACAATTTTGTTATGGGTAGTAAAATTAAGAGGTAGTTTAAAATTAATAAGATTATTAATTGATAGTGGGGCTGATATTAATATTAAATATAATAAAGGTCAAACAATTTTATATTATGCAGTAAAAATAGAAGATAAATAAATAATAAGTTTATTAATTAAGAATAATTCCGATATTAATATTTAAGATGATAAAGGTGAAACAGTTTTATTTAAAGCAGTAAAAAAAAAACTTAATTTAAAAATAATAAAATTATTAATTCAAAATGGGGCTGATATTAATATTAAAAATAATGATAATCTAAACCTTATCTTTATATCGGCTTAATATTAAAATTATCCAGTGATATATTATTTATCCTCTTTATATAAAATTGATATAAATATTCTAGATGAAGAAAATTAAACTTTAATGAAATATTTTAAAAATTAAACTGTTTCTTCAAAAATTGTAAAAAATTTACTATCATAAGGAGCAATCATAATTAATGATAATAATATTAAAACACTTAAAAGTATAATAAATGATAAATAATCAGCTCATAATAATAAATAAATAGTAGATAACATAATATAATTATATTAAAAATTAGAATATAAATATATTTTTGTAATTGAAAATTAATAAAATTTTAACATACTTTAGGATAAAAGTTTAGAATAATTCTTTTTAAATTTATATATTGAATATTATGATGAAAATATTAAAAAATAAGAAATAATAAATTAAGTCTAAAATTTAAAATAATAAGATAATAAAATTGATATATTAATTGATACTAATCATTTAGATAACTTATTTAAAAAAGGTATAATGAGATTTCAATAAATTGAATCATAAATAGGTAATCAAAATCAAAATATAAAAATAAAAGGAAACAAATTATTATAAATAATTTTTAATTATTATCAATCTTTAATAAATAAGGAAGAAAATTAAATTTTATTTTTATAATTATTGATTATATAAATTATTGATTGTTAAACAACTTATGGATTAGATAATTAAGACTGTTCCACTGGATTTCTAACTAAAATGATAAGTTTATTCTTCGGTCTAATTGATTATGATGAAAAAAGTGATTCAAATAATTATAATTCAATAAATATAAATTAAAATGATAAGTTTAAAAATATAGATTCTAAAATTTTTGCTATAGAATTATTAAAATAAAAAGCTTATTAAAAGTTAACAGAAGAATAAAAATAAGATTTAATGAAATTAAATAAATTTGCTATTAATAAATATAGAGGTTAGATTTTTACTTTATTATATTAATAATTTAAAGAGATGAATATTATTGATTATTTAAATTAGGAAATAATAAATAAATATTAATAAAAAATTATAATTGATTATACAATTTAAATATTAAAAATAAATTTAAATAATTATTTTAACACATTTGAAGGATTAAAAGAAGCCTTTATGTGTTTAAGAATGGGAGAAATTATAGATAATAAAAAAATATTAAAATAAATTATTGATTATGAGAATGTTTTTGATTAATTTAACATAGTATAAGAATAAATTAATATTAATTATGAAATTAATTAAGAATAAATCATAAATAAATTAAATTATATTTAATAAATATTTGAAGAAAATAATGTTTTCAATCTATAAAAATTATTTGAAAAAAAAAGTGATAAATTTGATTAAATTTTAAGCGAAGCTATTAAATTATGTTTAAAAAACCATTAATGATAATTTAATATATTTATAATTATTACTTATATAAATTATTTTATTATTATTTAATATATTTATTTAAAAGTGCTAAAATTTTATTAAGTATAAAATAAAAAAAGAAAAAATAATTACAAAAATAGATTAAGATTGAATATAAATCAAAAAAAATTTAATAAATTGATAAACTTTGAATTAATTATTTTTACTTTTAATTAATCATAATAAAATTTTAAATTTAAGAAATAAATAATTAATTTTAAAAAAGTTTGATTTACTTTTATTTCTATAAAATTATAGAATAATTTTTATTAAAAGAATAAATCCAAGAAAAATAATTTTATGAAAAATAAAAAGATGAAATTTAAAGTAAAAATAAATATAAATTTAATATATTTTTTAGCATCATAAACTAAATTAAAAATTACAGTATAGTTTTTGGAAGAGGCTATATCTATTCAAAATCGAGATAAAAATATTTGAAAAATTATTTTTAAACAAAATAAAATTTATAAATTTAAATTATAAAAAAAACTTATTTCATAATTAATAAAAATTTTATCGAATTTTTATTACAATAAAATTTTACATTATAAAATTAACTATTAATTTAATTAAAAATAAATAATTTCTAATTTAAATTATATTTATAAAATAAATATATAATTTATGATTAAAAAATAATAATTATAATTATAAAATGAGTGAGGATATTGAACCTCATATTTTACGTAAATTTGAAATAATTCAAAAATTGGGTAAAGGAGCTTATGGAATAGTGTGGAAAGCAATAGATAGAAAGACAAAGACAGTAGTTGCATTAAAAAAAGTATTTGATGCTTTTCATAATGACACAGATGCTCAAAGAACATTTAGAGAAGTGGTTTTTTTATAAGAATTAAATGGACATGAAAATATTGTTAGATTGCTAAATATTATCAGAGCAGAAAATGATAAAGATCTATATCTAGTTTTTGATTTTATGGATACAGATCTTCATGCCGTAATTAGAGCTAATATTTTGGAGGATATCCATAAATAATACATTATTTATTAATTGCTGAAAGTAAAATAAATATTTATTAAATTTAATAGGCTTTGAAATACATTCACAGTGGAGAATTAATACATAGAGACTTGAAACCAAGCAATATGTTGTTAAATGCGGAATGTCATCAAAAAGTAGCAGATTTTGGATTGGCAAGATCTGTTGCAGTAAACGAAGAAGACGGGCAGGTTATTTAATTAAATTTATAATTTTATTAAAATTAATCTTTATTGAAAATTATCATTGATAAAAAATTTAAATAATTTATTATTTGATAGTATTAATATAGAAGATTTGATAAAACTATTACTAAATTGATAATATGAAAATAATAATTAAATAGGCACCAGTGCTGACTGAATATGTAGCAACAAGATGGTACAGAGCCCCTGAAATCCTTTTAGGTTCTAAGAAATATACAAAGGCAGTGGATATGTGGTCAGTAGGTTGCATTTTAGGCGAAATGTTGATTGGAAGAGCCATTTTCCCAGGCACTTCTACTCTTAACTAAATCGAAAGAGTTCTTGAACTTACAGGTAAGCCATCTTAATAAGACATCGATAGTCTTGAAAGTGATCTTGCCAATAATATTTTGTAGTCAATTAATGTCACTAAAAGGAGAGGATTTACTAGTTTCTTTCCTAATGCTACTCCTTAGGCTATGGACTTACTTAGGAATCTTTTAGTATTTAATCCTAACAAGAGGTTCAATATTGAACAGGCTTTATAACATCCGTATTTATTATATCTATCTATTTATTATTTATCTTTTACTTATCTACTATATTTATCTTTTATTTATAATTTATTATTTAATAATTTATTATTATTTATTATATATTTATTTTTAGATATGTAGCGGAATTTGTTTGCCCAGAAGAGGAAATTACTCTGGATCATGTTATTTAACCACCTATTAATGATAATAAAAAGTTATCTTTAAAAGAGTATAGAGAAGCTTTATATAAGGATATAGCTATGAAAAAAAAAGAATAGAGGAAAAAATGGTAGTAAAAATATCTTGCATAATTTGGTTTGCAAGAAAATAAATTATAATCTTCTCAATTATAATAATCATCCGAAAAATCATAGAATTAGTAATAAAATACATCTAAGTAATAATAATAATAATAAAAGTAATAGAATTCCTAACAAAATTAATAATAATAGTAGTAATAATAATAATAATAATAATAATAATAGTAATAATTTTTGTAATAACAATAAAATAATTTATAATAGTAATCTTCTTCTTCAAAAGAATAGCAATAATAAATTCAATAATAATAATTATAGTAATAAATAACTTAATAATAATAATAGTTATAATAAAAGATTCTTCTCTAATAGTAATAATATCAAAAAAAATAACAGTAACAATAATAATAAACTCAAAATGAATAATAATAATAAAAAAAATTATCTTAAACTAATGTAAATTTTTAAAATTAAGAATAAAATCTAAACCAATCTATAAAATAAAATGTAAATTATTAAATTATTATATTAATTTTTAGATGAATAAAACAGGTCAAAAATAAACATTCTAATAATAATAATAGCAATAACTATAATAATAATAATAATAATAATAATAGTAATAATAGCAAATACTATAATAACAAATAATTTAACAACAATAAAATTAATAATAGTAAGGATAATAATAATAAAAATAAAATAGCAATATATAATAAATGCTTAAATACGCTCAGTAATAATAAGGAACTTCCATAAATCAAAGTATGAAATATTATATGCAAAATAAACAAGCTCCATCAAAAAAGAAAATTTGATTTTTGTTTAATGATACTTCTTTATTTTAAATATGATAACAATAAATTAAAATAATAAATATCAAATATATAATATTAATAATAAAAAATAAATTTATAAAATTAGAATATTGATAAAAAAATAATAATAATTAAAAGGGAATAATAAATTTGAATAACAATAACATATATCATAATCTTATAAATTATCTTAATAATAATTGATTTATAAAATCTAATGAACCAGAGCGAAATTATCAACTTAGACATTGATAAAGTAATAGACAAATTACTAAACGTCCGCGGCAGCAAACCAGGCAAATTAGTGAACTTAACAGAAGCAGAAATCCGAGGTCTTTGCATAAAATCTCGAGAAATTTTTATTTCCCAACCAATCTTATTAGAACTTGAAGCTCCCCTAAAAATATGCGGAGATATACATGGATAATACTATGATTTGTTAAGGCTTTTTGAATATGGAGGTTACCCTCCTGAAGCCAATTACTTATTTTTGGGAGATTATGTTGATAGAGGCAAATAGTCGTTGGAAAGTATTTGTTTATTGTTGGCTTTTAAGATTAAATATCCTGAGAATTTCTTTCTATTGAGGGGAAATCACGAGTGTGCTAGTATTAATAGAATTTATGGATTTTATGATGAATGTAAGAGGAGGTATAATATTAAATTATGGAAGACTTTTACTGATTGTTTTAATTGTTTGCCTATTGCTGCTATTATTGATGATAAGATATTATGTATGCATGGAGGGCTTAGTCCTGAATTAACTAGTATGGAACAGATCAGGAGAATTATGAGACCTACTGATGTACCAGATACTGGTATTTAAATATTATTATATATCAATACTCTATAATGCAATATCATATTTTTTTTATTACATCATCACACTATTTTAATATAATATCATATTATTTTAATAAAATGTTATATAATTTTAATATAATCTAAATATAATGTACAATATATGTGATATATGATTAATAGGACTATTGTGTGATTTATTATGGAGTGATCCTGATACTGAGGTTCAAGGATGGGCTGAAAGTGAGAGAGGAGTTTCTTATGTTTTTTCATCTGAAATAGTGACTCTATTTTTGAAAAAGCATGATTTGGATCTGATTTGCAGAGCACATTAAGTAGTTGAAGATGGTTATGAATTTTTCGCTAAAAGATAACTAGTTACTTTATTTTCTGCTCCTAATTATTGCGGAGAGTTTGATAATGCTGGTATTATATAAGTTTTATATTATTTTTATAGGAGGATTAATGTCTGTTGATGAAAGTTTAATGTGTAGTTTTTAAGTCTTGAAACCTGCTGAAAACAAAACTAATAATATTTGATCTTGCAATTATAATTCAATATTTATTATTATTATTAATATATTATTCTATATTTTTAGATATATCTTTTTTTTAATTGTAATTATTCTTTTATTAATATTTTTTAAATATAATAAAAATGATTTTTTGTCAAAATCAATTTTATAATGATTATTCTAAATTAATTAATTCAATTAATATTGAATTAACAAAATATGATAAATTTATATTTGAAAAATTATAATAAATTGTTGAAAGCTAAGAAAAATAGTAAATTTAAAATTTGAATCATTAAATATAAGATATTAATTTTTTATTAAATTAATAATAACTTTAAGATATAATTTATTAATTATAATAATATTAAAACTAGATACCATAAAATATAAATATTAATGATTGAATAAATAGAGATTAATAAAATTAATTAATAAATTTATAAAATTAAATTTCTTAATATATTAAGAATTTATAAAATTTAAATAAAATTATTTAAAATTTCTTGGATTAGAATAAAAATATTTTAAATGAGAAATAAATTATTTAAAATTAATTTAATAAATAATTTTTTATTTAAAATGAATATTAATGAATAAATGATATAATGAATAATTATTTAAAAAAATTTTAAGAAATAAAGGATAGTTTATCATCAGCTTAAATTAATGAATTACAAAACATAATTGAATTATTTAATTAAAAGAATATAAATAATGAAATTAGTGAAGATATTGAAATATTTATTAATTCTTATATTCAAAAAATTTCAGAATAATCAAAAATAGCCATAGATAATTAAATTAATACTTTCAAAAAAAAAGATTAATAATACTTAGAATTGATAGAAAAATAAAAACTATTATTACAAAACGCTGAATTACCAGATGAGATTAAATAAAACATAATTAATCAATTATAATCTTATTAATTGAATTAAAGATAGAAAGTTGATATTTTAGAAAAAAGTAAAAAATAAATTGAAAAAATTAATTTAAATTAAGAATGATTTATTTTTAAAATAAATAAAAATTTTTAATTACATTTTATGATTTAGTAAATTAATTGTTTAATACTAAATTCTTTATATTAATTTATATTTACATTTTCAAAATATGTTTGATGTTAATTTACAGAAATAATTTTGATGTATCTTTTATTATATATTTTATTTATGATTAAATTTTAATTTATATATTTTTAATATAATTTTTCATAGCTTGTGTCTTTCTAAATTAGTTCCATAAAATTAAGGAATTTAATATTAATTTTATTAATTAGTATTAATTTATTAATAATCTTTCATCAATCTTTTAATCCAATATTCCAAAACATCATTTTCAGATTAATCAAATCTAATTATTCTATTAAAAAATAAACTAGGAATAAGAATATAAGCAAAATTAAAGCTTAAAATCCTAGAAACAGAGTAAATAAACTCCATATTTTTTAAATCCTACAATTTTAAAAGATCATCAAAGAAGATTTTAACATACAAAAGTAACTAATCCTATAAAGGATGACAAATATTGTTTAGAGAATTTTAAAAATACTATTTTAAAATAAAAGAATATTATTGATAATTATTAAAAATGACCCTTACAAAATCTAAAGATAAAATATTAGTAGTGCCTTCCCAAATTGTTGTAACTTAAGCATCTCTATAAATCTTTGGAATTTGAGTGTTTTCTAAATAAGCAAGAGCTCCTATGCATTCTAATCCTTCACTAATTACAGGTAGACTCTCTTTGGCAGTAAAAAGTTTAAGCACTGGAGTTAACACTCTCAACAGAATATTTCTACTCATTTTAGTATTATTATTAATTATTTTAGAGTTATTATTATTGATTTATTAATTTTTGATAAATTGGTCTTCTTACTAGAGCATTAAACTGACTTCAAACAAGAACACTAGGCATCCCCTATTAATATAATCTAATTATTTGATAGTATTGATGTGAAGTTAATGTTAAGATAAAAGTTTTCCGAATGCTTTTCTTCTTTTACTGTAATCTAAGGCTAAGACTATAATTCTTCGCATAAATGAAATACAAGATGCCGCATTATGAATTCAAGTAACATTTAACATGTTAGATATCATTTTAATTCCTTACTTTTTATCAGATAGGATTAATCCTTTGCAACCTTTAAGAATTATTTCACCAGTTGGAAGTTGTCTTGTTCCCATTTTATCTTTTAATCTTACTACTTCTATTGTGTTTTCAGAATTTTTATCATTGTTTTCTTAATTATTTAATTGCTCTTTAGTGTTTATATAAACCAAAACAATATCTCCTTTATTTTCTAATAATTATTATAATGAGGATGGCATTCGAGCTAAAGTTAGGGTCATGTCACTATCATTGGCACTACTGAACCATTTATAGCC
>Ga0315908_10002587_pt1 | contig 13179 bp, 8 predicted proteins | sample LakEriMetagenome_12_FD_203520 | JGI IMG/M metagenome (GOLD analysis project Ga0315908, IMG submission 203520) | Freshwater fungal communities from buoy surface, Lake Erie, Ohio, United States - Buoy 4 MA124 | ecosystem: Environmental > Aquatic > Freshwater > Lake > Lake biofilm | place: USA...
GTAATTGATTCTAGCTCATCTGAAAATGGATAAAGCTCATCTGAAATTGATTCTAGCTCATCTGAAAATGGATAAAGCTCATCTGTAATTGATTCTAGCTCATCTGAAAATGGATAAAGCTCATCTGAAATTGATTCTAGCTCATCTGAAAATGGATAAAGCTCATCTGTAATTGATTCTAGCTCATCTGATAATAGTTCTAGCTAAACAACTAGCTCTTCAGATCAAGTTAATAGTTCATCTTCAGTTAATCCAAATATTTCGTCAAGTTCCGATTATTTAAGCAGTTAAGATTCTCATTATTCTTCTTAATAATATTGGTCTGACAGTAATATGATTGTTACATATTTCAATTATACTTCAATAGATAAAAATGGTACTCATAATCATAATACAGTTATTTATGATACTTATGAAATTAACAATGTATTTTATTTATAAGATTTTTTAGCTTTCATCAAGCGATTCATTAGTTTTATAAGCATATTCTAATTATTACATTAATTAAACAGATGTTGATAAACTTGATTCTAATCACGATAAGTACATAAATATTTATTAATATGAGTTATTGGAAAGAAAATAATTACTATCAAAGCTCAGTTTAAATTATTAAAATTATCGAAACAGTAATTAAAACAAAAGATGACAAATAAATGGATGAAATTTTAGATAATGGTGTTAGACATTTAAGAAGAGTTGTTGATTATGATACATATATAAAGGTAATTTAATATTTAAAATTTAAGGATTAAAAAGTTTATCAAATTTATAATGATTAACAAAAATGATTTAACTTATTATTAATATTAGCAATTAAATATAAATTTATTATTACTTAATTTTATGTTTTAATTTTAAATAAATTATAAAATAAATTAATTAGTATAAATTATTAAATGTTTATGAATATAAATAAACTTTAAAAATTTATATATGATACAAAGAGAAGTAAAATATAAAAATATTTAGAATATATAATATTTATTAATTATTAGAATATTTTAAATTTTAAATTCATCAAAATTATAATGAAAATTTTCTTAATTCATAAGGATTTTTATTCATTAAATATAATTCATGATCTACTCTTCTAAGTTTTTCTTTAAAAAATCTTATTGAACATTCATAAATTTTTATTTTTTATTCTAAATCAATATTTTTTTAATTTTAATCACATTAAAGTAATAATATTTATAATTCTTATTCAATTTAGACTAGTTTTTCTTAAAAAAAATCACGTTCTTATTTCAAATTATTAGTTTCCCATTTTTTAATATCTATTTACTTTCCTTGTTAAATTAAATCCTTTTAAATTTCATCTTCATATTTTTCTAAATCACTAATTTTATATTTATTTTAAAATAAATAAATATAAACAAATATATTTTTTATACTTTCCTATGTATTCGATGTATGCCAACTGTGCATTATCTCCTTTTCTTTTATTTTATTTGACTATCCTTGTAAAATTACAATATTAATTTTCATATCTTAATACTAATTCATTTTATAATTTATTAAGAGCTACTTTATTTAAAACAATTCCTTATAATTTTTATTTATATTAATTATTAAAATCTCTTTATTAATGGGCTTTTCTTGCAATTGAAATTACTTTATCAGCATATATTGATAAAGCTTTTGCCTTTGTAATCGTTGTTGTTATTCTTTCATGAATTATTAAATGATTAATCATTGATTTTAATAAATGTTTACGTTCCCAAAAACTTCTTCCTAATTTAAATCTTTTATGACCAAAATAAAGTTTTTAAACCATATAAAAGATTTATAGTAAATTTTTATATTTGATTTATTAAAAAAATTTATATTTACTTTTAATATATTAATTTCTTGAATTAATCTATTATTTAATTTTTATATCAAAATAAAAAAGTAATTTAATATGTTATTATATTAAAAATTTTAATTATTCAAAAATAAAATAGACATCAATATTTTAATAAATTAATTATTTAATATATACAAATGAAGTATTATATAATTTAATTAATAATCATATTAATTCTAATATTTTTTTTACTTTATCAATAATTTAATTATATTCTTCAAATGCTTATTGAATATATGATTTTAATGTCATATCAACTAAAATTATTAAATTATAATAGACCTTGTATTTATGATTAATCATGATAGTCTTAATTTTTTTCTTCAAATTCTTTATAACCATCTATAATTTTTTATTATAAGATACCATAAAATTAGACATGCGATTTTTTTTTTTGATAAGTTGGTTTAAAAGTTCTCAAATTCTAAATATATAATCTTTAATGCACAATATTTTAAATAACATTTTTCCATTCTCCCTTATTTATATCTTAAATTTTTGCTAAAGCTATTATTTCAAGTATCCTTTTTATTTATTTTTTAGTTATTTTGAGATTAGAAGATATCTCTTATATTTTTTAAATAGAATTATAAAAATTGTAAAAATCTATTAGTTATTTGATATCTTAGAAAAATTGACTTTTTATTTCAGGATATTTTTAAACGATTAAAGAAATTTCTTTTACATCTCTTAGCAATTAAAATTCATAACCACTTATCTCAACACATATTTAAATACAATTTTAATCTTCTTAGGCATTAAAATATATTTAATCTAACATTTTTAAACTATGACCTTATCTCTAATAATTTGGTAATACAAATGCTTGGCTGATTCTTTATCTATGTTTGTAAAGATTTTAAAAGGTTTTATATATAGAAATAATTCCAACCAATTCATTATTTTTTGTCTTAAATTATAAGAAAATTAATTTACTTTATTATGGATAAGATAATAAAACCAATTATAATCAGAGTAGTCTACGTTTGATGCTGTTTCTATATAAAAAAATAATAAAGGCTCTATTTTTTAAACATATTATTCAAAATTTTTAACTTAAAAATTACTTTCATAAATTTAAAAAGTTTAATTATTTTTATTGTATTCTTGTATCATTTTTCCAAAAGGCTAAAATATTTATTGATTGATAATTTTTTTTTCAAACAAGGATTTAGATTTATAATATCCTTATTAAAATAAATGATCGAAAAATTCAAATATATCATCTGCGTTTTCCAATTTTTCTTTGTATTAATAATCTATGTAAACATCCATTGAACCTTAAATAAAGTAAATATAAATTTTCAAATCTAAATATCCATAAATTGTTTCATCCTCATTAAATACTTAATGTAAATACTATGGAGTGAATACCTTAGGATCATTTTCAGTCATCATCAAATCTTTTATACTTTAAACTATTTTTATATATGTAATATCATTTGCTTACACTCTATATATTTCATCTTCTTTTTATTCTTCCTTATTTGAGTCTAAATATTTTTAGGCTTATTTTAGTAAATAATCAAAATCCATTTTTATATTGATTTATAAAATCCCGCTTATATATTATATATTTACTAAGAAAATCATATACTTTTTAAAATATCATATATTTATCAATTATTAATTATTTTGAATTGATTATCTATTGCATTTCTTTTTTTCTAAATATTTTTATTTTATATTTACTTTGAATTCTTCAACAACTAAATATTTATTTATTTTGTAGGAAAAAATAGGATTATTTTTATGGATACTATTTTTTACTTTAGCGTTTATTTTATTTAATTAATTTAAAAATTAAGAATTTTTATTATTTAATTTTGATAATATTAATTATTATTAATTCGTGTTTTTTTATAACAATTTATGTGTTAAGTAACTTTTTTGAAGATTAGATTTAGATCTCTAATATGATTTTACAATTTATTAATAATTTTTACTATTTTATTAAATAAATTCTACATTTCATTAAATAAATGAATTATTTTATAAATCTACACAAGAAACAGGTCTTTTTAATAAGTTATTTTATTACGAATAATTATTTTTATTCTAAAATTATCAAAACAAATATATCAAATTATTATTTATGATAGAATCATTTTTATTATTGATGTCATTTTATAAATAATCATTAATTTATAATTCATTTATTTTTTAATTATTATTAGATTAATATTAAATTAAATTAATAGAATTATTATTTGTAATATTTTATATTTTTTCTTTTTAATTATTTTCTAATTCATTTAATTTATCTTATTCTTCTTCATAATTTTAATTATCTTACATTGATTTTAAATTGGTGTTTTTCAATAAAATTTTTTATTATATTTAATTTTCTTATATTTTTAATAATTATTCTTTTCTCTCATCTAATTTTATTTGATTAATATCACCATATGAATACCTATTGAGATTGATTTAATTTTGAATTTATATATCTTAATTATTCGTAAAAAATAATTGTATTAGTTTTTATTATTTATATATATCATCATTATTATTATTATATTCAAAAGGATTTTTAATATTTTTATTTATATCTATGAGTTAAATTTTTTATTGGAGTTATTATTATTATTGAATATGTTATTCATTAATAATTTCTTAATTACTATTTCCAACAATTTTTAAAATTTATCCTTATTTTTAAATGATAAAATCTGATATTAATTAGCTTTTATCTCGATTTTATTCAAATATCTTATTTTACTCTATTTTTGTTATTCTTTTAGCTTTTAATTATTAATGAACTTTGAAATTAAATATTTAAATTACTTTTATTGATATCTTATTATTGAAAAAATTAAAATTATTATTTATTATTAACTTATTATTAACTTATTTTTTCAATTTATTATACTCAAAGTAAAAATTATTTTTATTTTTAATCTAATTAAAATTTTGTATCTTTTTATTCTTAACTTTAATTTTATTAATTTTTAATTTTTATTATAATTTTTTCTTGTTTTTTATCTTTTTCATTTTAAGATAAAGTATCATCATCTTAATTTATGATACTAATTTATTAATTTGAGTTACTTTATCATAATGATTATTAAGTTTAACTTTATTATATATAAGAATAAAGATTATTCTATAGTTTTTGATTGTAAATACTTTTTTTTAATGATAATTGTAAATTTTGTTTATTTTATAAACTTGGATACTCTTATAAAATTTATAAGTAATATTCTTTTTGAAGTGTGAAATATTTTACATTATCTGATAAGCAAATAGCTGTAAATAAACTATTCAACTTAAAAACAGATTCTATATCACCTAAACATTCACCTTCTCCCAAAATACATATCTTAAAAATTATATTATTAATTATATTTTTATAAATATCATGTATATTATTCTTTTATATATATTAATACTGGTATATTTCTCTTATTAAGTTTAGTTTAATTAAATAAATCATTAAGTTTTTTGTAGTTTTTACTAAATCTTATTTTTTCTTATGATTGCTAAAAAATAAGCTGAATTTCCCCTTTTAAAATTAAATATATTTAATTTATATTTTATCCTTGTTATAATAAATAATTTCCAATAGTTTGTTTTCTTTTTACAATATTATTAATTATTATTTTTAATTTTTACTCTGAAATATCTTGAAAATTTGAAAATAAATTTTATCTAATAAATTATATTTTTTTTAATTATTTTATTTAATTAAATTTATTAAACATAATCTAAAATAAAATTACAATAATTTACATGATATTCTTACAAATCAATTTCTAACAAAAAGCATTATTCAGTGCTTACTAAAGTTTTAGTTCTTAATTCATTATATTAATTTTCTTAACCAATTAAATTTCCTTAAAAAACATCACAAAAAAATTCATATTTAAAATCTGCTTTATTATTAAAATCTTATATATTTTCAGCTAAAGATTATTATGAAAATTTTTATTTAGCTAAATTTCATATATTCATTATTTTATTAACAGTTTTTTTTAGCATTTTTTTCTGTTTTAATTTTTCTAAATTAATTTAAATTTAATATTATCGCCTTTAAATTATTAATGATTAAAATATTAATACTCTTTCTTTATTATTTAATCGAAATCAATTATTTAAGTTTTCTATTTCATTAATTTCATTTTTCCTTAAAGAACTAAATATACAAATTTAGATTAATCGTTAATTTAATATAATTACTAATTAGTATCTAAAAAAATTAATTTAGAATATTTTATTATTTTTTTTTTTATTTCAAAATCATATTTTTTTAATTTTTAAAAAAATTAAATTTCTTTAAATTAACTAAATAAAAATTAAACATCCTTTTTATTTTAGTCATCTTTATCCAATATATTTTTTATTTTATCATATTCAAAGTGTTAATTTTTTTAATTAAACATAAATTAATCAATATTAATATTATAAAATTAACCACTTATAAATTTATATATTTAAGATAATTTTAACTATTCATTTAAATATAAAATAAAATTTTCATATTAAATTTTAATTTAAAATTTTCATTTTTAAATCCTTTAACAAAAAATAAAATAAATTTGATAATTTATTAAAAAGAAAAACTTAAAATAATTTAATAAAATATATATATATAAATCTAAATTATATCGATAGTTTTTTATAAATAATATTTGAAATTTTATTATTTAAGTATTCAATAAAATAATCTATAATATAAAACTAATATTTATTTAAAAATTTTTTATTTATTTAAAAATATTTTATTTATTTAAAAATATTTTATTTTTTTTAAAAATATTTAAACTTTTAAATTTTTATTTTATAAATTTACTTCTATAAAAAATAATTAATCTGCAATAAATATAATATGGAAATAAAAAATGATTAAATGAATTAGCCTCTTGTCTTAAAAACCTAAGATTAATTGAACCCAATAGATAAACATGGAAATTAAACATTAGGGGATTATGTGAGGACTAAAAAAATATTAGGAAAAGGTTCTTTTGGAATCGTAATATAAATTTTTAATTCAAGGTTTATGAAGGATTTCATATAAATGAGCCTAAAATAAAAGTAGCTATAAAATAAATAAATATTTCTAAAGAGTTTAATTCTTCAAATTAAAAATTTATGGAATAAATTAAAAGGGAAATTGAGATATTAAAAAAATTCGATCATATAAATATAGTCAAAATATATGATGTTAAATATTATTTAGAATGTATATTCATAATTTTAGAAAAATGTAAAAATGATTTTGAATAATTTCTTTAAGAAAAAATACAGCTAGATGAAGAAGAAATGAAAATATATTTGATTTAATTAGTAGATGGATTTAAACAAATGTATGAGAAAAACATAATTCACAGAGATTTAAAACCTGCAAATATTTTAATGAAAAATGATACAATATTAAAAATAACTGATTTTGGATTTGCAAGAGAATTACTCGAAATGGATAATAAAGACTATTTAACCAGAGCAGGTACACCTATTTACATGAGTCCATAAATTTTATAAGGAAAGAAATTTAGTTCTAAATGTGATATTTGGTCTCTTGGAATTATCCTTTACTAAATGATTACAGGGAAAAGACCTTGGATATCAAATGTGCCATAAAAATAATTAAGTTTAATTTAAGAAAACCCAGATATCAATATATCTGATGAATTTTAAATATCAGATGTAAATTTATCATATTTATTATAGAGTCTCAAAGAGTTGATTAAAAAAATGTTATAAATAAAAGAAGAAAATCGGATCAGTTGGTAGGAAATATTTGTACATCCATATATTATCAGTATTTATGTTGATCGTAATATTTAACAAAAGATTTAATCAAAGTTGTAATAGAATTATGAAAAGTGTTGCTTTTGTTTATGATTTTATTATTTGATTAATCTATAAATTTTATTTTATCTTATTATAAAAATAATATTTAACTAAATATTAATAATATGTTAAATAAAACTAATTCTTTCTAAATTATTTCAGATGAAGATGATAATTTTAGTCTACAGAATTAAACTTCATAAGAATAAAAACATAATTTTTTATAGTTAGATTTATAATAAAATCCGATTATTAGAAATAAATATTCATTAAATCCTGATATGGCTTTAGGGTAATATTAGAATATAAAAAATAAATTAATAAATAATTAATATTTATTTTTATAGCTGGAAGCCTAAACAAATTTTGCCTTGAGCAAATATTCCTATAAAATAACATTTATAATGGTTAGAAAAAATAAAAGAAAATGCATAAAATGATAAAAATTTGATTTATTAAGGATTTAGAGCACAAAATAGCTTTTAAATTCATAAGAGATATTCTAATAAAGAAATTGATTAAGAACCAATTATTCATGGTATATTAAGAAATAATCATTTGATTAATAAAGAAATTAATAAAATTAATCATGTCTTTGTGTAAAAAATAAAAAGCTATTAATTCAATAGTCCTCAATTAAAAGAAATTTAAAATTAAGAATAAATATATATGGGAATGGATTAAAATTATATTGACTAAAACTAGAATTAATATCATGTAATATTTGATAGTGATTTTGAAAGTGGAAATTTAGATTTTGTAGTGAAAAGAAATGATGATGAATTTGACTTATTTTTGAAAATTGACACAAACACAAGAGGTCATTCTCAATGGTACTATTTTAGCGTAGTACTAAAAAATGAGACAGAAAAATATCGATATAAAAAGATAAAACTAAACATAATGAACCTCACCAAAAGTAATTCACTTTACCGATATGGGATGAAACCATACATTTTTGACACAAAATTTAATAGTTGGACCCAAGACCAATACATGGATTGCAGCCAAACCCAAGTAAACTAATATTATTACGAGGAAAGATATGGAAATAACTTAAATATAATTTGAAATTACAATGTTTTATCATTTACTATAAATCTAACAGTTGATCGCAAAGTATTCGTTGCTTATTGCGAGCCTTATACTTACTCAATGTTGTTAGATGATATCTAATATTTATAAGAAAAATTGAGTAATTATGATATTTAGTTTTAAACGTTAGGACAGAGTTTAACAGGATTATAAATTCCATTGATTAAATATCAAGGGAACAAAAGTTGCAGTGAAAAATCATTGATTCTTGGGTGAGTCCATCCTGGAGAACCAAATGGTTCATTAATTCTCCAGAATCTAATATATAATTTAAGCAAAAGTGATAACCAACCCCAATTGAATTTATTAATAATCCCAATGATTAATGTGGATGGAGTAGTATGCGGTAACTATAGAACTGGATTTGCAGGAAAAGATTTAAACAGACTATATGGAAAAAATGATGTATTAGCGGTTGAAATTCAACAAATAATAGAGCTATAATAAAATAGTAATAATAAAATAATAGTGATTGTGGATTTACATGGACATTCGAGCAAACAGAATGTGTTTGTCTATGGAGGAGGGGTTGTGGAGTATACTAAAGAGAATCAGGAGATGGAGTATTTGAATAAAAATAGAGAATATTACGAATGTTGATTTTTTGCTAATAATTTGGATAGAAATTAGAGCCTTATGAGTGCAAATTGCTAATTATATTGTTTTAATAAAAGGGGTTGTGTGTTTGGATTGAGTAGTGGTAAGGTTCATTCTTGTAGGGGTTATTTTTATAGACAGGGATTGCTTTAGAGTTATACAGTAGAGGCAAGTAATATGGGGTACTAGAATAATAATAATTAGTTTTATTTTGGAAATCACAAATTAAGTCTGTATTATTTTAGTAATGTTCTTTTAAAAACTATTACTGATACAGTAGATAAAGAAATTCAGTATAGAGATTATATTTAATCCTATATTACTAAAATTAATAATAATACTATCAATATTTCTTAGAATAATTAATAATTAAATAATGGCCAAGAAAAAAAAAGTAAGAAAATTAGTATTAAGTAAAATAAATTTCATGCTAATTAATTACAAGAAATTTAAAATGCATATTAAAAATTGATTCAAAATGAATTAGATAATATTAAAGATATGTTTGATAAAAAAATATATAAAGAAGATAATGATCTAAGTGATGATGATTCTGAAGGAGAAGAAGATAATTTGAGTAAAGAAGAAGAAATTAAAATTCAAAAAAAAATATTAAAAGCTTAAAAATTAGCAGAAAAAGGATTAATAGAACATAAAAACTAAAAAAATATATTTAAAACAAATAAAAAAGAAAAGAAGAATAATAGTAAAAATAAATAAAAAAGAACAGAAATGTAAAGTGAAAAAAAAGAAAATTAGAAAGAAAAAGAAAGAGAAAAAGAAAAATTAAAGGAAATAGATTAAGAAGTTAAGAAGAATTTAGCAGTAAGAAAAGGTAGTATTTTGAATACAAATTACAAGGAAATACAGTCAATGTATAAACTAAACGATAAAAAACACTCAATTTAACATTTGACCTAGAATATAATATCTTAAAAACAATAACAAATCTAACAATTTCAGCCTATAAAACTATGCGAAATAAATTATACTGAAGAAGGATTATTAAATGTGTGCACTTCTGTAAATATAAACAAGAATATAAAGCAACAAGTTTAAAATTCTTATTTCAAACCTTAAGCAGAAAGAAGACAGTTAGGTATAAATAATAGAGTTAATAACCCTAATAATTATCAATTCTAGAGGAATACTAGTTCCAGATCAATTTAAATAAATTATTAAACTTCTAAAGTTAATATTGCTTCTAACTAATTACTTAAATAATAGCAATAATAACAATAATAATAAATTAATAATCCTAATGATAAAGTGCCTTATAATTTTAAATGGTTAAAAAAGTTCAATAAAAATCAAAAGGTATAATATTTTATAAATTTATAATAGATTGATGATAAAAGTAAAATTAATTCTCATTTGGTTGATCATATATCACAGGATAATTATCCTTATATCAACTTAAATATAACTAATGTTTAGTAAAACTAATAAAATAATATTAACTGATATATATTTTATCAATAATATAAAAACTATTTATTAAAAATTAATATAACATAAATAATTTAATGTCAGACAAAAATTTATTTTTTATAGGCTTGATTTAAATATATTGCAGTAAAAAAATAAAGTGCTAATAAAATAATAATAAAATAGCTTTATTTTTTTACTCTTGTTTCCATTTTTTAATTCCACGTAAAATGAAGAAATTCTATTTTGTATTTAATAGCATCAACCTAAACTTAATTTAAATTAAGTATAAACCATTCACTAAATTACATAACAACAGTTATAGCCTATTAAAAATTATAATAATTATGATAAATTTGTAAGTAAGTAACAATATATATAATATAATGACTATAGTTATAGATAAATACTGAAAATCCCTTGAAACATTCAATTGTTTATAATTAGCTTAAAATATAAGAGAAACTAACAATGGCTATAAAAAAACTCAAAAATAATTGTAAAATAGCAATAAAAAATCCATAAATTTTATCTCCAGAGTAATTTGATGATCTAAATCTTCTTGTAAGTTTTAGCATTACAAAACCATTATAAAACTAACTATACATGTAAGTAAGTAAAACTATTGAACATAAAATATGGGTTTATGTTTTGATAGTTTAATTAATTTTGGAAGGATCTATATCTCCACTACTAAGAATACGAAGATTATCAATCAAATGGTGACCTCCATTAGTTTCATGAGAATTACTAGCGGCAGAAGCATGTAATGGAGATGGCTCATGTGAATTACCTTGAGAATTGCTATGAGAATTGTTATGAGAACTGCCATGAGAATATTTTTAATTCTTTAAAATTCTAGTATTATTTATATTTTTATTTTTATAATTATTTACATCACATATCTTAAAATATTCAAGAACAAAACAAATTAAACTATGAATAAAGATATTAAATCCCTGAAATTTCTAATTCCAAAGAAAAACCAATGAAAAAAACATATACTATATACATTTTAATGTAATTTTATTCCAATGCTGTTAATTTCATCCATAAAATCTTAATTTTTAGTCGTTAAATTATCATATCCCTATTTTGATTATCTCATTTTCATTTATAAATTAGCACTAATTTATTTTTCTAATTATTTAAAATTTTTTAAAGGTTAATCACTAATATCTAAAACTTGTCCATTAGAATTTAAATTCAAAAAAAACTCTTTAATTTATTATTAATTTAAATCCTATACTTAATTCTATTTATCAATTTATTTTTAGATATTTAATATAAATATTTTTATTAAACTATTTTAAATAAATTATTCATAATTAATAATTTTTTACCTTATTTGTTTCTTATTGAATATATTCAGTATTTTAATTCTTTATTAAATTTAAAAAGGAATCTCCATTCTATTATTATATTGAATTTTAATTTTCTGATTTCATAGCTAATTTATGGATAAAATTAAATACATATGTTTAAAAGTTAAATATTATTAGGTATAAAAAGTAATTCAGGTTGTTACTTTAAATTATTTTTTAGTTAATTTAAATTTTAAACATCTTCCTATAAAATATAAAATAATATTGAATACTAATTTTTAAGAAACTTCATCTTAAAATTGCTAATAGCTCATATTTTTGATAAATAAATATAAGTTTTATATTTAAATGATTTTTAAATAAAAACATAGAAAGTAAAAATATAAATGTGTATTGATAATTCATTCTAAGGCTCTTTTACTGCGATACTACAATAACTTTTATTTTTCAATGGTACTCATCCTTCTTTCTTGAGCAGCATCAGCCTTACTAGGAAAATCATTAGAAATATTAATATTATCAGTTCCATGCAATTGAATATTATTTTCTCCCCAAGGATCGACTCTATTACCAGTAAAAGAATCTATATACTAAGTCATATGTACATCAACTGGCAACACTTAATGGATTTCTCCGTAAATTGGTTTGATAGTGTTTTGATGTCGGGTAAAGGAAAGAGTATTGGTAAGTGCGTTTTTCTTTTCCTCTGTGTTAGATTCTTCAACAGTGCCTAATAATACAGGGGTTCTTACTACTTGTGGAGTTGTTATAACTGTTTCTACTCGGTATTTGGGATAAGTATATTCAACTGTACGGATGTGGTCAGTCTCATAAGGCCATCTTCCAAATCTATTAATATTATTTTATATTCATATGTATATTAATTTATATTCAAACTTTTTATTAATTTTTTAATTATCTTTATAAATATAATTATTAGTTTATAATTTTATATTTTAATTTAAGTATTAGAAATTTCACGTTAAAAAAAATTTGATTATTAGCAATCAAAATAAAATATAAATAGAAGAATTATATATTTATATATTTAATCTGGAATTTATAATTAAAATAAAAAATAGTAGAATA
>Ga0315908_10002588_pt1 | contig 13174 bp, 10 predicted proteins | sample LakEriMetagenome_12_FD_203520 | JGI IMG/M metagenome (GOLD analysis project Ga0315908, IMG submission 203520) | Freshwater fungal communities from buoy surface, Lake Erie, Ohio, United States - Buoy 4 MA124 | ecosystem: Environmental > Aquatic > Freshwater > Lake > Lake biofilm | place: USA...
TTTTTTTATATTGAGCAAGATAAAATATTTAACAAAATTAATCTTAATTATTTTATTATTTATTTAACATCAATATTTAAAGTGTTGCAACATATATTTTAAATAAATAAAATAAAAATTTTATAATAAAAACGAGTATCTTAAATATAAAAATAAATAAAAATGAAAAAAGGAGGAATAAGTTTTACAAATAGGAATTAAATAAAACCAGATGACTAAGTAGTGACAAGTTTAAAATCGATTGAAGAGAATAAAATGAAGCAGTCAACTTAATTTAGTTTAAATGTGTTGAAACCTTACTTAACTCCACCAACAGCAAAACATAGGGACAATGTTTATTACATCGTAAGTGAAAAGAAATACAAAGACTTGATAAAGTTACTAAATTTTTATTTGAAAAACGAAGATATAGTTTAGGTGACAATCTAATGTTTTTAGTAAATAATAGGGAGAGGAGTTTTTCTGGAGAAAAATATGGTGAATATATTACTGGACACTAATTTGGTTGAAGAGATATTAAAGTGTTTAAAATTTACAGGAAGACAGGCCGAAACTATAGTAATGATAATGGAACTCTTACATTAAATGCAATGTAATTAGTAATGTACTCATAAATTAGTTAATCTCAATATATTCCCTGAACTCATAGATATCCTTAAGGATTTTCATGACAACTCTAAACTCGTTTCTCTATGCTTAAATATCATCCTCAATTCTTCTATCTACAAACATAATCACAAGAAACTTATAGATCATAATATCCTTACTGAGATTCTGAAGATTTCTTTTAAAGAGAAGATTCATCAGATAATATAGCTTAAAACTATGTATAACTTTAGTAAAGGTGAAGGGTTGATAGAATTATAGAATGAATATAAAGGCATAAATAAGGCTGTTGATATTATGTTAAAAAATCAACAGACTGATACTCTTGATTTAGGAGCTTAATTATTGGCTAATATTAGTAGTGATCAGGATTTTGAGAAGGCTATTGATAGTATTTTGTAGAGAAATAAAGATCAAGAAAGAAACTTAGTGTTGGTAAATTATTTGTGCATTTTGGATAACTATCTTGGCAAAGCAAAATAGAGCAATATTCATTTGAAGTTGTTGTAAAATATTGCTGAGTTTGGAAACTTAGAATCTCATGAAAACATAGTTTCAGACAGTGCCATAATATTAAGTAGGCTCATAAGTGATGTGAATATCCTCAATGAGTTAATGGAAAATGACGGATTTAACATTCTATAAAATGCGATGAATTCCTCTAACAAACAGCAAGTGCTTTTCGGAATGATGTAGTTTTTTAGATAGGCGATGAAATTTCAATAAAACAAAGTAGTTTCAACAGGAATAGTAGAGAAAATAACAGAAGTGCTTTTATCAAATATTAATGATAAACAGTTGATAGGATGTTATAATTAAATGTTGAAGAATCTATCAGGTAATAAAGATGTAGGGGATAGGATTAAGACTTTATTGTAGATAATATAAGCGAACAAGGAAGATAAGGAAATGGTTTAAGATTGTTTTTAAAATGTATACTTAATAATTCAAAACAGCAAGGAAAATGGACAGAACATTGAATTATTAATCTTAATGAAACAAATAGTGTCAGCTGAGTGCACAAACTGGAAAAGAATCTGTTTGATTTGCGTATAGATTGTGAATTTGTTGATCCAAAAAGATATTAAGATCAAAGAATTCCTGTCAATAAATATAGTGCAAAACGAGTGGAGGAACCTTATTATAAGTATGTTAACAAACAAAAATTTTAATCAGCATCAGAGGAAAAGTGTGCTCAACTTTTTCCAAGCCAAAAAGCAGTAAGTTTAAGAAATAGAATAATTGACACTTCAGGAACAGAAGCTCTACTCTTCTGAAGCAATTAACTTATTTTAATAGATGATCAATGATGAGAAGTTAGCCGATCTCAATGCTGATTTATTTAAATAGATTGCTGCATATAATAATAGTCAGATTGATGACCAAGCCATAAATTTGGAAAGCAGACTCGAAATACTTTCTATTCTCTTCAAAATTGAGTAGTTTGATAAATAGATGAATAAAGATAAAGTCATACATAAACTCATAGAGTTTTCTAATCAAGTTTTGCACAATAATAATAATTAAAAACTTGTCATTATTCTTAATAATTGTATTTTCAACTTCTTAAAAAGAATCAATCAAAGGAATTTAGAATTAGATTACATAAACTATATCAATGAAGTTTTATAACATCCAAGAACAGATAACATTTAGATGGAAATTATATTGGAAAATGTGTATAATCTACTTTAAAATAAGAGCAAAATATAATATGAGGATTTTTAAATGAAGAGTAAGAACTAATTAGACAGATTGATAGAGAATATGGTATTATTATTGAAAAAATAAGATGATATTAAGATATAATTACATTGTTTCTAAATAATGAGACTTTTTAGTCAAGATGAGAGGTTGGTTGATAAATTGATAGAGGAGGGGGCAGTAAGAATTTGTATCAATAAACTGAACAATGAAAGTACAGAACAGGCAGTTGGAATTGAGTGCATTCAATTGTTAGAGTCCTTAGGATTAACTAATATTAATAATTTAAATTAAGTCTATGAAGCAGTCTAGTAGTTTTGTAATAATAGTTGCAATATCAACTCTAAGACTTAATAACAATACATCTAGCAATTCATTATTGAGTTAATCAAGACCAACCATAGGTAATTATCTATTTAATTTATATTATAGAATATGTAAGGAGTCTTAATAACAATAATCAAATTTAACATTTGATTAGACAATCATTGTATCTCATGAGACTTTGATTGACATAAATGCACAGATAGAAAAATATATAAAGAAACTTGAAGAACATAGTAGTTTATAAGAGAATATCTACATGTTCAATATGCTAAACATGATTCAACTAATGAATGATTATAACGATATTTTGTTGGATAAGAAAGTAATAGAAGTTTATTTAGACAATATTTATTAATAACTGATATTAGATGAGAATGAGTTGGGACTTTAAGGACAAATATCAGATTATGTATTAAGCCTTTCATTAGCATTAAAGAATATAGTTAATTTTATAGAGTCAAGCCAAGTGAATCATCATGAAAGAATATTATAATAATTATTAAGGAATGAGGCGGTGGAAGTATTCATTGAAACAATAACAACTAAGAATCACCATTCATCAATCTTGGTAACTCTGATTGATTTACTTATCATTCTACTGACACACAAATCCTTCTTTAAGTTAAAAGATATTCTTGTTCCAAAACTCATCTCTAATGAAATTCCCAACCTCCTTATTGAGCTCACTGATAATACACAGGAGCAGACAATCATTTCTAGTTCTTATTAACTTCTTTGTCTCCTTTTATCTTATGATAGTTCTTGTATCTCATTTTAAGATTAATAAAATATTATCAAGAAGGCAGTTGCCATCATTACTGATTACAACTTCCAGTCTGGATTCACCATTCTTCATGACATGTTTGACGATCATAAATAGCTTATCCACTCTCTTAATGTTTAATCCCTTCTTATAGACAATATCGTCAAGAATCAATAAATATCCTCTCATTAAATTAAGTTGCTATCTAAAATTAATCATTAAATGAATTACGATTAGCTCAAAGTATTACTTGATTATCATCATAATTTACTACAAGACCAATATCTTCTTAAAGATTTAGTCAATGTTCTCATAAGAATTACTAACTCTAAAGAAATCCAAGTTAAAATTCAATAAGATAATTTTGCTTAGATATAGATATAGGAATTAGCACTGATCTGTTAAGATGCTGTTAAGTTAATGAATAATGTGATTAAGGAGGGAACAGTCTAAGAAAGTATAGAAATTTTTATTGATCAGCCATAAGAAAAACAATTAAAATAAACAAGGTTTAATTAGAATTTGATAAACTTATTAAAAACAAATTAGGCTTAGAATGTAGAAAGTGGGCTGTACTTCAAGTTTTTAAGCTAACTGGATAAGAATATAGTAAAAATAAGCAGTCAATAATAGTTATTAGAACATAGCTAAATGATGAGACTGTCATTTGATACTTTATATAATATGGATTAGGAACATAAGGAATTAGACAAAGTAGAAACAAGAAATAAATTGACAGAGAAGTTAATAGAGGTGGAATTGTTAGGGAATAAGTATGATTACAGTAATATATTCAAACTATTGTAAGACAATAACCACATACAGTTTTCTTAAATCGAATATTTAGAAAAACAGTTCAACGCAAAAGATTCAAATACTGCGTTGTTTATTTTACATATTCTTTCTATTAATACTCATAACATAAACTACTAATTAGCAGATAAGGTAGAGTAGTATATTCAAAACACTGATGAAGCTCAATAGGAAATATTACCTGTAGTGTTGAACATAGTAAATCATAGCCATATTAATTTGGATTTACTCTAGCAATTCAGTCAATCACAACCCTTAATTAATCTCCTCTGTTCTTATTAACAGAATAGCTATAGTCAAATGAAAGTCAGTATTCTTTAAAATCTCTTACCTCATTATAAAAATAAAGAGAGACTTGTTAACTATGACATTGGCAGGACCATCATGAGTATTATTGAAAAGTCTAAACTTAATTTAGAAATCAATAGGAACCCTCTCTAAATAGATAAGCTAACAAATAACCTTGTTCAGAGTTGGCAATTAGTAGAATAGCTTTGCACTGAAAATGTTCTTATAGACTAGTTAATGAATAATAACTTGAAAGAAAGGATGACTTAATCTTTGCAAATTAAGTAACCTTCCATCCAAAGTTAAGTCTCAAGTCTCTTCACCAGATTATTAGACAGATACCCTCAGTATGTTAATTAGTTATCTAAACTTATTTACGAGCCAAACTTCATTCTTAATGTGAAGGTATTATATAAAAATTTCTATAACATTATAATTAATTTTTATTTATTATAATTATAATAAAGGAACCTATTCATGTGGATGTAATTTATAGTGTGCTTTAGCAAGACATAAGTGTGGATATCGATAAGGTACACACTATTTTGCAATAGATTTTGACAATCTCATCAATCTAATAAGACTAAAAGTATCAACAAAAAATAAACTTCATAATATCCTTAGCAAAAGGATCTAATGACCCTTATAAATTGTTTTAATTGTTTATTTAGGCTATTGAAATAGATCCTTAACAATTACTTAATGAAGATTATCTGGCATTAGGAATATCTAAATTACAATAGTTTAATAAAGAATCTGAAAGTAATGAATAATAATATAAAAACGTAATGTTGATCCTAAAGTGTTTCAATGAATTAGATTAAATCTAATTATTGTATTAGAAAGGTTTGAATCACATAGCAGTAGAACTATTAATTCAGAATAAAGGAGATAAGGAAATGAAGAAGTTGGTTTGTGAGTTGTTGCTAAAGTTTGTAAAAGATGTAGAATTAAAAGAGAAGATAAGGATGGACCGTTATTTGTTGAAAGACTTAGGATTGATGATAAATGGGAATAAAGAAGATATTGAATTGGTGAATCTAGAATTGGAAAGAGTAAACCTAGTGATAAACAATGAAGTGGTAGAGAGTCAAGGAGGACAAACAGATCTTGTGAGTTTGGTGTATGAGCAGGTGAAACTATAAAATATGAGTGGATAATTATTTGAGTTTATCTATCATCTTATGAATAATTCCGCTCTATAACTCTCTTTCTTCCAGGACCATATTCTCTATCCAGCTTTAGAATCTTTTCTCCTCCTTTCTCCCTCCACTTTCTCTTTGCATCATGCCAGTGTTCTCTCTAAACTCACTCACCTTAAGTAAAAGGATAAACTTAACAAAGTATCTTTCAATGACACTCTCCTTCTTGACTCTACTCAATCCCTTATACTCTCTCTTTAGTCCACTAATAATCATCTCTTCCTCAATCTCCTTTACCAAATTCAATACAATTTAGTTTATAATCACAAAATCAACGCTCTACATCTCATCAAAATTCCTAACATGCTAAACAACCATCTTTAATTTCTTAATAATAATATAAATAATCATTAAATTCTTTATTCCTTATGTCACTTAATTTCCAGCTTAGGATTTAAAAATAAGGAAAATAAGGATATTCTTTCTAATCACAATATTATAGAACACTTAAATAATGTTATGATAAATTCCAATCCCGTTCCAAAAAGTTTATTTAAAGCTATTAGTAATAATAGTTAAACTGAAAAAAATGTAGCAACCATTATAAAATCTGGATTGATTGAAAAACTCGTTGAAAAAGTAGAAAATGATAATTTATCAGCAGTTTTAGAAATATTTAGCAGCGTAACTACAACTTATACAAAAGAGTAAGCATATGATATGGGAATTATTATTTAATGCTTGTTAAAATAAGTTTAAAATAATCAGCAAAATTCAAATACAATTACTAAAATTTTAAATATAATGGAAAACTTATTAAAAATTAATCAATTGAAAGTAACTTAATTAATAGTTGAAAATAACGGAATAAATTTGATTTAAACAATTTTGAAGGTCTAAGACAATAATTATTAGATTGTAAATGTAGCAATGAGAATTATAAAATATATTTCATCATAAGATGCCAACAACATAGAATTATTGATTTAATAGAATATTTAGAATGATTTTGTAAATCTACTTTAAATTCATAAGGAGGAAGACAATAGATTATTAAAGACGATATTGGAAATATTGGAAGATATGATAATAGATAAAAAGAAATGTAATTAAGTGTTTAATAGTGGAATAATGTAAATAATGAGAGTGCATTTGGAAGAGGATAATGATATTGGAGAGAAGATAATAGAAAGGATATATTAGATGATGAAGATGAGTGAACATGTAAGTGAAGAGTGTGGAGTAATAATTGGATAAGATTTGGTGAATGTAATGAAATTGAAGGCAGAGAGGAAACAAAAGGGATTAGAAGTGTTAATGGAGATGATCTAGATGATGCTGGATTCAAATGAAAATAACACTTAATTAATGATGCAGCATGAGCTCTTACATCATATCAATTCACTTATATTAGCTGATAATCTTTATCATTCTAACTCTACATTGCTACTCACTGTTCTCTCCGTTCTTGAGTTTATCATCTCTACTTACTCCAACTTCACTGAAATCAAACAATAACTTATTGATTAAAATATACATCATAATCTCTAAAATGTCCTTAAAAATACCACAGATTAGCTCATCATTAATAAAATATAAGAACTCATTAATGAAAATTTCGAGCAGGAATAAACCTAAAGGAGGGAATCTAGAATTTCTATAAATCAAAGAGCAAGTATTAAGATGATCATTCCTATTGATATTCAAAAATAAAAATAAGAATAAATCCAAACTCAATATAATATATGTAATGTTCCATAGCATATTCTAAATTATTTGTTATAAGGATAAGTATTTGAACTTTATAGATAGCAAAATGGAGATAAAAAATTAATGCACTTTTTTATTACTCCTGATTTTAATGAATTCATTTGCAAAAAGCCCAAAGCCAAGATCGTCAAGTTTAAATATAGAATGAAATTAGAAAAAGTCTATGATGTTGTTATTTATAATTCTTAAGATCAACCGGAATTCAAATAATCAGGTTTCGGAAAACATACAGGTCTTTTTAAAAAAGGTAATTTATTTTTCATTATTAATTATTAAGTCCCAAATTATGAAAATTGTATTTCAATTATTGGTCCTAAAGATCTAAAAGGTATTAGATAGGCATTTAATTTAAAATCACAAAATCCTTAAGATATTAATAAGCTTAATTCATATTTAAATATTATATTAAAAAGAGATTTGAACATTTGAAATCATAATAAATTAATAATATAATTATAATAATTTATTATTATATCATATTATTTTATTAATTAAAAATAATAAATTATTAATTTACTATTGATTTATTGATTTAATAATTTTTATAATAACTAAATATAAAATAAAGATGTAGCAATCTTAATAAAAAGTATTTTATAACTTCAGCTATTTGTTAATCGGTAAAATAATAGCTAAAATTTTGGATGTTTTAATAAATATTCTTATAATAAGAGACATATAACCTTATATTTACGGTATTTAAATTAAAATAAATAAGGGTTTACACTGTATTTTAATCTGCTAAGCAATTTTATTTTGTTTTTTATAAAAATGTGCTTGAAAAACTGCTATTTGAAATAAACAATAATAAACAATAATTATAGCGAAAAAAACAAAAATAATTATTAATAAATCTATTTTGATTCCTCTCAGAATTTAGTAAAAATTGGAATTATTATAACTACAGTTTTGGCTTTACTTTTAAGCTAAATTTGGATTTATTTATATTCAGATTTAAACATAGATTTTAAAAATTGTGTCTATATTTTTAGTCTAAGCTCTATTATTGAATCTAGCTCTGAACTTTTTCAAGTGAAAAATTTATTAAATTAAGAATTTAAAAATCAAACTCAAGTGGAAACAGTATCTTTATTTATTAAAAATATTTTTCTGTTTGTTTTAATTAAAAAATAATTATCAAGCTAACTGTTATGTTTTGCATATAGTCAATTAATATTTGTATTATTTTAATTAATAATGAACTATTTAAGTAATGGAAAAAGTATTAAAAGGTATTTGAGTTTATAAATTATACAGGAAGATTCAAAAAAGTTTTACATTCATAAAAATATGAAAAATTTAGGAATCGGATTAAGTTTGGTTTCTATGCTTAAATTTTTGCTTTAGGAAGTAGAGAAGATAATTTTAATGAATTTTAATCAAGATGCTTCTATCGCAGGAGAGTATTAACTTGTAAGCAACTTGGGCAGTTACATTCCTCGCTACTTTTACAGTCCTTTAGAAGTAACTAAAAATAAAAATATTAGACAAAATAAAAATATTATATAACAATATTTTAATATAAAAATATACATTTATTAATCAAATTAAAAGAGTGTAATGTATAGCTATTTCGCTGGAGTTAGTGTGACAGTGGGGGAAGAATCTGAAGAATAATTAAAGAGCATGAAATAATAACTAGAGAGAGTTATTAGGATAATAAATAGTATGGGAATAATGGTTTGTGTATATGGAACAATCTACTCTTGGGAACTATTAGATGTATTGTATGGAAGTAAATGGAACTCTATGGAAGTAAGTAGATCATTGCAATTATACATGGTGTATGTGTACATTATGGGTATCAATGGAATTACAGAGTGTTTCTTATTAGGAACAATCAAACAACATTAACTTCATCAATATTAATTTATTTAACTCTTAAACACTTCTCTCTACATCTTCTTATCTTTCTATCTCCTCTAATATGCCTCTTAAGGTCTCATACTTAGTAACATTCTTTCAATGCTTATTAGAATTCTTATAGCATTTCTCTACATTTATCATAAATTATATAATTTCTCCTAATTCATTTCCTTTCTCCTCTCTTTGTTCCCTCCAATAATTACTTTTTTCTCTATATTATGCTTTTTCTCTGCATTTTATGTCAACTCTATTCTGTAATATAAATCATCCTTCATTAAACTCATTATTGGATCTATATTCCCAATTATTCATTTACTTATTATTGCACTTAAATATAAATCTAGTTTAAAATTTATTTTCAAAAGAAAGAATTAATGATCATTATTATATTTTTTTATCATTTTTTATATATATCATCAAATAATTACTCCTTAACTTTTCAAACAAAATACAATTAAGTCTTAAAATTATCTGCAATCCCTAACATCATCATTATTTATTTTCAAACAAAGTTGTAAATATTTGTTTTCTTTTTGACAAAGTTCTGGTCTTTTGCTTAAAATATCTTTAAGCAATTCATAATTAGATAGTTGTTGATTTTCAGTTCTTACCAAATATAAAAAAGGGTCCATTAAAATAAATTTAAATTAATAATAATATTATAAAATTCAAACGTGTCCTGTATTATTCTAAAATGCCATTTATAAATTTCTATCTTATAGCACCATTTTATTTAAATGATTGTCCAATATGGCAGAAGCAAAAGCTCTTGCTTATTCATATTTTTTCATACAATTATCTAATATTATTTTATATTTTTACCTGAACATTTTTATTCCTAGTCTGTCAAAAATTTCTATTGAAAATCTTAAACACAACTTTTAAAACATCTTTTGAAATCTTTATACCCAGTTTCACTTTAAAGCAATACAAATTTAGGCAAATTTTAGTCTTAAGCTCCCTATTATTATATTTCGAATTTATACGTGCATTGAGATTAGATTGAATAAATAGATTTTTTTTTATAAATAATTAATATAATATTAAATATAATAGCTAAAATCAAATTATAAAAAAATTAAAAATATCAAATCTGAGAAAATTATTTGAATCCTCTCCAGTTGGAAGGACTCTAATATTAATAATATTTAATAAAAGCTAATATATTTTTGGTTGGCTGATCATTTGGTTTTTTTACAATGGCTTTATTTAAATATTAATAAGATTAAAGCCAATTTCCTTTAAGATAATTTTAATATCCGATTTCAAAAAGCTCTCTGAATAAATTGTCTGGATTAATTAATAAACTTTAAATTTTTTTATTAAAATTTAAAAATAAAAGATTCACTTTATCAGTGGGATCCTTTTTAACAAAATCATTAAAAGCTATTTTTTCCATTTCAAACTTGTTGAATTTTTATAACTATTATTGCTTAGTTAATTTGTTAAATTATCTTCGATCATAATTTCTATTCAGATATTATTTATTGAAGTCTACTGTATATAATTTTACAGGTTTTTTGGTATTTTTAAATTTTATTATATCTATTTCTCTACAAAATCTCTATCCTTTTTTGCTCATACACTAATATTATTTATTTGTTATCAATATCTATACTCCGTAATGTTTAGTTAAAGATTCAATATTTTATACCAAATTTATATTATTAGATATATATCCTGCATCTATTTTATAGTGACTACCTAAAAATAAGGATTTCAAATAATTATATTTAATATCAATAGAAATAGAAATATTTACCGATATGAAATTATAAGTGAATTAAATATTATTATTATTATTACCAATAGTAGCTTCAATTGCCCTTCCGATATGAAGTACGAATCTTATATTAAGTTAGAAATCAGCAATGGAATTCTTAAAGAAATGAGAATGTGATTGAAATTTGGATTGGAGAGATAGAATGATATTAAGAAAACTTATAACAGAAAGATCTGCAATGTTTTTGAGTTACCTGCTTTTAGTAAGATTGTTTTGAGGTATTTTCCAGACTAGAAGGAAAGCATCTCCAAGATTTTTGCTGATACTGCCCTAATATTGGTTCACAATACTGTGCACTATAGATGCAATTGAATTAACGAAAACTATTATTATGATATTATTATAATATAATATTATTGTGATTATTATAGTAATGATTACTTATGACCTCCTCTTACAGTAAGGTAATAGCTTAAGAGAACTGTGGAATGGTGCAATATCCAAAAACAGCAAAGATCATTTTTCCAGGCATTAGAGGTTTAAGATAAGAATTATGAATAATATTCTAAGTAATTATATTAGTGCCGATATCTCCAAATCCCAAACCCAATAAGATTCCAATTTTGGTGATGGCATTTTCTAAGAACTTCATTTCATCTTTGTTGGCTTCTTTCTGAGAGTGGAAAGAAGAAGTATTTTTAAAGGAAATAGGGTTATTGGCTATAAGGTTGACTTTTTTAATGATTCTCTAAAGATGCGATAAGACTATATCCTAATTATCATCACTTAACTAAAGAGTAGCTGTTGTCAATATGATAGCCATAAATAGAGTCCTCATCATTCCTAAAATAGAATCTGTTTTTGTATGTACTCATAGGTCAATTGACCCATTTATGTTTTTTTATTGTCGTTAGTCAATTTCTACTACTCTCATATCATCGTTGCTTTTTTTTATTGATACATTCATCATTTTAGATCTCAATTCACTATTAATTATTGGAAATTTCTCTTAGTCCACTATCTTTAAGTAATTCTACCATACTCATTAATTATCAATTTCACTCTAATTCACGCTACTATTGCTTGATATTTATTACATTAAATAAAGTCCAAATTATAAATTATTTGGTGGGTCGAAATAATAATCTGTTTCAAACAATGGAATTAACAACACTGTTATTAGTACCAATATTATTATCTTCATTGATATTTTTTCATTTAAAATTTTGCTAATTTTACCTATTTAATTTGCTTATATAAAATCATTCATTTAATTTATAGTCATTTGATTTTTTTATTTCACTTTTACATCTAAGAACAATTTATCCATTTTCTATTATAATCTTATATTCTTTTCCTTATTTTATTAATTAATATAGTCATCACTTTATAATATTTTTTATTTATCTATTAAATGAATGTCGATTTCTGTTTTTTCTTAATCCAGATTATTTAATAAATCTTTATTAGCTTAAACAATTTTAATAAATCTATATATTCTGATTAATCTAATAATTTTAACTAATCTTCCTGCTCTATTAAAATAGTAATTAATTCATATGTAAATTATTAATAAAAATAATAATAATTATAATGATATTAAAAATAAATATGATAATATTAATAATTTTAATAATATTAACTTAGCTCCAATTTTTCCAACTTTAGTGATTTAAGAAATATTATTATTGTAACTAGCTGAATTTTAGCTGGAGATATAAATAACATAAGTAACCCATGAAAAATCAAGAACTATAGTTAGAATAGAAACAATGTCTAAATACATATAGAAACTGTTAATATAGTTATGATTTACTTTGCATTACAAAAAAATGTCAAAAATAAAGATAAATATGGATAAGATATTGATTATATCAAATAGTAAGTCGAATTTTGCTGTTGATACTGCTATATTTAAATCAGCACTGAAAAGCACAAACACTGCCAATATATTAACTGTTAATTGATAATAAAAATTCTACTGAATTTTTTTGTAATTCTATCCTTCATTCTTATTCTTCATCTTTAAATTAGTTTATTTTTATTAAAGTAATTCTAATAGTTTCCATTTTTTATTTCTTGATACGTCATTTATTTTATAATTTGTCTTTATATTTTCTTATCCTTTTTTAAATTCATTTCCATCTGTATTATCATTTAGCTAGTCATAAT
>Ga0315908_10002589_pt1 | contig 13174 bp, 14 predicted proteins | sample LakEriMetagenome_12_FD_203520 | JGI IMG/M metagenome (GOLD analysis project Ga0315908, IMG submission 203520) | Freshwater fungal communities from buoy surface, Lake Erie, Ohio, United States - Buoy 4 MA124 | ecosystem: Environmental > Aquatic > Freshwater > Lake > Lake biofilm | place: USA...
GGGCTGCGCCTGCCGGTGGCATGCGCCAGGCTGACCGAGCGGGCTTGCGCCCGTGGCGTGCAGGACACGGGCCCGCGCTGCCACCCACCCGGCAGGTTGCGGAAGGCCTTGCTGATGCCGTTGTCCTCGCTGTACACCACCAGGGGGCCCTTGCGCAGGACGTAGCGCCTGTTGCGCATCTTGCCCTTGCCGCGGCGCAGGGCCTTGGAGTCCTGCGAGGCGCCACGAGGGGCAGCGGGGGCCACGGCTGGGGTGAGCTGGATGGGCCGCATGGCAGCCTGGCTGGCGGGCGAGCCTGGGGGCCAGCCTGCGGCCTGCTTATGTCCCCCGGAGGGAGCGCCTGCTGCCTGCCGCTGGCCGGCAGGTCCCGTGAGTGTGGACGCTCACCTTGGCCTTCTCCACATCCTCAATGGCGCCCACCGCCTTCAGCAGCTCCAGAGCCTGCAAGCAGCGGGGCGGGCGCGGTCGCATGGCTGGGCAGGCGCTGCGTACGGCCGCGCCGCCGCCCGTCTGCCCACCGGCCAGCATGCACTGCAGTGCCGCCTCTGCTGTGGGAGCTGCCGCGCACCTTGCTGGTTTTGGTGATGCTCTCCACGGCGTTGGACACCACCAGGGGCACCTCAGCCACCTGCAGGGCGGGGTGGGCGGCGGCGGCGATTGAGGCAGCGTTGGCACGGCGGCGTGCCACGGGCGGCCTGCACCACGCCCGCGCCACATGCCAGCACCGCCGCCCTCAACGCTCGGCGGGGCAACATGCGCCTGAGTGGAGGCGTGGGCGGGCAGGCCAGGAAGCAGGGCAGTATGTGGCCGCTCGCGCCGCGCATCGCTGCCCATGCGGCGGCCGCGCGCGCACTCGCCTGCTCGATGCGGTGGCCGCGCGCCATGACCAGGGACGGCAGCGCGGATGCCGCCAGAGCGGACACCACTGCATACCGCTTCTGGTTCAGGTTGATCTTCCTGTGCCACCTGCGCCAGACCTTGGTGGGGGCGAACATGTGGCCTCCGCGGCACATGTTGCCGAAGGCACCCTGCCCCGCCCTGTGCGTGCCACCACCGGGCACGCGGGGGATACGGGAGACGGCGCGACCCGTGCCCCAGGATTCGGCGGCCGTCTGGTGGCCGGCCTTCATGCTGACCGCGTACGGCTGCCTGTGGTTCTTGTTGATGCCGGTGTGGACCGTGCGGACCACATCCGGACGGATGGGGGCCGTGAAGACGGCTGGCAGGGACAGACTAGCCTCTGCGCTGCCATCCAGGCCCTGAACGGCCACCAGGGGGCGTGAGGCTGCCATGATGACTGACTGCGCTGCTGCGAGCCCGCCGAAGAGGGCGAGGCGGCCCGGGCAGGCGCTAAAGCCGTCGCCTGCGCCGCAGCTGCCACCGAGCTTCCCCCGCAGGGCTTGGCTGCCGAAACGGTGGTGAAGGTGTTGTAGAGGCTACGCGCCTTGCTCGATCTGGGTCGCCGGTCTGGCGCCGGGGGCGGGGGCGGGGCCGCCGGCGCCTCCCGGCGCAGGCAGGGCCGGGTGGGCACCCCGTGGGGCAGCACCGGCATTGTGCCACCAGCAGCAGGGTCCGTCACCCAGGCATCCTTCCATCCTGCTGGTCTACCAGCTGCCACGTGCCGGCTGGGCATGCGGAGCGACAGGCGGTGTGGTGGCTGCTCCCAGCCAGGCATGCATGCCGCAGCGCTGCTGGCACCCGGCAACGGGCGTCCAGGGTCGCAGGCCGCCCCGCGGGAACCCACAGAACAGCTGACCACCGCGCCGCAGAGTTACACCATGCCGTGTGCTGTGCAGGCGGTGGCACGCCCACCACCGCGCCTCACACCCCGCCCGCCCTGGTGCCTCCTGCTGGCGGTCGGGGCGCCCCCTCACATGCCAGACGCGCCCGGGTTCTCCTTTGTTGCGTCCCCCACAAGCTCAGGCGGCAGGCTGCTGGCGATGGCCTGCGGGCAAGCGTGGAGCATGGCGCAGGCTGGGCAGAGGGCGCAGGCTGGGCACAGGGCAGCAAGCAGGGCGCCAGGGCTGGCAGCAGCCGCACACGCTCACTGCCCGGGGGGCAGGGCGCCTGCTCTCACCTGCCGTGCCTCTGTCAGCACCTCGTCCGCGTCACGTCCCTTGGTCCGGATCATGTCGTGGACGACAATGGTCACCTGTGCGGCGTACATCTCGCCCTCCCTGCCGTTGGGCATGACTTCACCTGCACCCACATCGGTCACGAGAGGGCGTGGGGCCGCCGCTGCCCCCACATCGCTGCTGGGACCGCACGCTGCCTGCCATGGGCCGCGCAGGCGGCCGACCGCCCTGTTGGCTGACGCCACGTCACGTGCCCAGCGCCAGTGCCCTGCGCCCAGCGCGCTGCCGTCACAGCAACCCCGCACCTGTCCCGATGAGTGTGATGGGCACCACCGGCGCCCCCGCCTTGGTGGCCACACTGAACGCCCCCTTCTTGAAAGCGCCCATCACCATGTCGTCGGAGCGGGTGCCCTCTGGAAAGAACAGCACGCTGCACCCCTGCACGTGCAGCAGGGGAGCCGGCAGGTGAGGGGGCGGGCAGGGGCCGGCAGCCGGGGACGCTGCTGGCCAGCGGTGGCGAACGCTGGTGCAGCAGCTGCACCATGTGAAGGCACGCCTGGGCGCTGCGCCGGCAGCCAGCCGCACACAGCGTGGCGCGGGCGCGGGCGCTGCCGTGCCGTGCCCACCTTGCCCAGCAGCTCGATGCAGGTCTTCAGGCAGTCCAGCTGTGAGCGCCGGTCCACGCGGTCCAGGCGCACGTGCCCGGTCAGGAACATGGACCAGCCAATGATGGGGATCAGGAAGATCTCCTTTTTGCTGATGAATTTGAAGGGGCGCTGCAAGTGAAACAGGCTGAAGATGTCCTGCAGGCGGGCGGGCGGGAGGGCGGGACCACCAACGGTTGCTGCTGCAACACACAGCAGACAGCAGATGCGCAGGTGCGGTGGGCTGAGGGTGAGGCCGCCGCCAGAGCACCTGGTGCTCTCGTGACGCAGCCGGCTGCAGCTCACCATGAAAGACTGGTGGTTTGCCACGTACACCGCTCCCATGCCGCCTGGCGGCAGCTTCTCCTTGCCCACAATCTTCACAGGGTAGAAAGGCAGAGTGCTGGCAATGGCCCACAGGTTGTTCACAAAGTGCTGCCCTAGCCGCCTGCACAGCGCGGGTGCCAGCCGGGCGTGCGCTGCTGTTGACGCCGGGGTGAAGCCCGCAGTCACAGCCCAGGCTCGGGGCTGTTGCAGGAGGAGGCGGCCAGCTGGGTGGATGGGAGGAGGCGCAGGAGGCGCGGCTGGTGATCGTGCAGCTGCATGTCTGGCGCCCCATGCAGGGTGCAGCAAGCCACGCTGCCAGGTATGTGGCTGCACACGCACCTGAACTTGTCAGTCAACAACGTGATGGGCGCCAGCAGCAGCATCACCACGAAAAAGGGGGCAGCCAGCGTGAAGGTCCAGGCCGCAAACAGGATCGATCGCAAGCGCGCCACCAGCGTGGACGCGCCGCCTGCAACCCAGGCACAGCAGGTGTGTGGGCACGGACACCAACCGGGCTGCTGCCAGAGCAGGCACGAGCAGCGGCGTTGCTCGCTTTCAGGCTGCGCGCGCAACTCGCCGCTGCGGGGCGGGGCGCCACGAGCGCGGGGTCGCGCGACAAGGCAATCGCAGGCAACAATTGATTGCCTTGACCCGTGCCCGCCCACCTGCCGACCCCGCTTCCGGCTGCGGCGCAGCCGCAGCAGCTGAGTTGTGCACGACCAGGCGATGCCTGCTGTGCGAATGGCTGCTGCGTTGGCTGCGTGGGTGCTGCCCCTGCTCACTCAGCGCCCAATGACCATTCTGCGGCCGCTGTCGTGTTTTGCAAGATGCCGCAGCAGCTGCTGGAGATCTCTGGCCCAACTGCGGGCAGCCACGCTGCCGCAGGGCGCTGCCGATCATGAGGGCGCAGGCGTTGGCAATGCGGTGGCGCCCAGGATTGCGAAGTTGTGTTGGCTGAGTTGACAGCGCAATGCGCTGCACGGGGAGGGGGTCCGGCGTTGGGGCGGTCTTGCGGAATCGCGCAGGGACGGCTCAATGTGCGGTGGGCGATGCGGTGACCATGGCACGATGCGACGACAGGGTAACGATATGCTTACAGATCATTGCAGCTGCCTGGCAGCCGCCGCGATCTCGCGTGCGCGAGCACCGCCGCCGCCGGCTGGACCGGCCCTGCGGTAACAACCAGGTTCACGTGCCCTGCCCCCACGCCCGCAAGGAGTCACCCTCCTCCCAGGCGCTGGCACGTGGCTGCAATGGCGCCAGCAAAACCCGGTGCTTGCCTGTGCCCACCCACTGCCACGTGCTGCTGCTGCTGCCGCTGCTGCCGGCGGCGGTGGCGCCGCTGCTGCCCTCGTGCCCCGCTGTGCTGTTGGGCGGCTCCTCGGCCGCCGGCGCCAGCTCCAATCTCAACACCACCACGCCGCCAGGCGGCAGCTGCTGCCGGGCAGCAGGCGCGTACCCGCTGGTCAGGTCCTCCGGCGGCTTCCCCACCTCCTGCGCTTGCAGCTGCTCGGGGCTGCGCTGCGCCAGCTGCTGCGCCAGCCGCGCCCCGGCCCCCGGAGCCCGCACTTCTGCCGCCAGCGGCAGCTGCTGGTGGAGGTGCAGCGCAGAGTCGTTCACGGGCCAGCAGCCCAGCGGCTGCCCGGAGTCGGCTGCCACCGCCACCTGGTATACCGCAGGCTCACGCCAGACGGGGCTCGCTGCTGCGCCGCAACCGCTGTCGGGGGCTGCACCGGCTGCAGCGCCCGCGCCCGCTGCAACCCACATGCCTCGCGCCAGCGCCTCGGTCTGGCTGCACAGCTGCTGCAGCTGGCCTGGCTGCAGCTGCGAGGGCTTGCGTGGCTGCACACCAGCAGGGCGGCCGCTGCCGGCGGCTGGAGGGGCGCGGGCGCGGTGGACCACGTCAGCCATGGGCGGCTGCTGCGAGGCTGCGGGTGCGGGGTCGCGGTAGGGTCGCAGCACCGCCAACAGCGGCAGCGCCGCCAGCCCCACCCACACGCCTGCCTTCAGCGCAGCCACCGCCAGCTGCGCCGCTCTACCCACCACCCTGGCCGTCAGGGAGGGTGGTGCAATCGCCACCCCGGGCGTCGGCTGCGCCTTGGGTGCTGCGGGCATGCAGGTGGCGGCGTCGTCCAGCAACGCCAGCACCCCGGATGCCTGGCTGGCGGACAGCCGCAGCTCCTCGCTGCTGCTGCCATCGCCCACTGCGAGCTGCACCGTCAGCATGCTACCATCACTGGGCGGCCCCGCCCTGGTCATGGCGTGCATCAGCGCTGACATGGCCTGCTCCAAGCCGTCACCACCCAGCTGCAGCACGGCCGAGCCGTTGCCGCTGGTGCTGCTGCCGCCAGCTGCAGCCTGCTGAACTGTGTCTGCGGTTGACGCGGCTTCGCCGCTGCCTTTCAGCTGCAGGCTGGCAGCTGCCAGGGGAGCATCCACCAGGAACCTGAGCCACACCGCCGGCGCAGCGCTGAAAAACTCCCACTCTGCCACATTGGCAAAGGGATTGCCAGCAGTGGGGCTGAAGGCGTCCAGGAACCTGCGCCCCTTGGCGGCTGCAGCTGCCCGCATGGCTGTGACCTCGGGTCCAGTGGCCTGCACCAGCGGGCGCCAGGGAGCCAGGCGGAGGCAGGGCCAGTCGTTAGCAAGCTTTGCTGGCACGCCACCCGCCCAGCACCACGCAACGCAGGGGTTCGCTGAGAGCCTATCCATACGCAAGCATGCGCAGCCAGCAGCTGCACGTGAGTATCAGCGTGCGCCCCAGGCAGCAGTGCGCCGTGCAAGCCAGAGTCCCCCACCTGCAGGATGATGGAGCGCCTGAGCCCATCGTGCTGCGGGCTGTGCACGGCCACCCGTGCCTCACACACCGCCCTGGCGGGCGAAGGCACGATGGCCGGAGAAGCGGCTGCCCACCCGATGACCAGGTCCAGCAGGGCTGTGCGGACCTGGCGCGACAGCGCGGTCAGGACGGCTGCCTGCTGCACATCCCCCAGCAGCTTGGCCTTCACCCGGTAAGCACGCACCGTCTGCAGGCGGCGTCGGGACAGGCAGCACAGCATCGTCCGCCGCCGCCGCCGCCGCCAACGCAGCCCAAGGCACCGCCATGCTGCCACGGGGGCCGCTTCCACGAAGGACTTCACGCGCCCAGCATGCAGCACCACTGCCATTTTGCGGCGGACCAGCAGGCCTGCGGACAGCTGCACGCTGTGATGGGATCCCAGGCACATGCCCACCTGCACAACATCCATCATCTCATCATTCTCATACGTGCATGTGCCAGCAGCACCAGCGGCAGGCCGGGCACGCAGTAAAATGCTGCTCCTGCTGGTGCCGCTGCCGGAGGTGGGTGCTCGTGCTTGGAACGACACCTGGCCGCTGGCCCCAGCGTCCAGCACGATTGAGCCTGTGAACAGGTTGCGGTGCAAGGTGGGCCGGCGGGCATTGCACATCACATGCTGCGCTTGGTTGCTGGCGCTGCCAGCTCACGTGCAGCTGTCAGCTCATGTGCTGGCTCTGCAGCCGCCAGGCTGCACAGGAGGACAGCAGCCAAGGCGGTACATGTCACCTGATGAGCAGGCCTCAGCAAACAGCTGCTCTGCTGGCTTGCTCCCGGCTGGTGTCTGGGCGCTGAGCGCTTGCTGCCATTCCAACACGGGTTCCACCCTGGTGCTCTGCTGCCGCTGCATGAGCAGGTACCGCAAGCGCGCATGGGCGGCTCCGCAAGCCAGCTTCACGGCGGCTGATTGAAGCTCCCTCTCCACCTGGGAGGCTGGCAGCCGTCGGCTTTCAGCGCCCTGCGTGCACACGGCATGTGCGAGTTCACCGCCGTTACTGTACACCGTGAGTGCTGTCTGACATATGCTGAGCCATGTCAGCAACAAGACTGCTCCCTGGAGCCCTGCGCCAGTGAGGGCGCAGGCAGGGCTGGGAATCAATGCAGGCGGCAGCCAGCAGCAGCAGCAGTGTGATGCATGCCAACAACTCGGCTGCACGATGGCACAGATTGGCACACCTGGCTTGCCAAGGCAGCAGCTGCTGCCTCCCGTGCCGCCTCGATTGCCTCGATGATCGTGGTCAGGGGGTAACAGGCAGCCCCAAGCTGGATCAACGCCGGCAAGGACAGCGCTGCCACAGCTGGGTTCACGCTGTTTGCCTCTGCGGCCTGTGCGACCTGCGCCTCGCAGCAGGCCTCGCCGATCACGGCCGTGCAGAGAGCAAGGCACCCATCCTTTCAAACATGCTGTAGGTGTGGGCTTGCTGCATGTGCGAGGTGGCTGGCGCCAGCCAGGGTCGGGGGGCGCGCACCTCAGCCACGTGGCTGGGGTCCTGCAAGCCGGGCATCTGCTGCTCCAGCCACTCCACCATCAGCTTCAGCAACATCGCGCGCGTCACCATGTGCTCCTGCGGCCATGGCAGGGGTGCGCAGGGGCGTCCTGGGCTGCCATACATGCAGCTGTGGGTGCGGCACCCCCCCCCCCCGAGCATGAGATCATGCCCGCCTGCTGCGGACGGCGACACCACATGGGCATGTGCCATAGCGCCGCAACTGACGGCGAGCTGGCCGTGCAGCACTGGCGTGCACGGCCGGCACCTGGTACACAGCCAGCATGGCCATGCGGCGGGCTTCTGGGTGCAGGCGCCACGTGCTGGACGCCTCCACGCGAGCCACCCTGTTCTCCCAGGCACGCGCAATGGAGGTCTCCAGACCCACGCCCAGCGCGTCCAGCTGCTGCAGGAGGTTCACCTGCGCGTGCGGGGCCGGGCGGGCGCCAGGCAACGGGTCGCCCCGACGGATCGAGCGATCTGCTGACACTGCAATCCGCGGCCAGGCGCGCCCCCCACCTCCGCGACAGCCTGACCGCGCTCGTTCATCAGGCTTGCAATCAGCTCAGGGATGTCCGCCTCCGCCTTGGCAGCTCTGGGAGCCGGGGGGCGCCGGATTGCCCTGCCCGCTGGCCGGGCGCCAGCGGTGGGGCGCTGGCGCTGGGCCATTGCACTGTACCACTCAGAGCGGATCATGGGGCGGTCGTTGGGCGGCTCCGCTGCCACCCACACCCGATCGCGGGCGGGCCGCACGCAGGCGCAGGCGCAGCTGGATGTGATGGAGAGGCCCGGCTGCACACCGCGTCGCGCGTGCGCTGGGGGCGGGCCAGGCCAGCCCGCCCCCCGCGCCCCAAGAGCAGCTGCACCCCCAGGCGCACTGACAGCCTCCCGCGTCCGATGCCGAGTCGCTTTGTCCCGTGCTCCCCAGCCCCAATTCATCACACCAGCCTGCCTGCCTCGTGGTGGGTGCGGTCCTCGCCTGCTGACCAGTGTTGAACAGGCTCCCACCCGCCACCAGGCTCCGCCCAGCGACAGCAGACATGACCACCAACTGGAGGCAGTGGTCAGAGACGGTGAGCGGGGGGCGGCGGGCGCGCAGGGCAGGCGCGGGTCGGCCAGCGCCCACGCGCAGCGGCAGCCCGCAACGTCGCGCTTGAGCGGCCCATCTGACCGCCTGGACCCCGCATCGCGCCCCGCAGGCCAAGCAGAAGTGGGGTCTGAGCATCGAAAAGAACTTTCGCCCGACGAGCAACAGCAGGAACGAGGCCATGTTCCGCGAGGCCACCACCTTTGCAGGCCACCTGCGCACGGTGGAGAAGGACCTGACCAGCTGGCAGAGGGACATCGAGAGTGAGTGGCACCGCTGGCTGGCCTGGTCTGGCTGCCCACGGGCAGCAGCGCCCGTGCTGGCCAGCGCGCTCTGTGGGTGCATCGCGCCGCATGCGCCCACCCCCGCCCGCGGCGCGGCGACGTCACCCCACCAACCACCTGCCCCGCCCACCGCGCCCCTGCCCGCAGCCAGCTACAACAACTTCCGGACCATCATGCTGTCGCCCTTGCCGCGCGTGTACGAGGAGGGCCACAGCGGTCAAGCCGTTCCCAGTGAGCCGGAGCCCTCCATGATTGGCGGCGACGTCCAGGTGGAGCGCCTCACCAGCGCCGCCCAGGAGACCAAGAAGCGCCTCGACGTGGAGGTCATCCAGCCCGTCAAGGCGTGGATGGTGGCCTACCGCACGATCGCGGTGCGTGTGCAGCCGGGGCTCGCACATCATGCTCGATGAATAACATGCCCGACCTGTCGCCCCCGGGGCCGTGGGGGTGGTGCACCCTGCGCTGACGTGTGCACACCTGCTGGCTTGTGCAGGAGCGCATGAAGCGGCTGGAGGCACTGCGACTGGAGCTGGACTCGAGGCGCCGCACAGTGTCTGACCTTCAAGGTGAGTGTGCCTGCTGGGTGGCAGGGACGAGCACCCAACACACGACCCGACGTTGCCAACAACACCGGCCTGTGCGCTCCTCGCCCCCTCGCTGCAGGCAAGGCCGAGCGGGTCAGGGCCAGTCTGGGCACAACTCGTGGCAAGGGCGAGGTGGACATGGAGATCACTCTGCGCAAGATGCAGCACAAGGAGGACAAGATGCACAGTGAGTCGTGGCTGCGGCTGTGGCTCTGCGCACGGCGCCAAGGGGGGAGCGTGTCGAGGGGGCGCCCGCGGGTGGCGCCCCCCCCCCCCCCCCCCCGCTTCCCCGCCCGCCGAACGCCCGCCGAACACAGCAACACCAAGCATGCTCACCAAAGCTGCAAGACTCCACTGCTGTGCCTCTATCACCCTGACCCAGCATATCTCACGCCTGCCTTGCTGTGCTGCCTGTGCTGCTCCAGGGTGCATGAGCCAGTACCAGGAGATGGAGCAGACCGTGTACAACTCCCTGTTCACGCTGATCAAGGACACCTGCGTGCTGCGCGACTACGTGGCGGCTGCCATCCTGATCGTGCAGGCGAGTGGCGGCCCCCGCAGCCGTGCCAGCATCAGCCCTGCTGCCCACTGCTGGCTGCGCCTCCACACTGCGAGCGGTGGCATGTCCACTGCTGCCCATGTAAAACAATGCGTCGCTCACTCAGGGCGTACCAGCTCCTGTTGACCCCCCGTCATCTGTGCCTGCAGGAAAGCTTCCAGGCTGCGCATGCGTCGTTCGAGCCGCAGCTGCCGCAGTACAGCACCACGGCCCAGGTGCAGGTGGCGTACGCGCAGCAGCAGGGCGACAGCAAGTACGAGCAGAAGGCATCTGCTGCAGCAGACAAGTATGCACCAGCTGGCGACCAGGTGAGCTGCCAGCCATGTGGCCGGGTCCAGGCCAGCATGCGGGGCTGCGAGCACGTTGCTGCGTGCAATGCCGTGTGTGTGTGTGCGTGCAGGCTTCTCCTGTCATCCACACGCCTGCTGCAGACGGCTTACTGTGTGTCCATGGCCCTCAGCTGCAGGCTCCCCGCAACACCGATCAGTACGGCAACGCCGGCACCTATGCCTACGCCTACTAGGTGGCGCAGAGGGCGGGGCCGGCTTGCCGGCTGTGCTTCAGCGCAGCTGCGTGGCCCATTGGCTGTTGCAGCTCCTGCGGCTGAACCACCGAGCCAGAATGGGCCTAGCGAGATGATGAGCAGCGCAGTGCTGCCAGCCTTGCAGGCATCTTGCCCCGTGAAGGGCGTTGCTCCACGCCAGCCCACCCTGCTCCCTGACCGCTCGAGTGCATTGATGCTCCCCCCGACTTGATGCTCGCTGCCCCATGCCATGCTGCCGCCCCGGCGGCCGTGTTCGCGGGGTGACTGACTGACTGTAAGGATTTCGCAGCAACCCTCCTGAACACTGGCGCCTGCCCAGTCAGAACTTCCAGCACGGTTCACCCCTCTCCTGTGGCCACTGGCTTATTCACTGAACAGTGGCGCACGGACGAGCGTGCAAGTGCCGCGAAGTTGACTGCACGAGCGCTGTTTTTGACCCCCAGGCGCTGCCGCCCCCCCTACCCCCGCGGATGCCATCGAACTTCCCTCACATGAAACTAATCTGCGCTGCATCCAGCTCGCCAAGACCAGGTGACGGCAGATGGTCACGACGCCGGCAGTCACCGATGGAGATCTCTCACAGCTCAAGAAGGCGGCCAAGGAAGCCTTTTTGGGCGGAGAGTTCCCACGCAGCCGCCTGCTGTACAGCCGCTGCATCGACGCGGCGGAAACCAGTGGCACTGCCGATGCTCGAGAAGTGGCGATACTGCTGGCCAACAGGTGCGGGCGGGCTGCTGGCGCGCACTGCTGCAGTGCGCGCCAGGGGCACCGCAGGGCCAGCACGCCGAATCGCTTGCCATGCAGGGCCGCAGCCGCGCTGAGATTGCAGGACTTTCCGGCTGCCCTGGCAGACGCTCAAGCCGCAACTGCACGTGACCCCAGGTGATGGCCTGACGCTGGTGCTTGCGTTAGCTTGCCAAGACATGCTGGTGGCTGGCTAACCCACACTGACATGTTCCCGACTGCACCTCTCGTGCTGCGCCACGCTGACCTGCGCATGGCTCCTGCTCGCAGCAGGTCGGGCAAGGGCTGGTTCAGGCTGTCGCGGGCACTCATGGGCCTCGGCGCTCCTGTGGAAGAAGTGGTCGCCGCCCTCGACCAGGCCGAGGCCTTGCAGCCAGGCAACGCAGATGTGAGGTGACGGGGCTGCCCCGGGCCGGGGGCGACATGGTTTGACCAGCCACAGCCGTCGCTGTGCGCAGGTTGCTGGACTGTGCCGGACTGCTGCGTGTCGGCAGCGATAATCCTGCCAGCAGACGTTCGGGCACCTGTTGCGCTGTCCGCTGGGGACCCTCATGCTCGCAGGTGCGCCAGCTGCGGCAGCAAGTGCTGCAGCAGGCTACGGAGCAGACGGCCGCTGGTGTGCACGGCACCCGCAGCCCAACGCCAGTGGAGCAGGGCCAGCTGCTGACCGGCACGCTGGCATCGCACAGCGCAGCTGCGGCTCGTGTGGGCTGGAGCGTGTCCCAGCTGCCGGCACAGCTGCGGCCAGGCAGCAGCTACACGCTGGCCAGCGGCCCAGCAGCCCAAAACGAAAACCTGCTGATCGTGATGCACGGCCTGGGCGACCGCCCTGCCCCCTTCGCACGCCTGGGCAGCACCCTGAACCTGCCGCAGACTGCCATCCTGGCGCTGGCCGGCCCCCTGGTCGTGCCCGAGACCGATGGCGGCCGGGCCTGGTTCACGGCGTTTGACGAGCAGAGTTGGGACCTCATTCAGGTTGCACCAAGGCCCTCGACAGCAGTGCCTGCCCCGCCCACAGCACAAATCCGCTGCCTGCACGATGCTGGGAATGCAATGTGCAACGTGGGCATGCATGCCGCCGGCCGCGCGCATGCCCTGGCTGTGTGCTGGCGGCAGCGCCTTCTGCGGCTGCTGCTGACGCAGCCGACGGGGGGCCCCCCGCCCCCCCCCCCCCCCACACACACACCAACACGACGTGCTGCTGCAGGCCAGGCAAGGCGAGAAGCGGCGCCTGTCATCCCTGGCGCGGACGACGCAGCTGCTGCAGCAGCTGCTGGAGCAGCTTGAGCAGCAGGCGGGTTGGCATGCGCGCCACATCCACCTATTTGGCTTCAGCCAGGGAGGCACGGCAGCTCTGGAGCTGGCCCGGCGCTGCAGCGGGACTAGGGTGCTGGGCAGGTGCGGTGCTCACCTGCCGGCTGGGCGGATGCGCCGCGACCACGGCCGCCAGCGTGTGCGTGCATGCAGGAGATCATGTCTGGTGTCTGGTGGTGGGGGGGGGGGGGGCATTGGGGGCATTGGGGGCAGCTGCCTGGTCCCAGGCCTGCCCCCCATGGCGGGCGTGTGGCGGCATGCCCTGCAGCTGTGTTGCCGTGGCGGCCAGCCTTCTGGAGGAGGATGCCGCCATGCTCGGGGGGCCGGCGCGGCCGCCCGTTGCGGCCAGCAGCTCATGCCGCGCAGGCACGCCGGTGCTCATCACGCGCGGAGAGTGCGACCGGGTGGTTGGCGAGGCTGCGGTCAGCAGCACTGCGAATGTGCTGCGCAGCGCCGGGTGTGCGGTGCAGACTGCCACCATTCCCGGCAAGGGGCATGGCATGATGGACGGGCAGGCTGAGGCCTCCCACGTGATGCGGTTCTGGAGCCAGCACCTGCGAGCTGCGCCGCCAGCAGAGACAGGCAGCAGCCTGGTCGAGCTTGCAACCAGGTGACGGCCAGCCCGTGACAACCGCGGGCCTGGCGCGCATGGCTGAAGGAGCTGTTCATGGGCCTGATAAGTACCATCT
>Ga0315908_10002590_pt1 | contig 13173 bp, 12 predicted proteins | sample LakEriMetagenome_12_FD_203520 | JGI IMG/M metagenome (GOLD analysis project Ga0315908, IMG submission 203520) | Freshwater fungal communities from buoy surface, Lake Erie, Ohio, United States - Buoy 4 MA124 | ecosystem: Environmental > Aquatic > Freshwater > Lake > Lake biofilm | place: USA...
AAGATGAATTGTCTAAAAAAACTGTGGCCATACCTTTAGGTGATATTACTTCTGTCTTTTATAAAGGACATGTTAACCCAGTCGGAACTGGCAATTGGGAGCATGATTATTTCAAAATTGAAGTTAACGTTTCCATAAAAATCCCTGTCTTTGAACTTCGAAATACAAATACCTGTGAGGCGCTGGAAGCCATGGCCGATCGAGGGCAGTGCGGTTATAAAAGCAAGTGCTGCCTTAAAGGAGCAGAAACGAGGATTATTGAAGGCGTTCCTGTTTATGCGGCCTGTTGGGAAGAAGAGGCGGTTTTTCAATGCCAAGGAGACTTCGTTGATAACTGTAAGCATTACCTGGAGAAGGGATGTTATCAGCTCAGCTCCAAATGCAAAATTCCGCTCGGGAAAACTTGTGTTCAGTGGGAACAGACCTTTGAATGTGTTGAGAAGCCCGGTCAAAGTACCGGTTACAGCTTAACAGGGGCGGATAAAGCCTTTTGCATGGATGGGGACTGTGTCGATAGCGCCTATGTTGCGAACAACGAGATGCTCCGGGCTCTTTCACAGATGAGTATTCTTCGCCAAGCAGAAAAGGATCTCAGAGGCAATTTATCGATATTCAAGGGCAATGATAAGCGCTGCGGTCGTAGCTGCATTGATTTTAAGGATTGTTGCGGCGGCGGTCATGGGTGGGGTGTTAGTTTAGGTCTTGGTCAATGCGGTCAGGATGAAGTGCAATTGGCGCGCGAGCGGCAAGAGGGTAAATGCGTGAAGGTGGGGACTTACTGTGCCAACCGCAAGCTTGGGGTCTGTATCAAGAAGAACACTAGCTTTTGTTGTTTTAATAGTCGCCTGTCCCGCCTTCTGCAAGAGCATGGCAAAAAGCAACTCAAACTCTCGTTTGGAAGTGCAGAAAAGCCTGAATGCCGAGGGTTTACCCCGCAAGAATTAAGTCAGCTTGATTTTTCTAAAATGGATTTATCGGAATTGTTTGAAGATATCCAAAAGAATTTTAAGCCTCAATCGGCGGAATTAATTGCCGGATCGATCAGTTTAAAGAATCTCCAACAGAACATGAACAATCTAACATCAGGAAAGAAATAGCCATGAAACTCTTTTCTCTACCCCTCTGCCTCTCCCTTTTTCTGCTGTTGGGGATGGGATCTTCTTCATCCCTTCATGCGGAGATGTTTTACAAAGAAAAGGCGCGCGGTTGGTATTGGTATGAAGTCTTACCTATTCCCCAACCTTCCAAAAAAGAAAAAGACAAGGACAAGAAGTCCTCGTCGGTCAGTGTGACCTCTTCACCTGCCGAAAAAATGAAGAGTTACCGGGCTGAGTTGGAAAATCGCCTGACCAAAGCCTGGGTGGAACCGACAGCAAAAAACGTCAAAGCCTATCAAGAAATGCAAAAAGATATGATGGACAGATCGCAGCTCTTTTCTGAGGCTTGGGTAAGGAATGTGTTTCAAGATAGTAAGCTTGATTACAGTCTGATTGCTCCTGTGAACCAAGGAGCTATTCACGTGAAGTTGGATTTAGAAAAGAAGAGAACTAAACAGATTATCCAAAACCTTTCGGAAAGCTACGGCCTGTTCTTCTTCTATTCCTCCTCGTGTGCGTATTGTCATAAGTTTGCCCCGATTGTGAAATCATTTGCCGACAGCTACGGCTGGAAAGTACTGGCGATTAGCTTGGATGGCGGCAAGATTGAAGAGTTTCCTGAAGGTATTCCTGACAATGGGTTGGGACAACAATGGAATATCCAAGCCCTGCCCTCTTTATATGCCGTAAACCCTAAAACCGAACATGTGATCCAAGTGGCGCATGGGATGACCTCAATTGACGAAATGGAAAGCCGCATCTTAACTTTAGTGGAATCAAATTAATGATGAAAAAATTAGACCGGAAAAACTTAAGGTTTGAAATCGTAAACATCTCACCTGTGACTGATATGAACAGCAAGGATGATCAATTGGCTATCTTTAATTTGTGTCAGAATACGATAATCGCCGACGCGAAAACTCCACAAATCTTTCAAAGTACCCGCCAATTGTTTGGCGTGCGTTCTTGGATTTTGTCCAGAACGGATAATTTTGAGCATAGAATCTCTTATACGAATTTTTGTAGACTGATCAAGCTTATTAAATTGTTTTTGTGCTTTATCAGAAAAATCAAATTGCCACTTACTCTGAATGATTTGCATCTTCGAGCAGTCCATTTTTTTTCATTAATTCTTCAAAAGAAATGGATTTTTTGCCTGATTCAAGGTATTCCTTATAAGCAGCAGCTGCGATCTCATATTCTTCCTGATTTTCCAGGTATTCAGTTAAAGCTTTCTTCACATAATAGCTTTTGGCACGATGCGTACGTTCGGCTAACGCATCAAGCTTTGCTTCCAAACTTTTTGATAATCTTACAGACAACATGGCAAAAACTCCTCTTACATAGTAATAAGAGTAACACATGTCATACATTTGTCAAGATGTGTACACTGATTTTTGTAAGTAGTACTCTCGTTCAAGCCAAGAATGTGGGTAATGATCTTATCGACTTTTTTAAAAGATCGGGCATGGTCAGCAATAAAACCGCTCCCCAAGTCTATAAGGATCAAGCAGCGGGGTATTACTCCGGCGGTAGTATTGTGACCCGCAACTCTGTGAAGAATGCGCAGTTAGCAACCATTCAAATGCCCGGCTTTCGAGCCGGTTGCGGCGGGATCGATATGTGGATGGGCGGAATGTCACACATTAAGGCAGAGCAACTGATTGAAGCGTTGCGAACAGTTGGCACCAACATCGGGTCGTATGCGTTCATGTTGGGTGTTCAAACAGTCTCACCGATGGTCTACAATATTATGAATCAGTTAAATGATTTAGCAACGCAAATTAACCAAACAAATGTTAATAGCTGCGAGTTTGCGGCCACTACCTTGGGCGGTATCTGGCCTAAAACCGATCAAGCAAGTAAGCATTTGTGCACCGCGATGGGCAGTAATTTAGGCATGTATTCTGACTATGCCGCGTCTCGTCAAGGTTGTGGTGCTAAGGGGGATCAAGAAAATGTGTTGAGTAAACGCGGTAAGGACTCCCCGTATAAGGATATGCTGGTGGGAGAGTTTAATCTGGCTTGGAAAGTGATTATCTCCAACGCCTTCTTGAGTGCCGATCAAGAACTTGCCCGGTTGTTTATGACCCTTGTCGGTTCAATTATTGTCAGAAAATCAGGGAAGGAAAATTATCAAGCGGTGAATTTACCGGGTCATGCAGACCGGGAAGATGTCTTAAGCGGTCTCTTAAATGGCGGTGCTACCCCCATTTATAAATGTGATACCGACGATAAGTGTCTTTATCCAACGATCGGCAGTATCAATCTAGTTGACAATCAAGCGCTATTGACGAAGACGCATCAGGTCTTAGACTCCTTGATTACCAAAATCTATGATGATACGGAAGCAACGAAAGAAGAAATGGACTTTCTGAATTCGACCCGTCTGCCGGTCTATAAAATCCTCAATGTCTCGACAGCATATCGTAAGGGATTTGCGCCGATTGATGTCCATCAATATGGAGAGCTGATTGCCTTAGATATTCTCTACAAGTATGTCCTTGAGGTCATCGATATTATTCACGACAGTGCCGCCCAACTTAAATCCGTTCAAGTGGATGATGCGCATATGGATAGATTCTTGAACCAGTTACGGATGGCAAGAGAACGGATTACGGAACGTCGCCAAAATGCCTATCAGCATATGGATACGACCCTCTCGTTTATAAAATCTACCCAACTTATCGAAAAGCAATTGTATGTGATGCTCGGACATGTGGCTAGCGAAGATAACTGGTCGTAAGGGGATTGAATGACAGAAGTGAGGTAAAAGCGAGCGATGCTCGTATTTTTTGAAAACTAATGGGGCGTTGATTCGGAAAAGAGATTCAAGAAATTCAAGAAAGAAATGAACACTCAAATGAAGATGACAGGAAAGACAAACAATGGCTTATGATATTTATACCTATGGGAACGGCGAGATTCTACAAGGAGTCTTCAATGCGATTGCCATGTGTCTGAAAAAGGATGGCGGGACATTGTATGAGGCGATGATTCGGTTAGGACTGATTGTCGGTGTCATGTGGGCAGTGGTTTATGCGATCTACGGCGACATTGTCAAATTGTTCAGCTCATGGATCTTACCGCTATCGGTCTTTAATATTATCCTGTTTTCTCCCACAGCTAAGGTGATGATTAAAGATCCTGTGACTAACTTTCATCAGCCTGTGGCCAATGTTCCTTATGGGCTGGCGATTTTTGCGAGCTATACCAGCAGGATCGGGTACGGGATTACCGAGCAGGTAGAAAAGATCTTCAATCTCCCCGATAATATCAAGTATCAAAAGACCGGGCATGTGTTTGCCAGTAATCTGATTCACAAAGCAAAAACCCTGCACATTACCAATGAAGAGGTCGCAGGAAACATGCGTCAGTTTGTCGGACACTGTGTGGCTTATGATGCGCTGTTGGGAAGAAAATACACCATTCAAGATTTAAGGAATAGCTCGGATATCTGGGGTCTGGTGTCGGCCAATGCCTCACCAGTTCGCTCCTTTTTATGGAAAGAGCCGAGAGATGAAAAAGGAGGCGGCGGTGCGCCTTCCATTCTTAGCTGTAAGGACGGGGTCGTTAAGTTTAACAAATTATGGCCTGGGGAAGTCACGAAAACAGCGACCTGGTTTGGAAAGAAGATGTTTGGGAAAAACGGCGGCGTTGATGCCAAGGTGCAGATTCTGCAAAGCCTGCCGATCGTTTACAACGAGCTTGGAAACATGTCCCAAGGAGCCACCGATATTCTCAAGCAGCAGATGATGATTAACTCGGTGATTGACGGGATTGACCAGCAATCAACGGCGATGGGCAATGCCTCGAACTTTGCGGCCAGGAGAGCTTATCTTCATCAACGCAGCACCTATGAAACATTGGGGGCAATGGCCGGAGATACGCTTCCGATCATGAAGGCGGTTTTAGAAGCGATTGCCTATTCGGTATTTATCTTTATTGTGCCGTTAGCGCTATTACCGTTCGGATGGCGGTTTATCTCGTCCTGGGCACAGATTATCTTATGGTTGCAAATGTGGGCATCGCTGTATGCGATCCTCAATTACATAATGACTATGGCGGCCAAGGCGAAGACGTTAACGGCAATGTCGATGTCCAATGAGGCAGGGATTACGATTGCCAGTTCTGTAGGGGTTGCCAATGCCAATGCCGATATCAGTGCTATGGCCGGCTATTTAGCGATGAGCATTCCCTTTTTATGCATTGCGATTGTCAAGGGCGTAGGCTCATTTGTGACTATGGCCTCCCACTTAGGCAATGTGACCCAAGGCTCAGCATCTATGGCGGCAGGAGAAGCCACATCAGGCAATTACAGCTTCGGGAATATCTCTGAAGGCAATGTTCAGATGGCCAATACCGGTATGCTTCAGCAATCCCATGCGGCTTCTTACAGATCAGGCTCGTTCCAGCATGCAGACGGCAGAACCGATATGATTACGGCATCGGATGGATCGCAGATGATTAATGTGAGTTCTTCAAATATCCCGGTGAGCTTAAATGTCGCCGAATCCCAAAGCGCGCAGCTTTCTGAAATGCAGAATCAGACATGGCAACAAGGACTAAGTCAAAGCCAAGCCTCTTCACAAAATGTTGCTAACAGCATAAGAAACAGTGCGTCATTGAATGAATCGATTCGAGCCAGTGAAAATGCCGGTAACAGTGTATCTCAAGGGATTAGTACGGAGCAATCACAAGCCCTTTCTCAAGCTCAAAAATTTGTTTCGAGGTTTGCTGAGCAACATAATATGAGTAATGAAAAAGCCGCAAGCTTGTTTGCTGAAGCCTCAATAAATGGAGGCGTATTTCTTAAAGGATCAGCGGGCGGAAGAACGTCTGTTAACTCAAATGACCAAAAGACTCTTCAAGATGCAGAGGAAGTGGTAAACTCACAAGACTATCAACAATCTATGCGTGCCTCAGCGCAGGCTGCCAAAAGCCTTTCACATACGTTAACCGATGAAAAGACAAGAAATCTGGCAGCTGATGTTGCCGGTTCTTATGAAAGAGGAATGCAGCAACGACAGGAAGCAGCTAAAAACTTTAGCGCCTCTGAGAATTATGGTCGTCAGGCGATGATGACAAAAGCTAATTCCGCATCCATAAATGCCAACCATAACCAGCAGTTTGTCGAATGGTTATCTAGTCAAAAAGCAGATAACACCAACGGTACGATCGGTAAGCACGGGGCAGCCCATATTATTGCCAATGATCCCCAAAAGACTATGGGATATGCCAATAATTACATGGCTGAAAAAGGTGTATTTCCCGGATCCCCGGTAACCTCCTCTCCTGCCTCAATTCAACAAGGGTACAACAATGAAATACGTCATCAACCGTTAGCTCCGATTAATGATGCTCCACTGTATGAGGTGCAACAGGCAGGTCACTCTTTGACGCAAAATCATTCTTTAGGAGAACCTCAATCGCCTGCTAATATGCCGCAATATCCAGCCCCATCAGGAGGAACTGGAAGTTATGGAGCGAGTGATCAGACATCTTCATTGCCAACAGGAACGTCTCAACCAAACTACACGCCTCCTGCAGAGCGCAATATTTTATCTGCTGATTCTAACATACCGATATCTCAAGCAGGGGAAGATTTTAGAGCTAAAGTAGAAGGAAATATCCATAATACCAACGCGGAAATTCAACAAGGACAAACTAGGATTGAGCAACAATCCAATCCTATCAAGCAGGAGATAAAGGATGAGAAAGGGAAATATGTAACAATTAGAGCTTTAAATAAAGTGAATGATGAAGCCATGGGAATTGCAAAAGATATAGTCAAGCCACTACTAGAACCAACGATAACTCAAGAACAACCCCCATTCATAAAAGATAGGGGTTAATAATGATAAAGTTGAATTCTTTAGTATTCGCGAGATTGATTAAGATAATAAGCTGCGCTACCAACAGCAGAAGGATTCAATGGCTCTCTTATGTGAAGAGGGGCATGATCATCGAACGAGGAATCACGTCTTTGTGCGCCCCAGGACGATCTGTTGCATTTACCATGATCCAAGCCGATTGCCACAAAAGTAAAAAAACCCATAAGACAAATAATGTTTTCATTACCTTTAATAATCCCCAATGCCAGGAGAGAAACTACTGGAATGGTGAGGAAGTGGCGCAAGACAAATTTGAGAACCGTTTTGGTTCTTTGCCAGTAAATGTTCGTTTGCTTATCCATGCTCTTTCCTCCCGGTTATGTTTTTATAATACCACAAAATCGTTAAACCCAATATTCATTTTTAATCTTAAAGAGGTACGGCTATAATCATGTCAAATTTCTCCGATTCGCTAACGCAAGGCGGTCAAACCCAACTCCATAAATTCCATATGATCTCCCAAGTATTTGGAACTACCTTAAAGATGTCATTGCTCCTTACGTTTGTGTTTTTAATAGGCCTCATCGCTTTGAGCCATAATTGGGAAAGCTTTGCTTTTCTAGGTGTCTACTATAAAGCTGTTCTCCGGGATCAAATGAGTTTTTTACCCAACGGCTTTTTTGATTCCAGCTGGGTATGCCATCAAGGAGGACAGTGGTATGAGGTTAATGATCACATTCTTGCCAAGCATCCAACCTATATATATGCCGCTGCCATAAATCAGGCTTTACTGATCACCAAGCTCCTGCAAAGCTTTCTTTTCTTTCTTGTCGCCTTTACAGGGGTGTGTAGCTTTTGGGTGTGGCGCGGTAAAGCTCGGATGAGGAATGAGATTCTCTCCGGTGGCGTGGAAGTTTCTAAAGAAGAGCTTATTAACCTGATCACTGACAAGAAGATGGCTTCCGATATCAAACTAGGAGGACTCCCTCTGCTAAAGGACAGCGAAACCAAGCATATGCTTTTAGCGGGAACGACGGGGGCAGGGAAGACCAATACGATTAACCAGTACCTTACCCAAATAAAACATCTCAAGAAAAAAGCCATTATCGTCGATACTACAGGCGTCTTCGTTGAAAAGTTCTATAACCCTGAAACCGATATCATCCTCAATCCGCTGGATATCCGCTCTCAGCATTGGGATATATGGAAGGAGTGTGAAAATGACCTTCAAGCCGATGAACTTGCCGCTAGCCTTGTGCCTCCGGGACTGAGTGATCCTTTTTGGGCAGATGCTGCCCGTTCTTTGTTTGTGGAAACCTTGAAAAAGCTTAAACGATGCTCAAATCCGTCAATGCAAGTTTTATTGGACTTTGCGGTTAATCGTCCTCTAGCGAAAATCCAAAAGTTCTATGCAGGAACGCCTGCTGCTGCCCTTGTTGACATTGCCGCTGATAAAACAGCAGCTTCCATTCGGGTAAATTTAGCAACATACGTACGCGCTCTGTTTCTTCTTGAAGATGCTGATAATAGTTTTTCGATAAGGCAGTGGGTAAGAGATGACTCGAAAAAAGGATGGCTCTTTCTCTTGGCAACGCCTGAGCAACGAGAAACTTTAAGACCTCTCCTGACCACATGGTTTAATACGTCTGTTAATGCCTTGATGTCATGCTCACCTAATCATCAACGTCGCGTTTGGTATGTTATAGATGAATTAGCCTCGTTAAATAAAATCGACGCTTTACCTAAGGGCTTAGCGGAGATCCGTAAATACGGTGGTTGTCTTGTCGCAGGTATTCAAAACATCAGCCAGATTGATAAGATCTATGGCCATGATATTCGAAAAACAATGATGAGCCTGTATAACACGAAAATCTTTTTCAGATCACCTGACGCTGAAACCGCGCAGTGGATTTCCAAAACTGTGGGAGAGAATGAGGTGATTGAGAATAATGAAGGGATTTCATTTGGTGCGCACCAAATGCGTGACGGCGTTTCGCTTACGGAACATCGAAAGTATAAACCGATAATTCCTTATTCAGAATTTATGACCCTTCCTGATTTAACAGCGTATGTGAAGCTTCCTGAAGATTACCCTATTGCTAAGGTAAGTTTCACTTATCAAGATCTGCCAAGCAAAAATTTGGCCTTCCTATCAAAGCCGGAAAAGAAAAAAGAAGCGGTACTGCCGGAAGAGGATGAAGATGAACCCTTAATAGAAGAGTAGTTATTCCTTACTGAGAGTAAATATTCAACAAATAGGTAAAATCAATATAAAATTTTACAATAGATCAAAAACTAACCATTCATAGGCAACGGGAGACAACCATTGAATAAGTTGGATTGCAGATTCTTCTAGAGAATTTAGTTCCATTTTAAGAATACACTCATGATGAGCAATACGATTTCTTAAAATACGAATATTTTTCAATTTATCTGCAATATATCCCCGTTTTAAAGCCTCGCTAGTACTAAAAATAGTTCTTAATTCTTTGCGCCATAGCTCTTCAAACGTTTTACCAAAAAAAGCCGTCCAGAACCCAAATGATAAGGATGCGATTACTTGTCCTCGTTTTTCAAAATTTTTTAATTCAACTATAGAATGATTTTGTACGCTAGTTAAAAGTATAGCGGTTCCATCAAACCATCTCGTTCCAAATTTTTTTGAAAGGCAAATATCAATTTTATTTCTTAAGCATACTTCAAGTATAAGTAAGATGGTGTAAAATCTATGAGATTTCAAAATATTCGATCTATAAAGCACTAAAGCTTGCGTATGGTTAAAATTTGCTAAAGACAGGTATGTTTCTAGACGATCGCTAGATAAAATGGTTTCTATCTCTTGTACATTTTTGGAATTAGAATAAAAATTTGACATAAAAACAATAAACTACTATATTAAAAATGTATCCCTCGGATAATGCCTCTGCTTGCAAGCACCCGGGGCTTTTTTTAATTAATTTGTTGATTATATTTCAATCTTACTGAATTATCCATAAATAAACGAAAAGCCATTTTAGCTCTATTGAATAGTCTTTGTAAGATGTATCCTTTTTTCTAGCTCTTCCTTACCGAAAGGAACTAAGGGTGAAGAAACCTTACCTGTAATATCTTCATGAAGACAAATCTTATAAATGTCTGTAATATATTGTTTTTCCTCTTTAATAGAAGCCATCCCCCTATTAATACTCCTCAAATGATTTTCAAATATTCGTTGAACTTTTAACCCTGACTCTGTATGAATAGGAACAGGTGTTGAAGCGCCTGTGGTTACTAAAAAATCCTTAAAATCCATGACATGGGTAACTAGCGTATAATAATGAAGGCTTTTAGCAACCTTATTCAATCCTTTATCTACCATTAAATGCATAGTATCACGAAGTCGATCATATACAACCAAGCCATCTTCATCCACAAAATCTATAATGTCTAAATAGGCAAAATAGCCTTGACTGGCAATTTCAAATACTTCAAACTATTCTTTATCATATGACTTCGCAAAGGTTTTGAAGCTTCTTTGAATTCCGGATAAATCCCCTTGTTTGTGTTGATAAATACAGTAATCAAAAAATAATTTACTTTCATGCTCCGTATTAATTAATAAAGAGTTTCCCTGCAAAATTTCTAAACGACTCCCGCATCGTTGAATAGTTTCTTTATCTAAACAACTTACAAATTTCGGGTAGAGATCACCTAACATTTGACGGATATGACGATACCGTTTGATCTGTTCTTCAGTCAGGCTATAATTGTGAGTGAAAGGTATTACCTTAAGGATGTTTTCTTTAACTTCTTGATCATAGCGTGGGATTTGAGACTTTGCTTCTACTGTTATATTTTTAACTTTTTCAGCCAATTCTTGACATTCTATAGTAATAGAATTTATTTCATGGCAAAGAGCCAATGTGGCATCTATTAATACTATCTCTTCTGGAATTCGGGATTCATTTTTCCAGATATTAAGCTGTTCAAGTAAAATGGGATAGTTTCTTAGTTGTCTGTGTAGTACATGCATAATACTGGCTATATCCGCATCTAATATTGTATATGGATTCGCAAGGCTCTTTTTCAATAGTTCTAGCTTATCAAGTGTATCCCTATGCATTTTATTAAGCTGAGTTCTAAAAAGAGGTAATTGGCGAATATTTTGCCAATTATGGTTATCTTTCTCCATCAAATTTCCCATTTATGTTTTTTATCTTTATAAGACCCTTTGTCTAAATTATGGATCTTAGGTGATTTGTTTTCCTTTTTGAAAAATGACATTTCCACTTTTAGGTGGAGAGTATCAGGTTTTAAGATCACATAAAAGCTTCAATTTAGGGGGATATCCTGATTGAGTAAACGGCTAGTGTTTAAGGGAAAAATGGAACAGCCAACCGACGTACACATCCCCCCATTTGAGAGAAAGTTATAATACTTCTCTTACTGGTCGTATTGAATTTTTAAAACCAAAATACCCTAAAGTAGGAACCGACAATGTCGACATTGTAGAGCCTTCTAAGGAAGAGAAGAATGCTGAAAGTGTTGTAAATCCACTTAATCTGATTGAATCCAATTCTTTTTTACGGAATCATGATACTGAACATGACATCAAAACAGCACTTACGAGATTTATCTATCGCGTTCACGGTCATGAAGAAGAAGTTGCAGCAGCAGTGATTGCTTTTGAAAAAATTCAAGAAACCTTATCGGAACATCGAGACTACTTAAAGAAACAAAAAATTTGGTTATCCCATAAAACACCTCAATCCAAGAAAGATTGTGAACTTGCATGGCAAGATTGCATGAGAGCGTACAAGAAATTGCCGGAATATAATCCTTTTATGGCAACCAAAAAGAGACAGTGCTTATTTGATCCATTAGTAGTTTTTTCAAGCTCATGACCTCAAGTGAATATATCAGTGGAAATTTAGAGGTCAGAATGCCTATTTCTTGAGCAAACCGTTGATTCAGGCTGAACAGGTTGGATTCATGTATGCTTAAGCTATACGTTTCCACAAACTTACGCACAGATTCTGTGGATATCTGGGGGGTGTTGGGATTGAACTTGTCTTCTTGTTTGGGTAGGTAATTTGGGTAGAAAACGCCCACGATGGAGTGTTTTTTATGTTTTTTTTACATACTTGAAACTCACATTAGATTTGTATAAAATAATAATAAAATCAAATAGATAGAAGCAAAAAATGGTATTCAAAATAGGTAACAACGCAAATCCTAACGGTCGACCGCGGAAGAAACCTGATCCACGTTCTTTAATGCTGGAAGAAATGTGCAAGAAGCACACCGACAACATCGAAAAGATAGTTGATGTTCTTATCAAGAAGGCTTTGAAAGGGGAAGACAAGGCCATTAAGCTGGCACTGGATGTATTCATTCCCAAAGCCGGTACTTACGCCCCTATTGAGAAGAACACCACACAAAACAATCTAAACGTTCACATGTCACCGATTCTAAATAACATGTCATCAGATGAGCATTCAGAGCTATGGCAGCTGTTGATGCGTGCTAAGAACAGGACACCGGCCGTGATCAATGTGACGAATGATGAGATGAAATAGCTCAGCATATCTAAATCCGATGTGTGTAAAAAAGTATACTCGGCTACACATACCACTTGCCGCGTGTAAATAAATGTGTAATATTGTTATTGTAGTAACAATTTAGGAGATATTACACTATGGCAACTATTGGTTACGCACGGGTCAGCTCAATTGGCCAAAAACTCGATGTCCAGTTAGAAAAATTACAACTCCGAGGCTGTGAGAAAGTTTATCAAGAAAAAGAAAGCGCGACCAACACGACCAAGAGGCCACAGCTAATGGCATGTCTGGATTATGTACGCGAAGGCGATAGCTTAGTTATCACCAAGCTAGATCGTCTTGCACGCTCGACCCTCGATCTTTGCAATATCGCTAAGCGTCTCACAGACAAGGGAGTTGACTTGCAGGTGATTGACCAAAACATTGATACATCGAGTTCGACAGGTCGTCTGATGTTTAACATGCTGGCCACTATTGCGCAATTTGAAACTGAAATCAGAGCCGAGCGGCAAATAGATGGTATCAGAAAGGCCAAGGCAAGTGGTGTGGTGTTTGGGCGAATTAAGACTCTGACACCCGATCAAGTCACAGAGCTTAAAAGTAAGCGTCAAAGCGGCATCCTCATTAAAGATCTCATGGCTGAATACAGGCTATCTAAAAAGTCTATCTATAATTACCTAGAGCTATCTAAAGCGTTTGAAG
>Ga0315908_10002591_pt1 | contig 13172 bp, 4 predicted proteins | sample LakEriMetagenome_12_FD_203520 | JGI IMG/M metagenome (GOLD analysis project Ga0315908, IMG submission 203520) | Freshwater fungal communities from buoy surface, Lake Erie, Ohio, United States - Buoy 4 MA124 | ecosystem: Environmental > Aquatic > Freshwater > Lake > Lake biofilm | place: USA...
ATAAAAAAGATAAGAAATGAGAGAAGTAATTAGCATCCATGTAGGTTAAGCTGGTATCCAGGTAGGTAACGCTTGTTGGGAACTGTTCTGCTTAGAACACGGAATCCAGCCCGACGGTTAAATGCCATCAGATAAGACTATTGGAGGAGGAGATGATGCTTTCAATACCTTCTTCAGTGAGACTGGAGCCGGAAAACATGTGCCAAGAAGTGTATTCTTGGATTTAGAACCAACTGTTATCGATGAAGTCAGAACTGGAACTTATAGATAATTGTTCCATCCTGAATAATTGATCAGTGGAAAGGAAGATGCTGCCAACAATTATGCCAGAGGACATTACACTATTGGTAAGGAAATCGTTGATCTCTGTTTGGATAGAATCAGAAAGTTAGCTGATAACTGTACTGGATTATAAGGATTTATGGTGTTCCATTCAGTGGGAGGAGGTACTGGATCAGGATTAGGATCACTCCTATTGGAAAGATTGTCAGTGGATTATGGTAAGAAGAGCAAATTGGGATTCACAGTTTATCCTTCTCCTTAAGTCTCCACCGCTGTAGTTGAACCATACAACAGTATCTTGTCCACTCACTCTTTGTTAGAACACACTGATGTTGATGTCATGTTGGACAATGAAGCCGTCTATGACATTTGCAGAAGATAATTGGACATTGAGAGACCTACTTACACCAATCTTAACAGATTAGTTGCCTAAGTTATCTCCTCATTGACTGCCTCTTTGAGATTCGATGGAGCCTTGAATGTTGATATTACTGAATTCCAAACTAACTTGGTACCTTATCCTAGAATCCACTTTATGTTGAGTTCTTATGCTCCTATTATCTCTGCTGAGAAAGCTTATCATGAATAATTATCAGTTGCTGAAATTACTAATAGTGCTTTTGAACCTGCCTCAATGATGGCCAAGTGTGACCCAAGACATGGTAAATACATGGCTTGTTCTATGTTATATAGAGGAGATGTGGTTCCTAAAGATGTCAATGCTTCTATTGCTACTATTAAGACCAAGAGAACCATTCAATTTGTTGATTGGTGCCCAACTGGATTCAAGGTTGGTATTAACTATTAACCTCCTACTGTTGTTCCAGGAGGAGATCTCGCTAAAGTTATGAGAGCCGTTTGCATGATTAGTAACTCTACTGCTATTGCTGAAGTCTTTGCTAGATTAGATCACAAATTCGATTTAATGTATGCTAAAAGAGCTTTTGTTCACTGGTATGTCGGAGAAGGTATGGAAGAAGGAGAATTCTCTGAAGCCAGAGAAGATCTTGCTGCTCTTGAAAAAGATTTCGAAGAAGTCGGAATGGATTCTGCTGAAGCCGAAGGAGAAGAAGAAGGATACTGATTTATTCATCTTTATAATCATTTTTTGGTGTCACTCTTAGAAGGGGCATCATACATCATTTATACTTTATTATTATTAATTATATTTTTTTTTACAAATTTTATTTATATTACATTAATTATGTATTTATTATTTTTATTGTTTTAATATTTATTTTGTTTTTTATATTTATTATTTTTATTTTAAAATATTTTAAATACTTTTTTAGTGAAAACTAATTAATTTATTAAATAATAATTATTTTAAAATAATTAAAATGTCTTTAATTAGTATTAGTTCTAATGAAAATAATAATACAGATTTTGAAAGCAATTAAAATTCGATAATTATAGAATTCAGAGAATAATAATAATAATATTTAACTAACTCATCTTCTGTGTACAATTAGATTTTAATAAAATAATGAGAAGATTACTAAAAATAAATAAAATCAAATCAGAAAAATTAAATTTTGAATAAAAATAGAAAATCTTAGTTTAATCATAATTGTCCTTCACATAGTAATTATGAAATATTGGGATTCTATTTTGATGAAAATTTAAATTTTAAAAATTTTATTTGTGGTATTTGTATGTATTAATTTTCAAAATTATTTCCTTAATCTCAAATTTGCATTTTTGAAATGATAAAATCTAAAAATGAAAATTTAATATAGGTTATTTTAAAAGACAATTATGAAATTTATGAATAAATTTAAAAAAATATAAATGATTTAGATGAAAATTTTGTAAATAATAAAATAAATGTTATTTGGGAATTATTTGATAAAATAAAATAATAAAATAATTTGAATGATTAATTATTAAAACATAATTTCTAGTAATATTTAAAAAATTTTATTTACTAAATTATGTAATCTGTTAAAAATAAAAATTAAATTTAATAAAAATTTAAAGATATATTTGATTTTGATTTGATAAATTAACTTTAATCTAAATTTCTAAATTAAATTAATTTATCTGAAGAAGATTAAACTTTTAAAGATTATTTATATCATATATAAAAGTTGAGATAATTAGATATTGATATAATTAGAAAATTCATTAATGATAATTTAAGCTTTTTTTACTAGCTTAATATATTAATAAATAAACTTAATGAATTTTTAACAGAAATAAAAAGTCAAAAAAATAAGTAATTTTTAAACTAAATTGATATTATTAGAAAAAATTTTTTATATCTATCAATAAATTAAATAATGTCAAAAAAGGAATTCACAAATTAAGATTTGAAAATAATAGTTCCTATAGCCTAAATAAATTCAATAAATCATCATTAAATATGGGAAAAACTAGAAAATAATTTGATATTTATTCCTTTTTAAAGAAAATGTATTGAATCTAATTCAAAAATATTTCCAGGATATTTTTAATAATTTGATCACATTATAATAGAAACTATAATTAAAGAATAATAAAACTGGGTTGTTTTAAAGAAAAGTTACTAAAATACTTTATAAGATATTATTAAAATAGAATGTGTAGAAAAACTCGAATATGTTTGTGGATAAAAATGTCCTTTCAAATTATTCAACGGAAAAGATTTCAATTATCAATCTAATTAAAAAATAGCGTGGAACATTAATAGTAAAAGATATTTAATTGGTGGCTAAATAAAATAATAATAATAAGATTAAATTAATAAATTCAAAACATTAAATAATGTTATAACTGGAATAAATAAGAAGGATACAAAAATTATAAGTATATTAGGACAAGCCTGAGGTAAAGAATTTAACGATCTTTATAAAATCAATAAAGGATTAATTAATATTTATGGATACAATTCAGGTTAAGTAAATAATTTAAAAAAAATTGATAGAAGAACATCTTAAAATTTGTATTTAAATCATTTCACTTCAAACATTAATGGCTTATTTGATATATTAGAAGTGTTTGCTTAAAGATGATTTAAAAATATTATTATTATTAGATTTATAAGCTATATTTTTTTTATAGATAAATTTAATAAGATAAATATTTATAAAATAAATTTTAATTCTATTTTAATTATTTTTATAATTATAAAAAGAATGAAATAAATTATATAAATTATATAAATTTACAAAAAGTATAATTATTATTCATAAAAAATAAATGGGTTTTATTGGTTTTTTAGTTTCAATGATATTTTTGAGTTTATTTATAATTGGTGAGGTGGTTTTGGTGTGGATGCTTATTTTTCAAAGAGTGATGTAGTAATAGTAGATGGTGGATATTAGCCATATTATAGTGATCATATTGTAGTAGAGGATGTAGTAGTAGTGGATGATGGCTATGATGGAGGATATGATGATGGTGATTGATTTTAAAATTAATCATCAAAATATTTAAATTTATTATTTATAAGCTATTTATTTATAATTTTAAATATATTATTTTTTATTTATATTCAATATATATTATTTACAACAGTTTCAAATAATGAAAATATATATTGTTTATTTATTAAAGAATAATATAAGATTTAATATAAATGTTTAATATATCATTTGTTAATACTCATTTGGGCTAATTTAGCATCCAAATCCTTTTCATTAATCACCTAATTATTAAACATGTTTTAATCTTCTTCAAGTGATCGTAAATCATCATCAAGACAAGGCTTAAAAAGATGCACTCCATTTGAACCAGTTGCAATTAAAAGTTCATTGTATATTGGGTGATACTTCAATTCTTTTATATTTTCTAAACCTTGATGAAGGAACATCATCTAATCTGGAACATCAAGATCTTCATTATTATCTTCATTTTCTACTGCAAAATCCCAAATAGATAATCTTAATATATGAATATGATAATAATAAAAATATGATAACAATAATAATAATGATAATAATGTTAATATGATAATAATATAATGATAATAATATACCTATGATCCTCACTAGCAACAGCAACTACAGAATCTGAAAATGGCTAGAACTAAATGGAAGTTATAGGGCCAGAATGCCATTTAATATCAGTAAGACTCTAATTATCCTTAACATACCTAAGATCCCAAACCTTGAAACTACAATCATCGCTACCACTAGCAATTAAATTAGGATAATGTTAATTCCAATTAATAACATTAACATCTCCAAGATGAGCTTTAAGAATATTGATAGCAGCCTTATTTTTCTAATTAACTCTAAGATCCGCAACTCTAATACTTCTATCAACACCGCAACTAGCCAATGCAAATTCATCAACAGGACTAAACTAAATATCTTCTACACTACCACTATGATAACTATATGGACTGTCTTATCTAAGGATATCACTCAGATTTTCTCTGCATTCATATATATATATTTTTTGGTCTATGCTGCCTGATGCTAGTTTATGTTGACATACTGTAGACCAGTCCAACGCAAAACCTTCTTCATTGTTTTTGAATAGCCTTATTAATTCATTGTTATTATTATTGTTCTTTCCTTTGCTTTTCTTATTATTATTTATATTATTGCTATTATTTGTTGTATCTTGATTAACAAGGGACTGGAATTTATTAGTGAGATCATAAACTCCAAAATCTCCGTTCTCATTCCATAAAGCAACAATAGGAGAATAAGAAAATGCCTTTATTCTATTAACCCCAGCCTTCATTTAAACCTTCTCAACAAATATATCTGGATTAATAATTTGATCACTATTCTAACTATTATCATCTTCACTATCCTCACTACTATCATCATCATTCTATGTCCTATGCAATTTATTCATCTTCATAACATACAATTAATTCCCATTGCTTTAAGCTGCTTAACTTCCTGCTACCATGAATATCTCTAAAGGATAATCACTTTTACTTAATTTCTGTTATGTAATATTGCGAATATTGAAATTTTTGTAATCTTTTATTAGAAACTCTACTGTTAAACAAGGCCATTCTGTTGTCGCTCGATGTAGCATTTAATATGCACTGTTATCAAATTCAAGGTATTCTCCTTCTTATAAGTTTTAAGAATTTTGGGTAAATGGTGTAACTTTTTTTTTCTCTTTTTTTGCTTTTGAATCTTTTTCTGTTATTTTCTCTTCTTCTATTCCTACTTCTGAACCTGAGTATATTTCTTCGTCTTCGAATTCATCTTCTATATCATCTTCAAATTCTAAATCTTCTTCTTATTCTATTTCAATATTTTATACTTCTTTTTCTTATTCTTTGTTTTTCTTTTTCTCTATTTTATCTTAGAATTATACCTACTTTTTTGCTTTTTAAGATTCCATAAAATATCTAATTTTAATTTACAAAATATTTTATAATTTAATAATAATAATATAAAATATATAGTACTATTATAAAATTATTATAATAACAAAACATATTTATTATAATAATAAAATATTATTAATTAATAAAATATTAAATTAAGGACATTTTCTTAAAATATACTATTACAACAAAGAACATTTAATCTAATAGATATAAAATATAATAATATAAGATGTATAAAATATATATCATTATTGTTTAACCAGTCTACTCTTGAATTATAAAGTTAGTCTTCATATTTATTTGAATTTTTAACATTTTATTATTTAGATTATTAAAATATTAAAGAATTATTATTATAATTTTTATTTTATATTTATAATTAAATCAATTCTTCTTTTTAATAAAATTTTTTTTATTATTGAATTTTTTCTTTTAATTATTAAAGAATAAGTCATCATATTATTCCTTTTTTTTTACAATTATCATAATTATTAAAGTTATTCTTCATTTTAATTAAATTTTCTTAATTAATATTTTTACTATAAAAGTTTTTCTTCACTTTATTTAAGATTTTCTTTTTATTATTAATTCAAATTTTATTCATATTTTAAAAATTTTTCGTATTGAATATTAAAAAATTAATTCCTTTTAAATTTTTTTAATTTAAAAATAAAACAAATAAATATATAATCATATGAAAATAATAAAATAAATAAAATAATCAATAATTAATTAAGAGTATTATAAAAAGAAAAATTTAAGAAAAATAAGGAGGTAAATGAATAAATAATGCATGATTTTAAATAGGACTAAAGAAATCCTTTAAAAAAAATAATAAAAATAAAAATAATACCAGAGGAAGTGAAGGAATAAATTAGGGTTATTTAAGATTGGTAAATAATTAATAAGATTAAGTATTAACAAAATTGAGATTGAGATAAAAAGTAAAAATATTGGTCTGATAATTATAATTCCAATTTAGATACTGATTAGGTGCATAGTACTATTAAAGCGAAAGTAGAACATTCTAAGGTCTATTTGTGATACCGAGAGACTGATAATCAATTTGAAGATTTAGAGTATTAGGAAAATAACAAGAATCATCAGAAAAAACTATTTTTTCATAGGAATTATCGATTGTCACTTAAATCCAATCCTGTTTGAAATTTACATTGCTGTTGCTAAATTTGCCGATCCAGTTATTAGCGTTGAGATTCTTAAATAACAATATTTTTAGCAAGTAAGAATCACTACACATAGCCTAAAAATCTGAGTATTTCAAAGCTACCTAACAACTTAATTACATGTTTTATCCAAACTCTATTGTTTTACTAAGCCAAGGATTATATTCATAATTATTATTAAGATCGATAATACATTAATTAGAATAATCTTAATAAGTGATAAAGAAATTGTAAATATCTTTTTAAAAGATATTATTATTGAACGATGCTAAATTAAGATCAGTGAGATACCAATAACCAGGAGCATTAATATTAATAGTATTTAGAGAAGAGTCAGTAAATGAGTACTTGTAAATGATATTATGAGTGAAGGCTTAATTGCAAGGACCGATAATATCAATTAGATAGACATCAACCAAGATCAATTGAATGGCATTGTTATTTGTCAGAATAAAAAATTATAGCGAACTCACTACATTTTAACATTGACATTGAGGAGATTAGGAGGAGATGAAAGTTATTTCAGATTATTATGTTACTTTTGCAATACCTCTAGTATCAATTTTCAAAATTTAATTTATATTCGATTGGTATAGTGGTTGATTCTGGAGATAAGTTTTGTAGTCTAATACAGAGTTAGCAATACATGAAGAAGGGTTCAATAATATTTTCACTGAACAAATTGTGTTCTTTTGATTTTCAAGGAAGTTTATGTTTAGTAAAGTTTATTAGCAGGTCCCTGTTATTGATTTGCTTAATCCTTTCATCAATACTGTATCTCCGAATTCGTAAATTTGATTAATATTTGCTTTGTTTTATTTAACTAATTATTCTTAATTTGCTTATATTTATTATTGTTCTAAGTAATATTTTACAGATATTATTTTTGCTTATTCTTATGTTAACTAATTCATTAACTCCACATTAAAATTATTATACAAATAATTATCAGCACTACCTTCTAAACAAATTTGATTATCGTTCGATAATTCGTTGATTTAGTTTATTCCTATTTTAATATTTACAAAAATTATATATTGTTTGTCAAAACATTTAACGACATCATAAGTAGTGCATTTATCTGCAAGATTTTTTTTCAAGTAATCTATATAACTCTAAATTTATTAATAATTTATATTTACATTTGGACAATCTATATCGTCACAACAACAATTTATATCGCATTTGTTTTGAGTTAAATCACATGTACAATTAGAAATTAATTAGTAGTTTGTAGCTTCACTTGTTCTTGAATTTGTGTCTATTTAGTCCTTTATTATTGGATAAAACTATGCATGAATTATTGTTATTATCTTAATTAATATTAACAATTTTTATAAACATTTCATTTTTATCCTTTTAAAATTGTATTTATATTCTTAATTTATGTTATATTTATTATAAAATTTTGATTAATTATTTATTTATATCTTGTTTTTTTCTTATATCATTTTAAATATATTAATGATTCAGAATTCGAGTCCTAAAAATTAGGAAGAAATTAGTGAGCGATAAATACAGTAATAAACTTAAAAATTAATCGATTCTATAAGAACTATTAATTCTAAAAATGTCACTATTTTGAATCTAAACTAAAAAAAAATAAATTAAAAATTATAAGAGTATTTTTAATTACTTTATAAATAAGTATCTGTTTCTTAAGATTCAAAAAGATAAATATATCAATAAAATTTTGATGATATTCAAACTAGATAGCAATAAATATTAAAATATCAATAAAATATTAATGAAATTCTTAGCAAAGATTAGTAATTATAAAATTAAATTAGTTTGACTCTTAGTGAAAATAATATTATCTAGAGCAAGCAGTTAATTTAAGAATAAATAATTAATGATTTTCATAATAAAATGCAAGAGCTATAGAATGCTTATTATAAACATAATAAATTAAATAAAAAAATTATAAAAAGTTATCAATCTTAAATAATAATAAGCGATTAAAAAGATTAATTTATTATTTAAAAAGATTAAACTTAATATAACGATTTTTAGCTAAAACAACTAGACTTATTAAATGTTTAGTCGGAATAAAATAAAGATAAATTTAATTTATTAAATGAATAAATATAATATATTTAAAATTTAAATTAATAAATAGAAATTACTTTAAAATAATTTCAAAATATAGAAAATTTAGATAATATCAATATTCCTAAAAGTAATTATATTATGATTAATTTAAAAAGTTATAAATTTAACAAAATTATTCTGCGCTGAAGATGGAAATGAGTAATTAAGTGTTTTAGAATCTCCATTTACTTCAGGAAGATTAACCATGTATTTTCAAAGTCATAGATTATAATAAAGTAATAGATAATAAAACATATAAATTTAAAAGATCAATATTATTGATATTAATAGTAATATTAATAATAATAATAACAATAATTAAAATAATACCAATAGTAATACATCTAATAAAAATAGTAATAATAATAATAAAAAAACCTTTAATCTGCCTAAGCTAAACATTGAACCTGCAATTAAATATTAATAATAATAATTAGATTAGATTTTAATTAATAAACAAAAATAAAATTTGTTTAATAATGAAGAAAGAAAAGCGCAATTAATTTGATTATAAAAGTAAATATTATTACATATTTTATTAAATAAAGGGCCGAATATTTATTAAACTGTAGAAAAAATAAATTTGATGACTAATAATAACAAAATTGCGAATTATTTTTAGAAATTTAAAAGTTATAAAAAGAAATAGATAATTTAAATAAAAAAAATATAATTTATTAATTTTAAGATTCTTATAATTAACATAATTTAAATTATTAATAATTATAAATGAAATTATAATAAATAAAAAATTTGAATTTTATTTTTTAGGATTTTTTTATTCAAATGAAACAAAACAATAAAGTCCGTAGATTTAGTATATTAGAAGAAATCGATTCTGATTTTTCATAATAATCTAATAAAAAAACAGATTAATTATTATTTAAAACTAAAGTTAAGTTATTAAAAATAAAAGTATTACTTGATAAATAATAAATAGACTAAAATTTAAAAAGACCTTTAAATTTTTCATAAAAACCTTATCGTTTTTGTAACTTTCAAAAATAATATTCACTTTCATATAATAATTTACCAAGCTAATAAAATAATTATTCTACTAGAAAAAATACCAATGTAGAAACTACAATATCCCCTACTTAAAAAAATAAATGATTATTATTATAAATTTTTCTTTATAAATTCATTAATAATATTTATTATTTTATTCTGTTTTTTTTCTTTTTATCTTTTATATTTCATGTTTCTCTTTATGATTTAATAAATATTCATTATCTTAATTTTAAATATCAATAGAATCATTATTTATTTATAATTATTATAAACTAATTTTTTAATTTTTATTTAAATTTATTTCGTCTATTTTTTAATTTTTTTAAATCTATATTTGAATATTATCATAATCTTTTTATTTAATCTAATAATAAAATAATTTTTTATAAATACATATTAATAATAATTTTAAACTTATATTTATAATTCTTCTAAATTTATTGAAATAACTTTTTTTTGTGATTGTTCAATAGAACTTTTTATTTATTTAAATATTTTTTGATTATTAATTATATTTTCGCTGTAATTATTCGATTCATTAAAATTTATTCTTGAATTAATTTTGCTTTAAGACTTAGGACTTTAATTTTATTAAGTAATAGTTGAAATTATTGAAAAAAGAATAGAATGATTATTAGAATTAAGCACAGATTAAAAATAAAGATAAAAAGAGTAAGCATTGAAAATAAATATTATTAATTTTAAAATATTATTTGTCGTAATTTATTTAGTAAATTTATTATCATTAGATGTCTTTAAATTTTATTTTTTATTTTGAATTTCTTTTTAATTTTAAATTATAATATTAAATATTTATTATTTAAATTAATTATTATTAATATCTTTTGTTAAATAGTTAAAATCATTTTATTATTTTTAAAGTAAACTTATAGCAATTTTATAAAATTAATATGAGTTTTAAATATTATCTTAATTTATTTTATTTAATATCACTAAATTAATAAAATTTTAAATAGAGTTTAATATATTAATAGGGTTTGTAAAAATTTCTTAAATATCAATAACTATATCCTTACTTTTGTTGATTTCAAAATATGAATTTTCCAGTAATTTTACAATAGATTTTTAAACATTTTATACAATTTCACAATTGCTTTACTAATAACCTAACCATAATAATCCTCTCATATCTATATTATTAATTATTTAATTCATTTAATACAAATTATCAAATAATTTATTTAAACCTATTTCTTATTTTATTTTTATTAAATTTTCACTCAACATCTCTTTTTCTTCACTTTAATTACATTTATTTTAATTTTCTAAAACATTTATTTCTTATAATTCATATTAAGATTTTTATAATTATATTAATTTCAGATTATTATCTTATTCTGCTTATAATTCATATTCTGAAATACTTTTATTTAATTCTTATTTGATTAAGTGTTTATTACTTTCATCTTATTTATTTTCAATATTTTGCGTTTTTATACTTTCATTTATATCATCTTATTAATAACTGTTATTATATTATTAATTTTATTGAGATTATTAAAGTTTCTTAAAAATTTAACTTTATCTTAAAGTATTTTATGTCTTAATTGACGAATGAATTATACTTTTATTATTATATGCTTATAGACTTTCTTAAAATTATTGTTCATATTATTATTATAAATTTTATATATTTTTCAATTCTTGCTTATGTTTTATATTAAAAAGTTTAGATTTTATTTTATTTATAGATGCATCTTAAAATATTATTTTTTAATTTTTATTTTACGGGGATAAAAACATTTATTATTTTTTCTTGTTTATTTCAAATTATCTTTTATTATCAATACTTCTATTTATTTATATATAAAAATCTTAGTCTTCATTAATATTTTATAAATCAGTTGTTTATATTTATTTTAATTTATTTATTTGTTTTTGAAATTTTTGATCTTATTTATTCTACAATTTTTACTTTTAATCATTTATATTTTTTATATGTTTTATATATTTAATTTATTTATTATCTTTTTCTTTTTATTGATCATTATTTTTTTAGCATAAAAAATTTAAAGAATTTTATTATTATAAAATATTTGAATTATCTTTTTAATAAATTTAAGGTGATTAATGTTATTCAGAATTTTGATCTTCATTGCTTTCATGTATTTTATTGATTTCATTTTAAACTTAAAGGTTTTAAAAAATATTTTTTTAAAAGTTATCTTAAAATATTTATTTTTCAAAGTTATTTTTATCTAAATTTTTTTATCTATTAATACTAACATAATTAGATGAAATTTTTTAAACATCTATGTAATTTCTGTTTTTTTTATCATAAACAGGATTTATTATTGTAGATTTTTTTATCATAACATTAAAATCTTAAAAATCATTTAAATCAATCTAAGATTATATATTACTTAATTCTTACTAATTAAATCTTTTTACTAAATTTTACTTTTATTAATTTTTTGCTTTAATTTTATTTGAATTATTTATTTAATTTATATATTCTTATTATGATGATATTTCTAATATATTTTATATTTTTTAATTTTATGTTTAAGAATGTAAAAGCTATCCTTATTCCATATATTTTTACAAATTTATATTTTCTGAATTTTATTTTTTATTTTACTTTTAAACTTAGTTTTTAATGTTAGTTTTATAAATAATCTAAGTATTATCTTTTTATTTTATTTAATTTGAAGGACTTTTGAATCTTTTCAATTTTTTATCTTCCTGTTAAATATCATTAACTAAAGAATTGTTTTATATGATTGGAGAAACTTTATTATTTTTTAAAGTATTTTTATTATAATATTAAATTTATTATTGATCGTCATTATGAATAGTATTTCTTAATTTTTCATTATTTTGTTTTTTATCATTTTTATTTTCATTAAATAATATAATTTCACTTTATCTTTATTAAGTTTCAAAATTATTTTTTAAAATATTTAGAATTTAATTATTTTCCTAATCATTTATATTTAATAAATCTTTATTTTAAATATCATTTTATTAATTTATTATACTTTATTCTTTAATAGAGCTTTAATCTTCTAGTTTTTTAATTTTTTCTTTTAATTATTGATTTTCACTTTCATATTCTTATTTTTATCGGCTTAAATTTTATTTTATTCTTTTGATTTCTAATTAAGATTATTTTTAAAAATCTTCTTTTTGTTATTTCAATTCTTAAATTTATTTTTTCAATATAAAAATTTCTTATTAATTTGTATTTTAATTTTTATTTATATCATGATCAAATTTATTTTCTTATTTTCTTTTTTTATCTGTCTATTTTTTTTCAATTTCTTTATCTGCTTTTTAATTTAATTTTTTATCATTAA
>Ga0315908_10002592_pt1 | contig 13172 bp, 6 predicted proteins | sample LakEriMetagenome_12_FD_203520 | JGI IMG/M metagenome (GOLD analysis project Ga0315908, IMG submission 203520) | Freshwater fungal communities from buoy surface, Lake Erie, Ohio, United States - Buoy 4 MA124 | ecosystem: Environmental > Aquatic > Freshwater > Lake > Lake biofilm | place: USA...
ATGGGAATGGTTGATGGAGTTATTCTAGTAGTTTGTGCAACAGAAGGAGTCATGGCTCAAACAAAATTCGTATTACAGAAAGCATTGAGGTAAAAGCTAAAGGTAATAGTGGTTATCAATAAGGCTGATAGGTATTTAATATATTTATATTCTATTATATTTATTTAGACCTAGTGCTAGAGTTGAGGAAGTTGAGAATGATGTATTTGGATTGTTCGTAGATTTAGAGGCTGAAGATGAAGTATTAGAATATCCAGTTTATTATGCATCTGCTAAAAATTTCTGGGCAGTTAAGAAGAAAGAAGGGACATTTAATATTAACAATATTTAATAAGAATCAACTACTTGTATTTTAGATAGTGTTATATCACATTTTAACATGCCTAAAGTAATAGAGAGGAATGAATTTAGTATGTTAGTAAGTCAGATTGAATACGATGGATATTTTGGAAAGATGTTAATTGGCAAGATACATAGTGGTAAATTGAGTGTAAAAGATGTAGTTCAAGCTGTTGATTAAAGAGGAAACTAGGTGGATTATGGTTAAATTCAAAGGATTGTTGTCAAATATGGTTCATAAAAAGTGGAATTAGAGTCAGCAACTGCTGGGGATATTATTAGTATTTCAGGATTAGGTGAAAAAGCATCAGTTAGTCATACTATCAATTAGATGTAATAAAAGCATGTTATTAATAGTATTGAAATAGATCCTCCAATGATTAGTATTAATGTCACTGTTAATACATCTCCTCTTGCTGGTTAGGAAGGAACTAAGTTGTCAAAAATGGAGATTTTCAATAGACTCAAGTTAGAAAGTGAATCAGATGTTAGTCTAAGGATATTTGATGACCCTAAGACTAATATGATTAATATTTAAGGTAGAGGAGATCTTCACTTAGGTATATTAATTGAAAAAATGAGGAGGGAGGTAATATCATTATATAACAATAATAATAATAATAATAATAATAATAATAATAATAATAATAATAATAATAATAATAATAATAATAATAATAATAATAATAATAATAATAATAATAATAATATTAGATAATAATGAATAATATTATATTGAATAGGGTTTCGAGCTAAGCATTACCCCTCCAGAAGTGGTATACAAATACGAGAACAACAAAAAATGTGAGCCTATGGAGAGACTAGAAGTAGAAGTGCATTAAGACTTTTCGGCAAAGATAATTGAATTACTCCAAAGTCGAAAGGGATAATACGAAGATTGTGAGACCTTAAGCAACAATCGACAAAAACTAATCTTCATAATTCCAACAAGAGGCATGATAGGTTTCAAATCGGTGCTTTAATCAGAAACCTCAGGAACAGGAGTAATGAATCAAACTTTTATAGGATATGAAGAATACAAAGGAGCTTTGAAGAAGAATCAAAAAGGAGCCTTGATTGCATTAATTTAAGGATAGGCTACTTCTTATGGAATTTAGAATGTAGAGAAGTTTGGAAGCATGTTTATTAAGAATTAGAGCAAGGTCTATACTGGAATGGTATTTGGTGAACATATAAAGGAGAATGATCTAGAACTTAATCCTGCTAAAGAGAAGAAGCTCACCAATATTAGGACAGTACTTACTGATGATGCTATTAAATTGTAAAGTCCACGCATATTCACTCTTGAAGATGCTATTGCTTATGTCAGGGGTAATTTCATATTTCTTAATATTCTTTTTATTTTTTTATTATTATTTTCTTTATTTTTTTATTCTTATTTTTCATATTTCCATTATTAATTAATTTTTTTTCAGATGATGAAATGATAGAGGTAACTCCACAAAACATACGAATCCGAAAGGTTGAACTTGATCCATCAAAAAGGAAAAGGGACAACAATAAGATACAAAAATGATAAATTAAATTAAATACTTATAATATTTATATTATAATTATGTTAATAATGTTTCATGAGTTAAATGATTACATAAAATCAGTTTAGAGATAGTTGATTGGACTAAGATGTGTTTTGATCTTCGTTTAGACAATCATTGTGATTGAAGTAGAAGATAAGATGATCATTAAGCCTAAGATGAACCACATTATGATCAAGACATGCAAGACCTATTTTCCGAATATGCTATCGAATTTGTAACCCCTTATTATGTACCACCACTGCAAAATTATTATATTTGTCTTTCATGAGTACCCGTCCTTCCTTTACTGCTTCTAGTTTTATCTTGAACACGTTTCCGCTGATATCAGATTACTTTATATTCACGATTTTGAATATTGTCAGAATAAACTTTATCTCTTCTAACCATTCAAATTCATTTATCTTTAATTTATACCAATTCTTTCTTAATTCTTCTAATTCACAATCTCTTTCTTTATCAAATTTATCATACTCACTTGTTAGTTTTTTAAATTTTAAGTAAAGTCTTTAAATTGAAGTTTAATTATCTTATATTATAGCTTAATTAAATTTTATTGAATTTAATTTTATTAAACTTTATTTTTAACTGTATATAACTATGTCAAACACTATTTTGTCCTTTTAATTTAGTATTTGTATTGGTTAACTAAAAATATTTTCTTTTCTTAGCTTTTCATCTTTAAATATCCAAATTTTACGATATTAATTTTATTTTTATATAATAAATTTAAAACTGCTTGTTAAAAATAGTTTATTTTATATATATTTTAACTATTTATTTGTATAATTCTCATAATTATAACTCAATGTAACTTTTTTTTCTTAAATTAATAAATAAATTGAATATAAAAAAAATTATATTTAATAATAATTATATATTTATACATTAAATCTCATCTTATATTTAAGCTTCAACTCTAATAAATATTTAGAATTCATTTTTATTATTATTTTATTTCTTCAAAGTCATTAATAGTTATTATTTAGTTTATGAAAAAATTGACTAAAATTATTTTTAGAAATCATTTAAGTTAATTTTATAATATTATTTAAGCTGATATTAAATCATATTAAACCATTTTTTATTAACTAACAAAATATTAAATAAATCTTATAATAGAAATTGTACTATTACAATTTGAATTTAATTTGGTAAAATAAATAATTTTTTTTGAAAATTAAAATCACTAAATTATTTTTTAAATACAATTCAAGGATTAGAGTTGATTCATGTTGTAGGAGTATATTAATTAGACTTTTAAATATGAATAATGTTTCTATTAAAACCAATTTCATAATCTTTTTCACGAAATTCATCTTGATTACTTTAATATAATTAATTAAATTACTCGTTGTCAATTTCATATGTAGATATTATATGAACTCCTTGTCTGCCATCATCAGTTAATAATAATTAATTACAGCTACTATTTTTTAAAGAGTCTTAATTGAAAAAAAAATTATTAAAACTATTTTTTAATTATATTTAATCTTTTAATATTCTTTATAATTTCATCTATTAAGAGATTATGTTTTGGTTATTTTATTAATTCTCATCACTATTTGTTAATTATTAATGAATATGAATTTCTTAGGAATTTCGTTTTTTATCTAAATTTAAATAAGATTTTGTTTGAATTGCTTTTTACTATTAATTTTTATTTTCTTATATTTTTTAAAACAAATTTTGCATATTTATTATTAAAATTAGTTAATAAGATAATATTAAAATATATATAATTCTTTTTAAATAAAACAAATATTTTTAATTTATTAATAAAAATTAAATAATTAATTATCAATCATATTATATTTTATTATTTATTATAAAATCTTTTTTGACTACCCATTTAGTCTTATCAATTTATCTGAAAGAATAATTTTAAATATTTTATTAATTTCTATCTAAATTAATATGAGATTAATCACATTAAATTTTATTTACTATCATTCTTGTAGTTCCTATTATATTTTTGTCTTGATTCTTATATGAATAAAATATTAAATAATTATAATTTTGTTTATATTATTATTTAAAATTATATATATTTATAATTTAAATATAGAAATATTAAAATAATTGTTAAAGTATCATTATCATCCTAATACTAAGATACAATATATTTAAAAAGATGTAATTTAATAAAAAAATTTTAGATTATAAATATTACTTTCTGATATTGTCTCTCTAGCTCTTCATATGTTTAATAAGGCTAATTTTATGAAAATAATGATTTTTTCATATATTTATTTAATTATTATAACCTCTATTTTTATAAATCCATTCTTTCTTTATTCATTTATGTTACAGATGTTTAAGATTTAATTTTAACAATAATTTGATTTGAATCTTATAACAATTTTTAGTTAATTTTCATTTAACCTGGGACCCACAATTTAGAATTTTTAGGTAAATTTTCAGTTGAAATATTAGGATGTAACATTTGAATAATTTCTCTCGATGTTTTATCAAATTCATTCTTTTATTAAATTTTATTAAACTTTATAAATTTTTGCTCGCTTTTTTCAATTTCTGAAGACTGTTTTTTTGTTTATTATTTTTCTAAAACATCTCTTTTTAACTTTAATTTAATTATAGTTATTTACTATGTTGATAGAATTATTTTTCATATCAAATTTAAGGTCTAAATTTTTATTTTCTTCTTATTAATTCAAATCAAAAGTTTCATCACTAATTCTATTATTAGATTCTTCACTTTTTTCTTATAAATCAAAAAGGTTTTTAGAATTTGAAGTATTTTTATTGTTTTAAATAATTTTATAGCTTTTTTAACTAATAGCATTGTTTTAAGTTATAGGAATAGAATCATTATGTTTTCTTAAAGTAGTTCCAACATTTTAAAACTATCTACAACTTATAGGTCTAATTTTGATTCCTTTTTGTATTAATTACTATTCAACAGATTAATGATTTTGATTTTGATTTTTAGTATTTGACATACGATTATTGGCCAAAGATAAAGATTTGAAATTAATTTAGAGTATTGATAACTTATTAGAAAAAGCTTGAAAATCTTGAAAAGAATTAGCAATGAAATTTTAGAGTATCTATATGGTTTGAGGATACTTTTGATTTAACTAAAATTTGACCGCTATGATATTATGATTAGCAAAAGACAACATAATGGGTTAATTGTTGGTGGATAAAAGGACTTTGAAAAGAAAATTAGTGTTTTGGAAATTAAAAGGATGAATATGCCAAGAATTGGTACCAAGAGTGCATTAGAAAGATTAGGGTAAAGTTTTAACTAAATAATGTTAAAGATGTTAGGGATGTTTATAAACAGTATAGAGTCCAACTTTGGAGTGATTAATATGGGGATGGGTATGGAAAAACTATTGGGAAGGTTAAGAAGATTGATGAGAATGATTAAGTGAATTTTTGTATGCAAAATGGTGATGATAACCAGAATTTGCAGTGGCGGTCCATTATTTTGTATATTGATTAAACTCATAAAGATCTCCACTGACATTATCAAGAAAATAGTCATTGTTCTTATATTCTCCTAACTGTTCTAAATTACTATAACTTTTTAATCCTTCCACTCCACACTCCTTCCCTTCATTTACAATTCGCACTGTACGAGTCAGGTTACTTGCAGCTATGAATACTAAGCATTAAAACACTCCTTCACTAACAAATGTTTTCTTTTAAGTAAATAAACACATTCGTAGCAAAATTAATAGTCCTTGATATTTCTATTTCCATGGCTTTATCCCACTCTTCCCTTATATAACTACAATGTCCATCTTATCAAATAATTTCCCGTTTTGCTATTTCTGATAACCACTATTTTATTCGAATAAAAACTCATCTATATTTTCATTATTTCTATAAAAAAATTCACTCTCTGTATCTATATTACTATTTTTTAATATTTCCTTTTTTATTATCTCTTAATTCCTGATCAATCTCTCTTGATCTTTCTAATTATTATGATCATAAATATTGACCAATAAAATTCTCATTTATTAAATAAAACTATTGTTAAATAAAAATAATAATTAAGTGATGATAATAATATAAAATAAAAAATAAATAGATATAAAGATGAAATAGATGTTATTGTTATTAACATTGTTTGTTTGTGTGATTTCACAATAAATAGAGAAAAGTAAGTTTAAGGGATAATAATTAAGAAGAGAAAGTGAGAAGTCTGATCATGGACTGATAGAATTTAACTAAACAGGAATAAACTACTTTATAAACTAGAATCCTAGAGATTATGATGTAGTGGTATTTTTTACTACTGACAATTGCGATTTGTGTCATGAAATCCAGAAAGAATATTAAATAGTTGCTGAAATGTATAAGAATAATGGAGGATAATACCACAGAAAGGAAGGAAGTAAGAAGTAAAGAGCCGTATTTTTCGGAGTTATTTCTTATAATCATCAAAATCATTAAGCTTTCTTAGATCACTAATTCAATAGTGTCCCTAATATTGTATATTATCCTGCCAAAATCATGAATTTAAACAAGGAGTAGAAGTAAATCGCCTTAAAGGATTTTCTATGGCAGATTTCGCAGAATGATGGTCACATCACCTCAGTCAAGATCTTAGAGTTTCTTAATAGCAAGTCAGGTATTATCATCATATATAAATAATATCATTATTATTTTATCAAATTTATAATTATCGTATTATTTATTATGATATTTATAATAATCATATTGTAATTATGATTATATAATTATTATAATAATAATAATAATAAATAAAATAATAAGGGAGAAATATTCAATATAAAGAAAGTCTACTTAGATTATTGATGGTGCTATTTATTTTAGGTATGGTGATATATCAACTGGTATTGATTTTCAACAAATTCGTGAAATTTTTTAGTTCTCCTAAATTATGGTTTGTAGGTAGCATAATAATATACATAATTTGCATGGCAGGAGTTGTCCATAATATAATTCACTAAACTCCATTCACCCAAGTTACAAAGAAAGGAGAAGTGTAATGGTACGCTGATGGAGGAAGAAATTAATTGGGAATGGAAGGTTTAGTTATGAGTGCTAGTATCACTCTTGCTGGTTTATTCCTTCTATTTGCTGTTGAAGGTAGCAGAAATATTCATCATAATAGTAATAAATTCTATAGTATTCTCTTTAGACATTCTTAGTATTTCTTTTTCCTACTCTTCTTTGTTGCTTCATCACATCTTTTGAAGTTTATTGATTAGATGTATTAAATTAAAAGTCATTATACACCTACTTTCTTTCCTCCTGAACATTTTATTAAGGGTCCACTCATTAATGATTAAGGAAATTCTTTTTGATCTTGTATTCATTAATATTTTTAATTTTTATTATTTTTTTCTTCTCAAAATCAATCATAAATTTTTATTCCATAATTAACTTATTATATAAGACTTAAAACATAATTAATATAATAATAAAATTTTAAGCCGTCATTACAGTATTTATTAATAAAAAATGAAATTTCTTTAAAAAATCTGACAAATAATAGATTTAGCAAAAAAATTATGAATATTATATAGAAATTTCCAATAAACTAATAAAAATATCCAGTATTAATTTTATTTAATCTATAATTTTATTAAAGTATATCCTATGATAATAATGTGTTCTTTAATTAAACTATTAATACTTCATTTCATATCTTTAAAGTCTCATCCATACTACCTTATACTTTTGATTTTGTATTTAGAGAAAAATAACATTTTATATATAATCCTAAGACATTCTTAAATTTATATCAATTGATGAGTTTAAGTATTCCATATTCTTGACTACCTTATACTAATAACTTAACATATACTGAAAAACTAACATTTTTAATTAGTAATATCATGACTTTTGTTTGATTTATTATTTAAATTCATTTAATAATTTTATTTATAAATAAATATTTCAAATTTTTTATTATTTAAGCAAATTTAAAATTAAATCTAATAAGCAAATATTAATTATAATTCAATATTTTGAGAAATTTGAATTATTTATATTATTAAAAAGATTTATTTTTATCTATGCATAGCCAAATTAAAAAGCTTTTCAATATTTTTTATAAAAAAAATTTGTTAAAAACTAAAAATTGTTTATACTTCATAAGTTATAAAGGATATTATATTGAATTTTTTTATATTTAATAACTAATTAATTTTAAAATATTAATTATTTTAAAAAATGGATTATAAAAAAAGATAAATATAAAATTAAAATAATTACTAAAATCATTTAAAATAATTATTAGAAATTAAATAAAAAAATTAATTCATTTTGGATTCTTTAAATTAATTAACATATGATAAAAAAAAATGATATTAATCTTTAGAAGATAAACATCTTAAGTTTCATTTTAAAAAAAAAGGAATAGTATAAATATTGTAAAAAACAGGAGTAGTAGATTAAAAAGGATTTTTATATAAAAATTAATAAACTACTTATCCTAATAAATTGTTATAAGATTCTGTAACAAGATTTAGAAATTTTTATCAGAAACTAAATTATGAAGATTAATTAAATATAAAGAATTAATAAAAATTCAGCAGATTTGATATTGATTCAGGTTTTGATTTTTCACAGGATTATTCAATTTAAAAAAATAAAATTCAAAATAAAAATACTTAAAAACTTAAAAATTTTATAGATTATAATTAAAAAATTAGATAAGAAAATAATATTTATCTTAACTTATAAAATATCAATTATTATAAAATTAAAAATAATTATAATAATAATTCAGCTTGAAATAAAAATGAGAAATTTTAAAATGATGTGTTAAATAAGACATAAAATTAAATAAGAGTTTTTAAGAATTCAAATCAAAATTAATAAAATAAAACATTAAAATAAGAGGAATTTCAATAATTTTTATAATAAACAATATTTAATTTAAAATAAGAAAAATAGTGATGATAAAAAATATTATTCAATTTTTAGATTAGACATAATTTAACAATATTTATATTAACCATTAATTGAATTATTTAATATTCTGATTATTATGAGCAGTTTACAAATCAAATTATTGACTAATATTTATAATGCGATTAAAAATTTGCTGAACAACAATGTTCATGAAAAAATCCAACATTTATTAAGGTATCCAACTGATTTTAGGGTCTACATTAATAATACTTTAAATTTTGATAGGAGTAGACTATTAAATATCTTGAAGATGATTCATATGAATAATGAAGCAAAACTAGGGAATTTCAAAAAAAACGGAGTTATTTTTAATAAAACATGATGAATTTATGCTGTTTTTTTGAATGATTTCCGATTCTTGATCTATTGTATGTGCGATGATCATAATAGTGTTGTCAATTAATAATCTGTTTATTCCATAGCCATACATTAAGGCCTGTCTATTGTTTAAAAAGGGTAATTTCAATTCGAAATAAATTAGTTTTTCTTATAAGTTTATTTGCTTCACTAACTTACTTTCTTTGCAAAAAGGCATCCAATTTATATATTTATCTTCATCAAATATCAGGTTAAGTAGTCCCAAACATTTTAATTTCATATTTGCTTCTAACTTTATGTAATATCCCTTTCTATCTTCTCTTTGTTTGTAATAAGATTTTAATTCTTATGTATTTTTTTAAATTATCCAATCTTATTCTCAATTCATCAAATTTAATAAATCGTCCATTAATTATAATTTTTATTACATATTTATTATTATATTCATGAAATGATTATCTTAATATAAACAGATTTTTCATTCTTCAGATTGATATTTAAAGATTTGTTATGCCTTTTATAAATTTATTATTATTTTTTACTTTTTCAAACTCACAGTTATTAATTAAAGATATTATTTATTTTTTTAGGATTAAAATATTATTTATTTATGAATTATCAGTTTCCATTATATAATTAATATAAATAAATTTTATATAAAATAAATTTTAATCATAATTATTCATCTTCATCATCAAATTACCATATTCCAACTTTATTGTTAATTGCTTTTTCTTCTTCATCCTTTAAAAATTAGAAATCTTTTGGAAGCTCTTCATTTGATAATTTTGCATATCCATGAGTTATCAATTTAGCATTAACACTTTCTTATGGTGAATTTTTTCCTTATGAATAGAGAATAATCTTTTTATAATTTCCATCCTAACTTACAAATTTAGCTGTCATTTCTTAATTTAGTAACAATTCACTTAAATTATCATAAACTGTATCTCCTATTTCATGATTTATAGAAGCAGGCTTAAATAATTATAATATTATAAAAAATTAATATTAATAATGAGGATAAAATTAATAATAATGATAATATAAAAAATAAAATAATATATTAATAATACCTTGACATAAGCTAATTATGTGAGATCAGCTTAAGGCGGTATTGCATTAAGATCATTAGGAATTTTTCTAATATCATCAAGAGGACATTCATCAAGATTACCGAAATCGATAAACTATACCTAATAGTTGAGATTCTTCTTCTGGATAATTTTAGCTCTATACCACTCTCCATCTTCTGAGAAAATAGCGAGACAAGGTGTGCCTTTTTTAATGGGCTATTCTAGTTTAGGTTGTTTATTCATATGGATTGAATCAATTATCTTATTGATTTAATTCATCTGACTATCAACTTGTTGCACATAAATATTTAATACATCCTTTATTTCTGTTATCATCACTTGCTTACTGTAATCTAATTATTGACTAACTCTACTTTCCTCTTCATCTTCTAAATTCAAATCATCACTTCCCCAAATTCCTCTTTTATTTTGTTTAGCTTAGTTTTGACATTAAATATATTCATTGTTATATCTAATTATAATAGTATTATATAATTAATAATTAAATTATCATAATATGATAAATGTTTTAATTTTTAAATTTTAAATAATTTTTAATTATAAAATTATAAATTTATAATACAAAACGTATATATTTTAATATTTATTGCTATATTAAGATAATTAGTTGATAAATAATAAATAGTAATATAATGCTGAAATAAAATGATAATATATAATGATATTACTTAGACTTATTATATACATAAGCTAGCCCTTATTCGATAATTTCGCTATTGATGTTCCTATTATTTAAAAAGATAGTTCCATGGAAAACTCCCTTGTTATCACAATTATCTATTTCAACAACACAATCTCTCTAATTAACAGTTTCCTTAAGAAAAGACAAAGCTTTATTACTAAAAAGTTAATGAGCAGATAGATTGGCATCATTAGATAAAGTTCTAATTCCCTAAAGATTCATTATGATTAAGGAATTATGCTTAATCAACCTGACCTTAACTCTTTGTCCAGATAAGACATACTCAATAACAGCTTAAATCTTTCCTTCATCCTTAATAAAAGCTTCAAACTATCTACCCTTCTTCTAAGTAACTTCATTGAATCTGACAACATTCTTAACTTAATTACTATGCACTCCCAATTTCTATTAAATTGCATTAGTTTCAGCCTACTTCATGTCCTAAATACACTTCGAACAATTCTCATCTTATTTTGACATCTACACATTCCCTAACCCTTGTTCTAATAAATAAACCTAAGCACAAATATTATTGCAAATAACTGTAACAAACATCAACTATATTGCTGTGTCCTTTGGGTCTTTTTATATCTATCTACTGTAATCCAATGTCACTTACACTTTCTTCCCAATTATCAATTTCCTTAATGCTTCTTTTGCTTCAAATGCATAAGGTTTATCCTGCTCTTATTTCTTGCTATTTCCAATCTAAGGAGATCTGAAGTTGGATAAATTATACCTTTAAATTTTAAGGTTCTAGCAATTTTGGATTGTCAAACAATCCCCAGATGATACTTCTAATACTTAACCTATGAATTCATTTGAATTACTATTTATATTAGAGTTATTTATGTTTGTATTCCCATTATAGTCAGTCCATATTCCCACTCGATCAATTTGGGCTTAATCTTATACTTGTTTTAGATATTTATAATCACTACAATCTACACTTACTTTGCAATAACCTTTTTTCAATAATTCCTTTTTTAATTACTATCCTTTATCTCCAATTATATCCACTTTTATTTATTTTCCATTGTTACTTAATCCTTTTATTTTAAACTTTATATCTCTTTGCAAAATCAATTACTCTATCTCTTGTTTTACCTTTTTGAATTATTTTTCTTCTAGCTTTCCAAACACTAAATCTTCCATTTCTACCTTAATTGAATAGGATTAATTAACATTAACTAATAACGTTTATCCTAAAACTGATTCTACTATTCCTGATAACTCTTTATTGTTATTTTCCTTCAAATAACTATTCAAATCTTCCACTTATAAAACTATATCTTAATTATCATTACTATTATTACTAGTATTCCATATTCCGAGATTATTATCTTTAGCTTACTTTTCTGCTTCTCTATATAGTTAAATATTCGCATTATCTTTTTTATTTATTAGTTGTACATAACCTTTTTATAATAAATCTTATGATAATTCTACTTATTAATAATAAACACTTCCTACATCTACTCCTTATAATTTTTCTTCTATATAAAACTCAACTTATTATCCAATCAACTTTTTCCTTAAATATTCTCTTACATCTATTGCAAATTTTTCATTTTTTTTTTCATTTATCATTCCCATTCTTGGGGATTTTACACAAATTAATTGAATTACTTTTTCACAAAATAAACCCTCTTTATCTTTAGGACCATATAGAACAATTCTATCTCCGCTATATATCATTTTTACTATACCTTTTAGTTTCTAACCTTTATGTTTAAATTAAATATCCATTTTTTTAAATAACTTTATATTATTTATATTTTTTTATTAATAGACCAATACGTGGAATAATAATTATCTAATAAATATAATCTTCAAATCATGAGATAAAATAAATGATCATTTATATAAAATTATAAACATTTATATATATAAATAAATATAATGATAAGTAAATAATAATTCACAAATAGTAATATTTATTGATATTTGTTTTTAAATCAAATTCGAATAATTATAATTTTTTTAATTTATGGAAAAAATTTTAAATTTTTATATACTATATAATTTATATATTTTATAAATTTATTTTCATTTAAAATAATTTTTAAAACAAATATTAATTTATTCTAATGAAGATGGTTTAGATAAAACTTAATTTACACCCATATCAACAAATTTATTAATAATATTGTCATTATCTTAAGAACTAAATCCAATTAATATAGTTTCTTTAAATTATTAATTGGATATATTATTTTAAATATATTCTTATTCTAATTTTCTTATTTCTTTAGC
>Ga0315908_10002595_pt1 | contig 13164 bp, 9 predicted proteins | sample LakEriMetagenome_12_FD_203520 | JGI IMG/M metagenome (GOLD analysis project Ga0315908, IMG submission 203520) | Freshwater fungal communities from buoy surface, Lake Erie, Ohio, United States - Buoy 4 MA124 | ecosystem: Environmental > Aquatic > Freshwater > Lake > Lake biofilm | place: USA...
TAGGAGGGTACTGGGGATTGGGGATTAGGGACTGGGGACTGGGGACTGGGGACTGGGGACTGGAGACTGGAGACTGGGGACTGGAGACTGGGGACTGGGGACTGGGGACTGGAGACTGGAGACTGGGGACTGGGGACTGGTATGTAAGGCCTTGCACTCAGTACTCAGTACCTAGTACCTAGTACCCAGTACTCAGTACCCAGTACCCCCTGCTCACAACACCACTTCCCGGCCTTGTTCTTTAATTGAAATTTGAGCTGCTTCGAGGATTCGGATGGTATTGAGTCCGGAATCATAGCTTGCAATAGGCTTAGAGCCGGTCATGATGGCGTTGATGAAATCGCGGGCCATTCCGCCCAAGGCTTCCTTGATTTCGAGTTTGGGTATGAACACATCTCCTACTCGATAATCGACCAATACACGCTGTTTCTCTTCGTCGGAACTTACAGTATGCGCTGTGTCATAGATTCGGATTTTCTCAGTGGGTTCCATGTCGTTGAACACCACCATTTTCTTATCACCGCCCAACAGCATCATGCGAATTTTCACCGGCGATGACCACGAACAATGAAAATGCGCAATGAAGTCGTGCGCATACTTCACGGTAAGGTAAGCTATATTTTCAATGCCATTATGGATGTGGCTGACTCCTGCAGCCTGCACGCTCAGTGGCTTTGCCGGTATTAGGTAGTCGAGTATGGAAATATCGTGTGGAGCCAGGTCCCAAAGCACATTCACATCTTGCTGAATGAGACCTAAGTTGATGCGGGTTGAGTCGAAATACTTCACCGATCCCAATTCACCGGAGTCGATAAGGCTTTTCATTTTCTGCACCGCTGAGGTATACAGAAATGTGTGATCGACCATGAGTACTTTCCCTTTTGAATTCGCGAGGGCAATCAACTCCTCGGCGTGCGCGACGGTGTCGGTCATGGGCTTCTCTAACAGCACGTGCTTGCCGGCTGCCAGGGCCTTTTTCGCCAAATCAAAATGGGTAAAAACGGGAGTGGCAATAATGACAGCGTCAATCTCCTCGTTAGTCCAAATAGAATCGATATCAGAGGTTACACGAATGGATGGATAGTTCCGCGACACCATTGCCAAACGCTCAGGCCTCAAGTCTACCACAGTATGAACGGTAGTGTTCGCAGTGGCTGCGAAGTTGCGGACCAAATTGGGTCCCCAATAGCCGTATCCAATAATTGCACAATTGATCATAGATAGAAAGTGTGAGGCAAATATGCCTCATTGAGTGAATGATTCTGCAGGTGACTGCCAAAATTTGACTCAAGCATAGATTTCACATAGAAAGTGATAATCATCGCTATGCATGAGAGTTCTGTATTGAAGGCCTGCTTCCTCAGCCAATACCTCCAGCAACACCTCATCGGGGTAAATCCAAGGAAACACTTGGGTTTTTCCTTCCCAGCGCACTTCAAACTCTACTTCACACGGTGCACCGCTCGCTACATCCACATATGCCGATTTTTCTTTGAAATATCGGATATCCGTCGAGTCGCCGATAATTCGTCCACCCTCAGCCAATAGAGACTTCAAGTGGCTCAGTAAATCGACCAGACCATCCTCATTTCCGGCTATTCCGAAACCGTTCATCAAAAGCAGAATCGTATCATATTTTCCACTATCCAAAGACATAACATCGGCCTGAAGAACTTTATGCACCCCTCTCGCCTGCATGACACTGCATGACAGCTCGGAGCGTTCAACTGCCGCAACTTCAAAGCCCTGCTCCTGCAAGAGCAATGCATGGCAGCCTGCGCCTGCGCCTACATCCAGTATTCTTCCGCGGCATTTCTTCAAGGCAAGTCGCTCTGCTTCATTCATTTCCTTCTCGGTACGAAAAAAATGAGATGAAAACATGGGCGCATCCCTTCGCCCATCTATTATCAATTCAATTTCACATTCCTGCCCCTGAAAGTGGTAAATCCATATACATTGTCCAATTACATCATTTTGAAATTCCATTATTTCAGGTGCAGAGTTCATCCTGCAAATGAACTACATTCGTCAACAGAATACATTGCTGTATTTACTGAACAGGATGCAACCTTTTGGTCACCTCTTTGGACTTACCATCAGCGACTTAACAACCATGAAAAGATCACTACTCGTTTTCAGTTTTGTGTTCTGCACAGTCTTAATGCATGCACAGCTCATCACCACCAGCAATCTTACCGTTGAGCAATATGTGCAGGATGTGTTATTGGGACAAAACGTTACAGTTTCGAATATCACCTTCAATGGCGGCCCCGCTAACGTTGTAAGTACTGCTGTTGGCGGTTTTGATTGCCCCGACTGTAATTTGGGTATTGCATCAGGATTTGCCATGACGACTGGCGATGTAGCCGGACTTGTGGGGCCGAATGATGAGGGTTTCTTCGCGGGAACAGGCACAGGACTCACCTTTGGTCAAGATCCTGATTTGCTCGATTTGGTGCAAGAACTCATACCGGGAGCAGATCCAAATATCGTGGACGTGAATGACTGGGTAATTATTGAATTCGACTTCATTCCACTGGGTGACACCATTCAATTTCAATATGTGTGGGGTTCTGAAGAATATGCTGAATTTGTGAACACCAACTTCAATGACATTTTCGGGTTCTTCATCAGCGGCCCAGGCATTAATGGCACATACGCAAATAATGCGGTTAATATCGCACGTGTGCCGGGTACAAACGCACCTGTTGCCATTAGCACTATCAACAACGGCACTGCGAATGCAGGGCCTTGCGTGAGTTGCGAATATTATAACCAGGATGGCCAGTATGGCAACATTGCATTCGATGCGGATGAACACACCAACCCGTATTACATGCAAATGGATGGATACACGGATGTACTGACAGCCACTGCCATTGTTCAATGCGGCGAAACCTTTCACATCAAGCTGGCTATTTGCGACACCTCTGATCCTCAATACGCCTCTGCTGTTTTCTTGCAGCGCGACTCATTCTCGAGCAACCTGGTTGTTCAAGCAGAATTGGATCTCGAAGCAGGCGGCCCTGAAGGCAACACCATGTTTGAAGATTGCGGTGACGGATTCATCGTTTTCACCCGCCCTGAAAGCGGAAATCCGAATATTGAGCTTGTGGCAAATCTCGAATTTACCGGAACAGCAACCAATGGTATCGATTATACCCAAATGCCGGAATCGGTGACTTTCGAACCGGGCGTAATGGAAGTTTCGCTGTATATCGATGCATTCGAAGATGGCCTATTGGAAGGCAACGAAACTGTCATCATGAACATCACCAACATCGCTGAGTGTGGTGAATCGCTCATCTCCTCATCATTCGAATTCTTCATCGCTGATGTGCCGGAGCCACTGCAAGTGGAGGGGGTGAATTACGAGATTTGCCAAGGCGCCATTCAAACGCTGGAGCCTATCATAACCGGTGGATATGCCAACTATGGATATGTATGGAGCACGGGAGAAACCACGGAAACCATTGATGTAGCGCCCATCGCTCCGACAACCTATTTGCTCACTGTCTCAGACACATGCGGCATGCCCAGCGATGACAGCGAGTTCATCGTAAGTGTCCTCGTGGCTCAACCGTTGGTTGTATCGATTGAAGACACCGACAATATTCTTCCTCTTGACTGCGGTGATTTCCAAAATATTTATGCTATCGTAAGCGGTGGTATTGCACCATATCAATACAACTGGACCGATGATGATGGCAATCTTCTTTGGGGAAATGAAATACTCGGTATCAGTTCCTGGGATGCAGGTACAATAAACCTTACCGTAATCGATGAGTGCAACTTCGAAGCGACAGACGAGATAGAAATTTTGGTCAATGCTCCTGCCCTTTCGGCAACTATGCCGGCTGTGCATACCGTAACATGTGGCTCAAACTGCAATCTAACCGTGACACCCATAGGAGGCAGCACCCAAGGCTTTGGATACGGGTATGAATGGCAATTCAACGGAGCTACAGATTGGAATTATTGGGGGCTTGCCACTTATGGCGCACCTGCGCTCACCGAGGGAACCATCACTGCAATCATATCTGACCAGTGCGGACAAACCTTCGAAGTGGAGAGTCAGTTAATAATCGAAAGCCCGGATATTATACTCTCCTTGCCTCAAGACAATGCGGGTAATTGTGCTACTGTATTTACGTTGAACCCAATTATTGAAGGTGGAAGTGGAAACGCCAATGACTGGACGTACAACTGGACGGGCAATGGCAACGCAATAAGTAACGCTACCGCACTCAGTTCAACATTTGCGGAAGACACTCATATTGTTCTCAACGTAACAGACGTTTGCGATGCAACGGCAACGGCCGAAGCAGATATCCAAATCGAAAATCCGCCAATAGATGTGAGTATAGGTGAAGACATCAATGCTTCGTGTATCGACAATACCGCCATGACTGCCGATGTGCAAGGGGGTAGCGGTGGAGTTCAATACCAATGGCTGGTAAATGGAAATATTGAAGGAACTGCTGCCGCATTCACGAAACAATCATACGAAACAATTGAAGTCGCTGTGGTTATCACTGATGCCTGCTCTGAAACAGCCAGCGACACCTTGTCGATTTTCATTCCGGACACGCCCCTCAGCGTAATCACAGCTTCCGACACGGCCATTTGTCCCAATCAAACAGCGTATGTGTGGACCGTGCCCTCCGGTGGCGAAGGCCCTTACATCGTGGAGTGGAATGATGATTTTCTCGGGGACTCTCTTGCAGTCAATCCGGTTTCGAGCGCCAATTACCACGCTGTGATTCGCGACATCTGCGGCCGTCAATTAGAAGATGATATGTTCGTATCTGTTCTTCCGATCATCGCAAATTTCAATGTCGTGTCTCTTGGCAACGACACATACGAATTCACGGCTGCGCCCGAACCCGATTGTCCGGAGTGTCTTGTTTACTGGCAGTTTGGTGATGGTAACACGAGCAATGACTGGTCGACAGTATATGAATACGACGGGCTCAGCGACTACACTTCGCAACTCACGGTAATTAACGAATTAGGATGCACAAATACTCAACAATACCTCATAACCAGTTCAGCCTATTTCTACGTACCGAATGCTTTTACGCCGAATGGTGACGGACTGAACGATGTTTTCAAAGTAGAGGGACGTGGCTTCGCCGAATATGAATTCACTATTTTCAACCGATGGGGTGACGTTATTTTTCACTCTACCAACCCTGAAGAGGTGTGGGTGGGTGAAGCTGGCGATAAAGATTACTATGCGCAGAACCAAGCTTATAATTATGTGATTCGCGTGAAAGGGTTCGATACCGAAACCATTCAGCGTACAGGAACTATTAAAATACTGAGATAGGTAACCGCTTTAAGGAAAATTACTTCTTCAAAAAATCGTAACCGCCCTTCGTAGCGCCCCAAACTTGCAATCCTGCATCATTCCAACCTTGATCCCAGCTGACCATCCCTCTGGGACCAATCACCACTTTAGAAGTAGTATAAGTTGCTCCTGAGCGCGTACTTGGGCATGTACGATCGCCGGTTGCGCCTTCAAACTGCTGCCCTTTTTCGTTATAATGAAGTATCACCTCACACCCTTCCAGCACTTTCAGCGAATCAGGTGTGATGGATGTAAACACCGCATCATCTCCCTTTTTACCGACAAAGCGGGCAGGTGCATTCATGGTATATATGTAGCTCTTAAACCGGTCTTCCGATTCCTTCACTACCCGATAAATACGTTGACGGTACGGCTTATCAATTGAGGTATTCATAGCTTGCTCGACATACAGGTAGAACTCCGTATCAGAAGAACTCCATATAGGCTCCATGCGCAATCGAATATCAAAGTAATCGCTGTCATTCTTGCTTTGTAGTTCGCTCGAAAAACTGCCCGACATATAGAGCTTGAGAAGAGCAAACGGAGGTTCTGCAGGCGGCATAAAAGAAACAACAGCCAACCATAAAGCAAGAACAGCTCCTGATAGAATTCCTTTATTCATAATACCTAAGATTCACTTCGTTTGAGCGTTACACGTTGGGCCGGGTTGACGACAAGCGGCACTTTCTCCAGCACCGTATCACTCTCTTCCAATCCCCATGCATCGATATCCGACAGACTAACATGCTTGAGCGCGATATATGCATTTGTAATGAAACTATCGCGCACACTCAAATCGTTGTCGGCCGATAGGAATTTCTCCAGAACTACAAACTTAAAATCATGCTCGTCATTGTATTTCGCATACGGCTCCGGTTTCGCTTTCAAATCGATTTCTCCGCGCTCAACCATTTCGTCGACAATAAAACGGAAGAAGTTGTGCAAGCGAGGCTGCACGCGGAAACCAAGTTTGATGTTGATTTTTACGACCAAGTCGTTCTCCAGTTCATCGACCGTATATTCTCGCGTGTAGGGTTCATTGGAACGATCGACGTGCACAAACCAATAGATATCGGCTCGTTTCGGTGTTTTCGACAAAATACTTTCCATGATTTTCTTCTCCACCTGATGGTCGAAATTCGCCTTGGTCAGAAATACCAGGTGAGTTGCGTATTTAGGCACAGACTTGTCGTTCGACAGTTCGCGCAGCGTTCCTACATAGTTATCGAGGTCTTCAAACTGGAGGAAGTAGTTGCTCATTTTGCGATACATGAACGTGACCCACATGACGTGAATGAGAATCATGTATACAATCAGCATCATCCAAGCCTCTTTAAGTTTCATGCTATTAGCCACGAAGAATGAGAATTCCACTGTAATAAATACAGCAAAAATGATCCCGACACTCCATGCCGGCCAGTGCCTCTTATACTCCAAATAATAGCAAAGCAGTGTGGAAGTCATCATCATCGTTATGGTAATGAAGAAACCATAGGCGGCCTCCATTTTCTTAGATTCACCGAAAAACAGCACTACGGCAATACATCCAGCATAGAGCAACCAATTAACGCTTGGTATATACAACTGACCCTTCAAGTCAGTTGGGTACTTCGTTGCGACCTTGGGCCAAAAGTTGAGGTTGATCGCTTCACTAATAAGCGTGAATGAGCCTGTAATCAAAGCCTGGCTTGCAATAACTGCAGCGCACGCTGCGATAATAATACCCGGAATTAAAAACCAGTCGGGCATGATGCTGTAAAAAGGGCTGCGGCCATCCAACTGCGGCTGATTCATAAGCCAAGCGCCTTGACCTAGGTAATTGAGGACAAGTGCGATTTTCACAAAAATCCAGCTAACCTGTATGTTCTGCCTTCCTGTATGACCCAAATCGCTATAGAGTGCATCTGCTCCGGTTGTGCAAAGAAATACACCACTCAACAGCCAGAATCCTCCCGGATATTCGCTCAATAAGTTGTATGCATAAATCGGGTTGAGACTTTTGAGAACCGCCGGATTTTGCATAATCTGACTTACTCCAAGAATAGCGAGCATGGTAAACCAAACGAGCATGATTGGTCCAAACGTCTTTCCCACCAACTTGGTTCCATAACGCTGAAAAATAAATAACATCGTGAGGATGACTATTACAATAGGCATTACCGGAATGTCCTCATTAAAGACACGGAGTCCTTCAATTGCAGACGAAACAGAGATGGGTGGTGTTATCATTCCGTCGCACATAAGCGTTCCTGCGCCTATGATAGCCGGCCAAAACAACCATTTCCCCTTGCGCTGAACCAACGCATATAGGGAGAAGATTCCTCCTTCACCTTTGTTATCCGCTCGAAGTGTTAGAAGTATGTATTTGAGGGTTGTTTGGCTAGTTAATGTCCAAAAAACACATGACAGTGCACCATACACCAATTCTTCCGAAATTGCCTTCTCTCCTATGATTGCGCTCATCACGTACAAAGGCGAAGTCCCGATATCACCATAGACAATACCGAGGGTTACGAGCAATCCGGCTGCGCTAAGCTTTTGCATATGAGAGGTGGCCATGGTCAGGAAAATTAATTCGCCGAAAGTAGGAGTATAGCGAGTGTTGTTGTTCTCGCACTTTGCACTTTTTTCATGAACCAAGAACGGTTCACAGTGCTACATTTGCACCGTGAGCACCGGCGAAATAATTATGATTTTATTTGTGTACCTTCTCTTCTTTGGAGCGAAGGGCATACCCTCGCTGGCGCAGACATTGGGAAAGGCGATGTATCAGTTCCGAAATGCTACCAAAGATGTTCAAGATGAAATTCTCAAAGGTGCCTCTGAAGTGAAGAAGCAAACATCAGACTTACGCCTCGACCAGATAGAGATGGAAGAAGCACCGAAACAGCGAACTGAGTCAGCGCAGCCTCCCGTTGACAGAACATTCGAAGATCAGCCTTCTGACCGTTCATGAACAAAATCGTTCTTTACGCTAACGGCCCCCAGCAGCTTCTCTACTACCCCGACTTTTTTGAACGCAGCTATTTCGAGCAGCTAAAAGAGGAATTGCCCTGGCAGCAGAACGAAATACGTGTTTTCGGAAAACTGCATCAGGAGCCCCGCCTTACTTGCTGGTTTGGACCTTCCTATAAGTACAGTTCCATTCAATGGGCGGAAGCCCCTATTCCGAAAGTACTGAATCCCCTCACTGAACGCATAGCAACTATCACGGATTTTTCATTCAATGCAGTGCTGGCAAACTACTACCGCGACGGCAACGACAGCATGGGATGGCACAGCGACAACGAGCCGGAAATGGACAGTTCACTCATTGCCTCGGCCTCCTTTGGTGGCACACGCTCATTTCGATTTCGGAATAAGCTGAGCGGTCAAACAATTTCCATGGAACTACACGACCGCTCCCTTTTGTTCATGTGCAACATGCAACAAGAATGGCAACACGCACTTCCCAAATCGAAGCGTGCTCTGCAACCTCGCATCAATCTTACATTCCGCAGCATTCATTCGCTTTAAAAAAAATGCAGGCAATAAAAAAGGGGCCCGTGAAGGCCCCTTTTCAATATTCTATTTAATGCTTATGCTTCTGCCTTCTTGCTAGCCCATTTGCGCATGTCAACCACAATTGGCGATGCGATGAAGAGCGTAGAGTATACACCGGAGATTACACCGATGATCATTGCGAAGCAGAATCCGCGGATGTCGTCGCTACCGAAGATGAACATTACCAACAACGTCAACAATACCGTCATCGACGTATTGATTGAACGCCCAAGCGTGCTGTTCAATGCATCGTTGATAGTGCCTTCAATTGGAGCGTTTTTGCGAACACCTAGGTACTCACGGATACGGTCGAAGATTACCACGGTATCGTTGATTGAGAAACCGACAACCGTCAAAATAGCTCCGATAAAGTTTTGGTTTACTTCCAATGAGAATGGCATTACACCGTTCAACAGTGTGAAGGCTGCAAGTACCACCAAGGCATCGTGCAACAAAGCCACCGAAGCACCCAGTGCGAAGTCCCACTTGCGGAAACGCAACATGATGTATGCTCCCACGAGAATCAACGAAAGGATGGTAGCCCATGAAGCTTGCTTGCGGAAGTCATCACTCATGGTAGGATCCACTTTGTAAGATGAACCAACTGTGAAGTCAGCATTCATCTTCTCAAATCCTTCCGCCATTTTAGCGCTTACCATATTTTCAACCTCCGGATTTTCAGAGTTGATCATATAGTTGGTAGTCACTTTGTAGCTCTTACTTCCGTTACCGATGCTTTGCACCACAACTGATGCTGGCGATCCGTTCTCCTCAACCAACACAGCTCCTACGTTTGTACGCAATTGGTCCACATTCACATCAGAAGCGAAGTCAACACGCACAGATGTACCACCCGAGAAGTCAACACCCATGTTGAAACCACGGGTTACCCATGAGGCCGCTCCGGCAATCATGATTACCATAGAGACTACATAGAACATTTTACGCTTCGCTACAAAGTCGAAATTCACTTTGGTGAACCAGTCTTTAGTAATGTTGCTGTAGAAAGTGATAGGCTTCTTGTTCTCCAAACGACGATACAAAATCAGTCGAGAAATGATCAAGGCAGTTACGAGCGTTGTGAAGATACCAATGATCAACGTGGTTGCGAAACCTTTGATAGGTCCTGTTCCCACGAGCAACAAGATGATACCTGTAATCAAGGTAGTAGCGTTACCATCGATAATCGCGCTCAATGCCTTGATAAATCCGTCCTTCATCGCAGCGCTGATTCCCTTGCCTGCACGAAGTTCTTCTTTCACACGTTCGTAAATAAGTACGTTCGCATCTACCGCCATACCCATGGTGAGTACGATACCCGCTATACCAGGGAGAGTAAGCGAACCTTGCATGGATACCAGCGCTCCAATCATGAAGAACAAGTTGGCAATCAATGCTACGTTAGCAGCCCAACCAGCCCATGCGTAGTAGAAAATCATGTAAATGAGAATGAGAACGAAGGCAATCACGAATGACAACACACCCGCATTGATGTTTTCTTCACCCACTGATGGACCAACGGTTACTTCGTCGATAATCTTTGCAGGAGCAGGCAATGAACCCGCCTTCAACAGACCGGCTAGGTCTTTAGCTTCTTGCTCAAGCTTCGGCTGATCAGCGCCGGTAGCAGCACGACCGAATTGAATTACAGAACTTCCGTTTGGAATTTCGCTATTTACGCTTGGCGCAGAAAACACCAGGTTATCCATTACGATTGCGATTGAACGCTTGTTATCAGCAGCGTTGCGGCGAGTCATTTCTCTCCAAACGGCAGCGCCTTCAGAGTCCATGGTCATGTTTACTTCCACTTCACCGGTAATCATGTTGAAGTCTTGACGGGCATCAACAATTGACTTACCATCTAGCTCAGCCTTACCACGCAAACTCTTGTCTTTGATACCATAGAGTGTTACTACATTCTTTTCAGGCTTGGCACCCCATAGAAGACGCAAGTCTTGTGGCAAAGCATCCTTAGCCACATCCATATTCAGGTACTTATTAATCTCAGAAGTATCGCTCACCATTGCGAAAGCAATTACAGGAGAGCCCGCCTGAGGGTTGATTTGCATCTTGCGCAAGGGATACTTGCGGTTCAATTCTGTTTCTGTAAGCAGACTATCCGGACGAACGGTAGTATCGCGGTATGCTGTGCGAATAGAGTCCTGTTGAATTTGAGTTAGTGAAGTATCCTTCATGGCAGCCATCATCAAGGAGTCCTTGCGAGGGCGGTCAGGGTCTTGTGAATACAAATCAGGAGCTACTTTCTTGCCGATAGTGCCATAGAGCTCATACATTTTCATGAACACTTCATCCGTGCGATAAGTATCCCAAAACTCAAGATTGGCGGTTGCCTTCAGCGTTTTGCGAACGCGCTCACGGTCGTCGACACCGGGAAGTTCAACCACGATACGACCTGTTAGCGACTGACGCTGAACGTTGGCTTGTGTAACACCAAAAGGCTCGATACGCTTCTTTATAATGTTCTCTGTATTGTTGAGTGCATCATCTGCCTCTTTGCGAAGAATTTCTATAACATCATCGTCGTTGGACTTTGCCGGGAATTTACCCTTGTTTTCCATAGTGTCGAAAATGCGCCACATCTCGAGGCCTGCCGTGTTGTTCTTCTTCCAGGCATCATAGAACAGATCTACGAACGCTTTTGATGAACTGCGTTGTGCAAGTTTCGCATCGGCAATTGACTTTTGGAATACTTCATTGGTATTGTTATCGGACAAAGCGATAAACAAGTCGGGAATTGACACTTCCAAAACCACGCTCATACCTCCCTTGAGGTCGAGACCTAGGTTGAGTTCGCGCTCCTTCAAGTAGTTGTAGCTGTGACCAAATACCGGAAACGCAGACGCATCGGCACTGTCGCGCAACACTTTACGATAGAGCGCTGTATAAGCTGAGTCACCAACAGTGTATGATACACCGGCGGTATTCAGCGAATCTTCCACCAGTTGGCCAATCTGCTTTTCGTAGCTGCGGGCTACAAATCCGAACGACAGCACATATACTACCGTCAATGAGAGCAGGATCACGAAGATCCATAAGAGCGATTTATTACGCATGTAACTGAACTAATTGGTAAGTCTTAATTTGTCAAAGGTTGCAAATATACGTTGGCAGCGCCTATCAAACGTGTGTGAATTGAAACTTTCAACATACACCTTGTTTGTAATCGAACACATTACAAAGAAAAAGCACCGCATTGCGCAGTGCTTCCTCATTTTTACATGATTTGATTAAGCTATATAACCGAGCTCCTTGGCTTGCTTCATAGCAGCCATTAAGCCCATTTTGTTGATGGTCTTCATTCCTTTTGGAGTCACACGCAACTCAACCCAACGCTTCTCCTCTTCCAACCAGAAACGCTTGTATTGCAAGTTCGGATAGAACTTGCGCTTGGTTTTGATATTTGAGTGAGACACTTTGTGTCCTGATTGTGTGGTCTTTCCTGTAATCTGACAAACGCGTGCCATAGCAATATTCTTTTTAAAATGGGCGGCAAAGAAACGACATTTTTTTTAAAAATCAGTCTTTTGTCCTAAAATTTCTTTTCGGAGCAAATTCAACCCCGCAAAAGAGGCCATGTCCATATTGCTTTCGCGCCGTTTACCCAGTCGAAGTTCGATTGATTTGCAACCAGTTGGGCCGGCAACCGCCACATAGATGAGTCCCACAGGATGCGTCTCTGTACCTCCTCCCGGGCCCGCAATACCCGTTGTCGAAATGGCCCAGTCTGTTCCGAATCGCTGCCTTGCACCCAACGCCATAGCTTCGGCGACTTCCCTGCTTACCACATTTTTCTCTTGAATGAGATGAGGATCGACCAGAAGCAGATCCGTCTTGAGACGGTTGTTGTAGGCAATTATTCCACCTACCAGATAGTCGCTCGCACCGGAAACCGATGTGAGCATGCGGGCCATAGTTCCGCCAGTGCAACTTTCTGCCAGTGACACAGTGGATCCGGAATTGCGCAGCTGTAGGCCTACAATTTCTTGTAACGTATCCTTATCATATCCATAAATATGCTCTCCAACCAACTTATGCAGCTCTGACTCGCAGTGCCGAAAATCAGCTTCCACGTCGCGGCCTTCATCGCCATAACTCGACATACGCAGCTTAACCATTCCCGGAGATGGCAAATACGCCAGGGCAATGCGCTTGTCTTCCAGTAATTTTTCCCAGTCCGTTAGCAAATTAGCTAAAAACGACTCTCCCACTCCCGTGGTCAGAATTGTGCGATGGCGACTAATAGGCCT
>Ga0315908_10002596_pt1 | contig 13161 bp, 11 predicted proteins | sample LakEriMetagenome_12_FD_203520 | JGI IMG/M metagenome (GOLD analysis project Ga0315908, IMG submission 203520) | Freshwater fungal communities from buoy surface, Lake Erie, Ohio, United States - Buoy 4 MA124 | ecosystem: Environmental > Aquatic > Freshwater > Lake > Lake biofilm | place: USA...
ATTCTTTACAAATATAATAATTAAATTAGGAAATAGAAGAATTCAAAAATCTATTAGAAAAAACTTTTAATTAACTTTAACAAGAGTAACATTAAAATGAAAAAAATAAAGATAATTTTAAATCTTTAATAAATTAAAATGACGAATAATAAATTTAATTAAGTTAATAAGAAATAAAAAATTTAAATAATTAAATTATTATATTTTAATAATAATAATTACATTAATAAAATTAACTTAACAAATATAATGATTTAATTATAAATAAAGATAAATAAATATATGAATTAGAAAATTTAATATCAAATAATTAAGATTCAATAAAAAATCATGAAATAAAATTATAATAAAAATAAATTGAATTAAATCAAATTATTGATTAAACAAACTAGTAAAATAATAAAATTCAAAAAGATTTATAAAATAATAAATTTAATTATCAACTATAATTGACTGAAAATGAATCTTTAAAAGATTAAAAAATAATAGAAAATTATGATATAATTTTAAAATAAAATTAATAATACTAATAATAAATATTATAATTAAAATAATAAATAGAGGATAAAATTTATAACTAAAATAACGTAGATGATTAAGATTATGAAATACTAAATGATTAATAAAATTTTTAAAAAATAAAAGCTTGGGATTTAGAATTATAAAATTAAAAATTTAATTTTAATTCTTAAGATGACATATAAAAAAATTAAAATTCTAATGAAAATCAAATAACTAATTTAAAAAATTAAAACACATAATTATAAAATTAAGTTAAAGATTAAAAATAACAAATTTTATAGCTATAGTAAATAAATCAATAATTCATTTGTATAAATTAAGAAATCAAATAATTTTATGAATAATAAATTTAAAATTTAAATTAGAATATTAATGATTTAAATCAAACATTATTATAATAAAAAGAAGAAATATTTTAAAATTAAGATAGCAAAAATGATATGCTTTTTTAAATATAATTAAAAGAATAAAAATTATTATAATATTAAAGTCAAGCTAAAAATTAGAAAGATTTAGAATATCAAAATAAATAATTATAATTGGAAAACTTAGAATTATTAAATAAAATTGATGAATTATAAGCTAATTTAAATGATAAATTATAGAATAATAATAATATATAAACGAGTAATAATTAGCAAGAAATTTTTTTTTTATAATTACAAGAAAAAAATATTTAAATAATAAGATAACAGAAATAAATAGAATAGATGTAATAGTAATTGTTTAAAATTTAATAAAGTAATTATTAAGATAATTAAAACAAAAATAATCAAAAAGAAATAAATTATTAGTAGTATAGATAATTAAAACAAAATTGGTTATAGTCTGAACTAGAAAAAAAACATTATAAAGAAAGATTTATTTAATAATCTTAATCAGTAAATATAATTAATTAAAATATAGAATTTAAATATGAGCAAAAATATAGAAAACATATTAACAAAAATTATATATAGCAATGATTAACAGCGGTTAAGATAAAATACATTACCTAACTGAGAAAATTTGATTAAAAATATATATAAAATAATATAGATTATATAAAATCATTTTTTGGATTTGGAATTGTTTTTGAGAATTGGATTTTCTAATTATTATTAGGAGCCTTATTAAGTAGACTAATGATGAGACTTTGACTAAGATTTATTTTATGACTAGTATTATTATTATTACGATTATTATAATTATGATGATTATTATAGCTAGGATTGTTCATAAGATTGTTAAGATTGCTTAGACTGTTGGTGCTTAGTGGGTAATTAGACTTGTTGTTATTACAACTTGATTTGAGACTAACTATTATTATTATTATTATTGGATTATTCTAACTTCTTAGCTGATTGAGAAGGTTCCCTTATTCTGCTGATTTGTTGATTGTTATCAATATTTTTGGTGGTATTGACTCTTCTATTCGGATCATTAATATCATCTACTTCTGGAACATCATCAAGATACTTACGGCTGAATTAAGTGTACTTCTTCTTGATGTTTTCAATCTTATTAAGTTAAACCAACTTTTATTTATGAATTTGACTTTCTACCTGAGCATGAATCTGTTGAGCTTGTAAATGTTTTGCCTTAGTGGAAGGTAGATAAGGATTGGTGATTTCTACTCCTAAGTAGACCAAACATAAATAAGGAGAGTGTTAAGAATGAAGAGGAGGATATTATGATTGATGAAGAGAATGTTAAGAATGATAATTATATTGCTTTAGATCAAGGCCGCCAAAGATGGTGATGGGTTTATAAGAGTAATCTATAGATAAATTGACTTCCTTGGGCTTATCTCTGAGGTTAAAGCTGCCCACTTCAAGACATTGTCCCATAATAGTTTCAATGCGAATGAACTCAATGGAGTCCTAACAGAAACATTAGATTGACTTAATATAATCATTCTCCTCCAATTTTAGACTAGCAGTCGAGTATTGAGATAGATGAAAATCCATATTGAGATTACCTTCTTAAATAACTCCGTTCTCCATTTCATAAATACACTTCAGTCCGTAGATCACACTTACTCCATCATGATATATCTCCATTTCCTTCATCCGATGTTTAAATGAGTTGCCAACTAAATATCCATCATCAAAGTGTTACACATTTTCACTAAATAATCCTCCATCAGCTACTCTTTTTGTTTCTCTCTTTTTAAACTCTTGACATCTTTGTTTTATCACTTTATCTTAGTCAGAAAGTGGCTATTACTATTTCAGTAAAATTGAGGAGGAAGAAGAGGAAATATTATTATCAGACAAAGGCAGCAGTTGATTATTTTTTAGTAACTTTTTAATTTGAGAGTACTTCGAATGTATTAATTCAATTTCTTTCTCTTTCTCCTTCACCTTATTATAAATGTCTTAATTATGAAACTACATGTCGGCTATCTTCTACACATAAGATTCGATTTCAACATTATAGACTTTCTCCAAAGCTCTTTCAGAGTTAACTAATCTCTTGTACTTTTGTAATAATTCTTCATATTGCTTTTTACTTAAATTGCCAAACTTAACTTTTTCATCCAACTCTTTCATCTCCATTTCAAAATTGTTTTACTTTATGAAGTCTTTCATCCCTATCCACTTTTCTTTCTTCTCTACCTTCTATTAACGATCCATATTCTTTATCTACTCTTCCTTTACTTTTTTGTAATCTAATATTGCCTCTATACCTCCCTTTACACATACTTCTTTATATTTTATTTCCAATTATTTCTTGTATTCCTCTATTTTCTCATAATTCTACTCTTTCTCATTTAAAATTCTCTCATTTTCTCCTTATTTTTCTCTTAGTACTCTTATTTCATTCGTTAAAATATTTATCTAACTTTTTTATTTATAATCTTACTTATTTAGGAACATCTTCAGAAGAGCTAACCTTTTATAATTACTTTTAATTTTCTTTAAATTTTAATTCTGCTTTTTTTATTTAATCAATTAATTCTACTCTATCCTTTTTATTTTTCTTTATTTATTCTTGATATTCAACAATTCTGGTATAAATTATAATAATAATACTTATCAATTGATACATCAAAAGATTAATTTTTTTCTAATTTTTCTAACTCCTTTTTAGTGATAGCTAATTGATTGTTAGCATTTTAAATAGCTTTCATATAGAATTCTAAAAATTAAAATAATTTAAATACCGTTTGATTCTTCGATTTAGTATTTGTCTTCTTTTTTAGGTTTTTATTTTTCAAGCAATATGTTTAACTTATCATTAATGATTTTTAAAGTTTCTCTTTGATTTTGATTTAGTAATTTTTATTTGTTAATATCAGAATTTATTTTCTATAACAATTCGTACTTGTTAATAAGTTCTTTAAATCCTATTTTAGTATCTCCATTCAGATTCTCAAGTTCATTATTATGATTTTGACTCAATTGATTGCTATTTATTTAATTTTATTGATTGAAATCCTGATTTACACTTTTTTGTTGTTAACTTTAATTATGACTTTGATTATCGGTCATCTTATATAAAAATATTATTTAAATTATTTATAAATTTAAGTAGTTATTCTAATCTACCATATAAAAAATGAAAATATATTTAATTTTCTTTTATTATTGTTAGATTGCATCTGTGGTCTAACGGTAAGATCGCTGCCTTCCAAGCAGCTGACCCGGGTTCGACTCCCGGCAGATGCATTTTTATTATTATTTATTTGAATTATAAATAAAAAAGATATATAATTAATAAAATTTTATAATTATAATTATTGTTTTCAATTTATAATTTTTATTATTTTTTCTATTATCATTTTTATTATATGATCATTATTATATTGTACATATTATCATTTTTATTATCATTTTTTTTGTTTTTATTATTATTATAATTTCTATTATTAATATCATATTAAAATTAGAATAAAATTTGTAAATATATTTTTATAAATATTATAATAATATCTTAAAATATCTTTTGAATTTTTTTTTATAATAATTAACAACTTGGTTTAAATAAAATATAATCGTAATTTTATAATAATTTTTAAACTTTTCCATTTAACTTAGATAAAATTTAATTTTCATTTATTTTATTTGATTGATTGCTTTTTATTTCTATCAAATTATTTTTTTCTTATTTTAAAACATAAATAGTAATTTTTAGTAAATTATAATTATATTAAATAAAAATAAAATTTCAATTATAAATTTATTTTTAATTATAAAATAAAAATTAAATTCTATTTAAAATAATGATTAATAAAAACATTCAATAAATAGAATTTTAAAATATAATATAAATTTATTATATTAACATTAATTTAATTAAAATAATTTATAATTAAATAATATTTAATTAAAATATATACAAATTTTATTGATATTTTTGCTTTATTATTATATTTTGAAATAAAATCAAATATTTAAATTAATAAGAATCATTTAAATTTTTTAGATCTTTACAATTCTGATAATTTTTTGAACATATTTTAAGCTTCAATAGTCATATCAGATTTTTTGGTTTTTTTTTAATCAAAAGATGGAGTATTTATAAAATTAAACATCTTTCCTTATGGAGGTACTAATTTTTTGAATTACGATTAAGGGTTAGATTTAGATTAGGAAAGAGAATGAGAAGAGGTTTATTAGTAATGATAATAGTTGATGTTATTTTTGATGTGGTGTTATTGAGTTTTATAATCAGTATTGTTTTCCATTAATACTCTGGACCAGTCTTCGATGATAAAAGAAGCAAGTTTCTTTATGAGAGGGTTTTCTGATTTGTCTTCATGAATAGCCATGATCTTTTAGCCGATTTAATTGTTCTTTATATGAGTACTATCTACTTTGAGAGATCTCAAAAGGGTTAACAGTTTGGTCTTGAGGATACTGCTAGGTTTACTACCATCTGGTAAGTCATATAGGTACTTCTCCAAATGATCTAATCCATTCATTTGCAGAAACTTACTTGCTATCTGTTTATTCACTAATAACTTCTCCAACCTATTCATACTCTTGATCCTTTCGATTGCAGCCTTCTTTTGCAAATTACTTTCAATATCTTTATTCACACTCTCTTCTATCACATTTATTGTCTCTTCCACTGCCAGTTCCACTTCTCTTTCCTCCAATTCATTATTCCTTTTCTTCTTCCTTTATTTTATTATTATCTCTTCATCCTCCTACTAATCTTAATCTATTATCTATTCTTTCTTTATTTTCTTTTATTAATTCTTACTTTATCCAGTTTTTTTTAACCTTTTTCCTTTTTTTTATTTATCATTATATTCTTTGCTAAAATCATTTTAATTTTCATCTTCTTTATCAATATTATCATCATCATTATCTTATATATAATCAGATATATCATTTTAAACTTCTTCTTATTTTTCTTTTTAATTACTTTATTATCTGTTATTATATTAAAGATCTTCAAGTATTTCTTCACTATTTACACTAATTTAATCAGATTAATTCATTATTAAATTACTAATTGAGTGAAATACTTTTATTATAACAAATTAATATAATAAAAAATAGAATAATAATTTATAAAAAACTATAATAAGGCAAAATAAATTATAAGATATAATTATATTAATATTGTGCAATAATAAAACTTAAAATGTTACCACAAATAGAAATAAAGGATTTATATAACCAAATAAATAAAAAAAATACTTTTGGAATAGACACATATATTATTCCAAAATTAGAAGTGGACCCAACAAAAATAATAAAAGATAGAGAATTACAGGAACTTCTAAAAAAAGGTAATAAAAAAATAAAAATAAATATTCAAAGGAGGTATAAAAAATAAGCAGAAAAACAGAATAGAAAAGAAATACATTGACTTTATAATGGACTAAAGTAAAAAGGTTCCAGCTCCAAATGTATACAAAATAGAAGGAACTATTGGAATTCCTGAGCCTAAAGATGTTAAAGCTATCAATTTTAAGGATACTTCTAAGTTGCCAAAAAAGATGACTTTCATAGATTAAATCTTTAAATATAATAAGATTCCAGCTCCTGGAGTTTACAATACAGCTGTTTCAGAGTTTCATCCTCCTACTGAACAAGAGATAGCTAAAAATAAAATTACAAGGTATCAATAATAACAGATCAATATATAATCAATTTATTATTTTTATATCATCATTATATTATCATTTAATTATTTATATATTTTCAGTTAATTATTAATATTTTATTATTATAATAATTAGAATAATAACCATAATAATAATAATAATAATAATAAATATAAAAATTAATAAAAGTAAGAGATATAATGAAAGAGCAAATTTCTTATGTGATATAGAATATTTAGGTGTAAAGAATCCAGGTGTAGGAGAATATAAATTGAAACCAACATTAAACCCTCTGATGAGATAGAGCATAAAAGAAATAGACAGAAAGTTATACAAGGAAATAGAGGAAAAGGGGAAACAATTATAAAAATCACATATTATCGGTCCAAGTTCATGCCATTACAATCCTATTTAATTATATGACACATTTGAAAAGAAACTATAGAATTTATAGAAGAAGGAGCCAGAGAGATAGAAGTATCACAAGGATTTGCCTTAACAGGTAAGGTTCAGTCATTATGATGATAAGAAGAGCAAATCAGTTAGCAATTCTACAGTTCCAGGACCTGGAATGTACGATCTATCCATTAAGTGGCCTGACAAGTTAGCCAAGAAAGATGTTAAGGATAAACTCAAATCTTGGGCTTAATCCATTACCAAAGGAGTCTCCAGAAGCATTTACTACTGAAAACCATCATATTATTATTATTATTATTATTATTATTATTATTATTATTATTATTATTATTATTATTATTATTATTATTATTATTATTATTATTATATCATTTAATCTTATATATTTCCCATATATGAATGTGTTTATAATTATATATATAAGAATGTAATAAATATAATAATTAAATAGATGGTTTATAAGATTCGTAATAAGAGTATATTCTGGACAAGAGCAGGATGGAAGAATAACTGGCACCCTAAGAACTTCAATTCTCCTAGAACTTGCTAAGCTGAGTTCACAGTGGGATTTAGATGTAGATATGACCATCATTCGTTCTTAAGAATGCATCATCAATACAGACAGATGTCTCGACTAGGAAAGTAATACTTAATGGGAGACTAAGAGTGGGAATAGGCTTACACTTTGGCTTTAAGGAATTTCTTCCTAATTCCTCTATACAGTCATTGTCTAACTGATTAGATCAAGCATGGTGGAGAGAGGAGATTCGCAGATTAAAATGATAGAGATATTGAACTTATGAGTTACAATCAACATCCTTATCAACTCTACATGTATGAGTTGAGAAATCAAAGTCTCATTTAAGAATAGACTCAACTCAATGACAAGTAAGCAGGAATTGAAACTTTCTCTGAAAAGTTTGAAAATTATCTCCACTAACTCTTTGAACAAGCCACCAGTCAATTGCCATCTGGACATAGACTCTCCATTGAAAAAAAATTTGATATTCTCTATCAAGCAATGAGTCAGGTCAGGGCTCAGGAAAGGTCAACCTTTGCTTCAAGAGATGCTCATGGCAATTTCAGTGATGCTTCAGAATAAAGAAGACCATTCGTATCAACTGCCTGATTTTATAATCTATCATCATATTTATCTTTATCATTAAAATTGTTCATTTTACTCATACTTCATTATATTTTATATATTTAATATTATATTATTAACATATCCATTTATGGAATAGTCTATTTGTTTAGAATCTTAAGTTTAACCTACTATAAATGAACAAGATAAAAAGAAAATAATAATAGTTTTGGAATAAGCGTACATTATATAAAAATAATAATATAAATGAAAAATAAAATAAATGAATAAATAAAAATGAAAAATAGAAATAATAAATTAATTTAATATTTTATATAATGATAGGCCTTTAGAAACAGCATTTATAAAAAAATAAGTATAATTATTAAACTGTGACGACCATAAATAATTCATAATAGAGAAATTAAAAAAAGACTATTCAAAATATCGACCTGACATAACTCATTAGTGTTTATTGACTTTACTAGATTCTCCTTTGAATAAAAGCGGGAAATTGTAAATATATATTTAGACAGAAAAAAAGGCGTTGATATACATAAATCCTAGTTGTAAAATACCTAGAACATTCAAAAGATTTTAGGCTTTGATGGCTCAACTACTAACAAAATATAAGATAAGGGCTTAAGGGAGTAACGAAATTCTGATGAAGGTGATAAAAAACCCTTTAAGTGATCACTTGGACCCTGAGTGTTTAAAGATAGGGACAAGCACAAAGGCTCGATTAGTAAATATTAATGAGTTCGTAAAGGAGTTGAGTCCCAATAAGCCTATCCTCTTCAGCGTAGGGGCAGTCAGTCATGGCAATCCCGGAATGGAAAATGATTATGTCACTGACTCCATCTGCATTTCTAAGTTCAGTCTTAGTGCTAGTGTAGCCCTTTCCAAGTTATGTAATGCTTTTGAAAATCATTGGAATGTTGAGCAGTTCTGAATATTATAATAAACATACATTTATTATTCATCTAAACTTATAAATATTTATTATTCTTCTTCCAATTTTCATATATAAATTTGTTATTCATTCTTATATATATATATTAATGAAAAATATCATACAATACTCTCGTAATATTTTTAAATCTACTCTTAACAACCAAAGAACCCTCTTCTAACAACTAAGATGAGATATTCTTACGTATTTTTCCTACTATATAAATAAAGGTTTATCTTCTCTAAAAGGTTTGTAAGATTAAATGGATTTTATTTATTTCTGTATGGGTTTCCCTTTTGTTATTTGTTTTATCTATATGAAACACCCTATTTTACTGAAATGAGAAAATAGAGATTATATTTGAAATTTGTTGAGGCCCCAAGGCTCTATGGAGAAATATATGAAAAAGATGAAGAAACTTAGAAGAAACTATTTTTGATAAATTAACATTATCAAACAAAAGAATTTCCTAGATGAAAAATAAATTGAATAATTTTATATAATAAAAAGTATATAGATTAGAAATGATAAATGAAGATAGATTATTTAACATTAATAAGGATATATTAAATCATGGTAAATTGGCTTTGTTAAGTTGTTTAGAGTCGTAAAATGTCCAAAGAGCGTTTCTAAAGGGAGAAAGCAAGTCAAGGAGAAATGCAACCTGTTGAAGGGCTTTGAGTGGATCGTAGTTGGGGTCAGAGAATAATTTGACGGAAAACTCATGTCTATTAGGGACAAAAGAGAAGGCAACTTTAGCTGCCATTTGAATGAGAGTGTCATGATTATGAGCTAGAGCCTTAGAGTAGGCATACCTCGCTATCTTGCTTGCTTTGGCCTTAGGCTCATCATGGAACATACTCATGAAGTAAAAGATATAGTCCAGGAACCACATCATTCTTAGAAATGTACGCGTGCTGCTTTCATACTTCTCAAATTCCTTATTCTCAGTTAACTCTTTATTGTTGAAACTATTCAATTGATATATCTTTAGCTCTATTTCATAATCCACTGTCTCAAAAACATATTCCTTCTACAATTTCTTCATGTTACTATATGTTATCTCAATTTTTTAGTTTATGTCTTTAAACGCTTTATCCATCAGGTTGCCTAATTTTTTAAATAGCAGAATGAACTATTTACAAAATCTATTTAAGTCATCCACTTTTATTTATTATAAGTTCTCATTTATTTTTAAAAGGATACTAATTGATTTGTCAAAATTATACTCTTCTTCTTCCCTTTCCATTTTTAATTTTATTATCTAAATTTATTAATAATAAGAATAAGTTATCAGATAATATGTATTATTCAAAACAATCTTAACAATTATAATAATTTAAATAATTATATGATTAAATGAGTTATAAATTTTATGTTTATTATATATTTAAATCTGATTAAATATCTATAAAGATTTATATTTCTAATATTAATTAATAATTTGATAGAAATTAATAAAGAAAAATATAAAATAATATTAAGAATGTAATTTAAATGGATAAGGATAAAAATAAGAATGAATAATAAAATATTATAAATTAGATATAAGGATATTGATATTAATCAATATTATGGATTGGGAAGTAGAGTAAATAAGGAGTGAGTCTAATATTAGAAGATAGTGGGATCTAGATCAAACTTGATAATGGTATGAGAGTTGATGAAGGCTCCAGTGAGGTAATGGATGAAGGTAGAGTTAGCTGAACAGAGTTTGGGCAGAGTGAGACTAATCAAATAAAAAGGGTGGAAGGAGTGATCTTAATTGAGTCTGCCTTAATCCACATCCCACCCACTTGGCACATCAATACTAATCACTCTCTCTTCCTCCTCCTTCAAACTACAAATCAATGACAGGTAAGGTTCTTTAGCTGGACCTTCAAACGAAAATCCAAATAATCCATCTACAATTAACTCATAATCTTTCAGACTATCTATCTTCTCTATTTTATTTACACTACAATACTTTAGTTATTATTCTAAATACAAATACTGCTCTTTTATCGCCTTTATTGAAAAATAATCTATCTAAATCTCTTTATCTTCTATTTATCTTAAATGCCGCATTGCTACCAACCCATCTCCTCCATTATCTATAAAATATTTTATTTATATTTCTACTTCCTGGACCTATTAAAAATAAAATTCTTTTGCATTTTTTTTCTCTATTTTTTATTATTTATTTTATGCAATGAGCAACTCCTTAACCTGCTAATTCCATCAATTAAATCAAACTATAGCCTTAATTATTCATCAAATCTATATCGATATTTTGAGCTAAACATTTTGATAAAAATCTTATCTTTTATTCCATTTAATATTTATAATTAATTATTTAAATTTTATAAAATGAGCATTTAAATTCTCTTTTTGATTAAATATTATATTGTCTTCAACTATTATCATCGATTAAAAGATCTAACTAGCAACATTTTTTTTATTTCGTCAAAGTATAATTAGTTTTCAGAAATTAAAGAGGCTATTTTTTTATCTAAGTAAAATTTAAATATTTATCAAATCAATAACTAAATTTTTCAAGTAAAATAATTATTTATTAATTAAGAAACCATTGGTAATTAGATTTTTTAGTTAAATAGAAAATTCCTTTTTTGAAATACTAGTTTTTATAATTTTTGACTATATTTTGATTTAGAACTTAAAAAAAATTTATTTATTTAGAGAAAAATAAAATAAAAAATAGGAATTTATAATTTAATTATTGTATATTTTGAACCCAGTATTTGTAAATTTTATAATTAATTCAAGTTAATTAACTTGATTCAGTAAAATATAGCCATTATATAGTATGGATTTATATTTTTAGCTTTAAACCTATCATAAAAAAAAGGACCTTAATTATACTATTCTTCTATATATTATGGAATTTCAATTTATCTTCATCCTAATAATATATTTTATCTACCATATATATTATTGATTAGATAAGAAAAAATTAAAAATACTATAAAATATTTATTTTGTAATTTATTGACAGTAATTTTATTGCTATATTTCTCATATTTGGATTAGAATAAATAATTAGTAAAATATAAATAATTATATAAAGGACTTTATAGAATAATGTTATACTTAAATTTATAAGGGTAATTATATAGAGCCTTAATTATCTTTAATGTGGTCATTTCACTCTGGAGTAAATTAAAATATTAATTCTAGCTATTTAAAATGTATTAGTTTTTTTACACACATTTTGTTAATTTATTAGCTATTTATGTTTAAGTATTATTTTGGTATTTTTTTAAAGAAAAAGTAAAAGAAGTTAAGAATTAAGAAGAATTATAAGAAGAATAATTGAATACATTTTATTTAGCATGTATTACTTTTTGTAATATCTAGTTTTATCAGTACATTAGTTTGTTTGATTTTTTTATTTACTTAATGATATTGAGTATGAGTTATAGAATATTAATGAGAATCGAAATTCTAATTATCTATTTATTTATTGTGCTTTATTTTTTGTTGATGGCTTTTCATATGGCTAATTAATGGGCATATAACTTATCAGGAAATGCTAGTTTCGCTTATTTTTAAGGATTAGTTTTTAATGTGTTCTTGACCATACTTTAAACTTAAGCTCTTTAATAATTATCTTCTAAAAAATTAAAATCTTAAAAATGAGAATTATTACATATAAAAATAATAGTATATTTAATTTAATAAACATTATGTTAATTAAGTAAAATTGTTTCAAGAGTCATTAAACAAATCAAATGATAAGATTTTTAAAAAGTTTTATATAAATAAAGTTTTTGATTTTAATAGAATTTTAATATTCCTTTTTATTTTTATTTCCATTTAATTCTAAAAAGATTCTGATCACTCAAAATTTTACAATTATTTCTTTTTAAACAATCATTCTTTTTATCATTTTTATTGCCATATTTGATAATTATCTCAATAATTTGTACTTTAATTTTATATTTTTTATGAAAATAAGAGAATAATTTAATATTTAAAAAAATAAATTAATAAATAAATGAATTTATTTTTATTTTTATTTTTTTCTGATGACAAATTACAAATTCATTTTATATAATTATTTTTATTTTATTTATTATATTTATAAATGATAAATTAGCAAGAAATTACTGAAGAATAAAAATTAAAATATCCTATTTG
>Ga0315908_10002599_pt1 | contig 13150 bp, 17 predicted proteins | sample LakEriMetagenome_12_FD_203520 | JGI IMG/M metagenome (GOLD analysis project Ga0315908, IMG submission 203520) | Freshwater fungal communities from buoy surface, Lake Erie, Ohio, United States - Buoy 4 MA124 | ecosystem: Environmental > Aquatic > Freshwater > Lake > Lake biofilm | place: USA...
AGGAATCCAATGGCGATCACATGCATCGAGTGCGAGCTGTGATGTCGTGATAGCTCTGCGCAAAAGCGAGGTATGAACAACATCTGGCAACAAGCCGCGTTCAGCCAACATTTCCCCGCCGCGCTTAGCTTCTGCTTCACCTTTGGCTGACAATCGAACATCTACCCAACCTGTGAAAAGGTTTTTTGCATTCCATTCAGATTCGCCATGGCGCAGGAGTATTAGTTCGAAGTTTGTCATGGACTCAGTCTAAACCAAATGTTTGAAGGCATCTAAATTGGATAAGGACTCACCGCGTGAAACGCGCCATGCCCATTCACGCCGGATAGCGTTGGCAAATCCAAGTTCTAGAAGTGGATTAAATGAGGTATCGCTGTATTGCAAAACAGATCCAATCAAGCGATCTAACTCGCGGTCGGTGACGGCAAATAGCGGTAGTCGACCAACTAAGAAAATATCACCTAGCTCATTTGTGGCAAAGGCGATTCCATACATGGCAGCATTTTTTAGCATGCAATAGGCGTGGACCCCAGGCTCGTTGTCATCGGGTTTTCTGATTACAAACGCGTTGATACTTAAAGAATGATCACCAACAATTAGTGCGCAATGGGTTTGCAACTTCTTTTCACCAGGAAGTGTGACCAAAAAAGTATTGTCATCTTTGCGTTCATATTCCAGATCATGTGAATCTAGGAACTCTTCGATAGTGACGCGAGGGTCGACCTGGGCCATTTATGCTTCCAAAGATTTGCGAGCATCAGAGATGACTTGATCATAAATATCTAATGTCCCACGAGCAGTTGCATCCCATCCGAAGTGCGATGCGTGTTCGATCGCGCCCATTGAAAGCAGCACACGACGCTGTGGCTCTTGAAGCAAACGTGCAATAACAGATGACCACGCCTTTGGATCGTGCCCATCAACTAGTACACCTGAAATACCATCGGCAACCGCTGTGCGAAGTCCACCAACCGCGGTTGCAACAACAGGTGTTCCGCAGGCTTGAGCTTCTAGCGCAACTAAACCAAAACTTTCACTGTAGCTGGGTACTACTACTAGATCTGATGCGCGATACCACTGCACTAAATCTGCACGAGGTACCGGAGGTGAAAAACGCACAACATCCTGAATTCCAAGCCACGAAGATAATTCACGCAAGCGATCCACCTCTTCAGTGTTAGCCCCTGATGCACCGCCAATAATATTTACGATCAACTTGCTTCGAAGCAATGGTGAATGCTTTACCAATTCACTTGTTGCACGGATTAATACTTCCGGGCCTTTATGGGGCTGGATACGACCAACAAATGAAACAACTAGCCCTTCTTGTGGCATGTCGATGACAGTACGAGATGCGCTACGACCCAAACCAGGTGTGAAGGTGTACAAATCTACGCCCGGTGTTACTACATGAACATTATCTGGACAGGCATCATAGAGAGATACAAGACTGGCGGCTTCAGCATCGGTATTTGCAATCAATGCATCTGCTGCAGCAACAACCTGGGTTTCACCTTGCACTCGAATCATTGGCTCTGGAACTTCGCCCTCGGCCAAATTCATATTCTTTACCCGTGCCATAGTGTGCATGGTGTGTACCAAAGGAATTCCAAACTCTTTCGCCGCTGGCATCGCAACTTTTCCAGAGATCCAATAATGTGAGTGAATCACATCGTAATTTTCTTCCTTCATGATGCGCAAAAATTCTCGAGACAAACCGGCAATGTGGGTTGGGAGTTGTTCCTTTGTTAGCCAACCATGTCCACAATCAAAGTGTCGAACACGTACCCCTGGTGAGATCTCGATGAATTCGGGGGCACTGGCATCAGTGCGGCGAGTAAAAATGTCAACGCTAACACCCATTGCTGCCATACGTTGGGCGGATTCGACAACATAAATGTTCATGCCACCAGCATCGCCAATGCCTGGTTGCTCCAGAGGCGATGTGTGCACCATTAACACTGCAATGCGGCCATTCATAGGCTTTAAGGGTACGCGCCTTCAGTTAATAAAGTAAATCAGGCAAAAGTTGCGCGAATTTGCCCGATTGGTAGCCCGGCACCCAAAATAACAACTGGTTCCTCGTGCGCATCGATACCAAATTTAGCCAAAGCTGCAGCTGTTATTGCTGGCATTGCACGGGCCGAGCCATCACTTATCTTTATGGCCAGTGTTCGACCATCTGGCAAAGATGCAACATTTACCGCTTCTGCCCCATCTTTCATAAACAATCCTGGAATGTTTTGCATCATGCGAGTAGCAAGGCGTCCTGGACCTGAAACCATTTCGGGAAAATCTCTGCATGCTTGCACGACATCTTGATGCACGGAATCTGTACTAATCGTTAAGTTTCGAATCGAACGGGCCAGACCCAATAAAGAAAACAAAAATAGTGGTGCTCCGCATCCGTCGGTACTCGTTTGTGCAACTTTCTCACCGCTCATTTTTTCGACTTCATTTTTTATCGCAACCTGTAATGGGTGCGCGGCATCTAAATATGAATCGGTTGGCCAACCGTTAATTACACATGTTGCAAGCATTCCCGCATGCTTTCCGCTGCAGTTCATTGCAAGTCGAGTTGGCTCCGATGTTCGGCGCAATTCTTCATCAAGTGGGCGATCTAAAACGCATTGCAGCGAGTACTCATCTAGGCCTGCTTTTGCCAAAATTGATTTGGTCCCAGTCTGATGCATCGAAGTCCCGGCATGTGAGGCGCACACAAGTGCCAAAAGCCGCGGCTCTAGATCTAAACCAGCACGCACCATCGCAGATGCCTGAATCGACTTTAAAGATGAACGTGAATAAATATCTAATGTGGGATCACCCATTTGAAAAAGAATTGATCCATCCGCGTTAAGCAAAACTAGGTGTCCTGCATGCACAGATTCGACAACACCGCTGCGAGTTACCTCTGCTAACACCTCACCCAACATTGATTCAGTTCCCACTATTCACTCTGGCGTTCTAATGAAGACCAGATATGTGCCTGTAGCTCTTGACCTTCGGCGGCCATGTCATAGGCGTAAAACAGTTCACCGGCAACAAGACCGTATAAACGCACACCTGCTGTGACAATTTTTGCAGATGGTGCTGAATAACCTTGATCCATTACGAGTTGAATCTTTGGACCATCAAAAGTTCCAACCCAACCTTCGGTAATACCGGTGCTGTGTGAGATCAGAACCTCTAAAACATTATTGGGTTTAACGCGCCAGAATCCGACCTCTGATGCTGCTGGGCGCACAATTTCACCTTCGGCATCAATGATCCAGGAGCGAGAAAAGTAGTTTAGAAAATTGCGACCATCGTGGTTAAAAACAACCTCGGATGCGAACTCAAAGCCAGGAATAGTTGGGTACTCACCGCGACCTTTGCCACGCCATGTGCCAACCATCCATGCCAAAGGGTTTAAATCAGGATGCAAACCTTCAGGGATTGTAAAAACCATTAGGGACGTTGCCTCCAGTTAGTTGTTCGTCGCGCGTGTGATTGTCGACCCTTAAATGCATAAATGATGAGCGCCACACCTAATGCGATGGCAACAAGGCCAAGGATTACTGATGTGAACAACTCCATGGCTTAAGAATAGCGGTTAAACAATTACTTGCTGCGAGGCGGGGACTCCATCAACGGTTAACGTTGCATCAATTGGGGTATTTCTTTTAACTATTGCTAACGCAATCGTTCCTAATTCGTGGTGGCGGGCAACAGTTCCGATAAATCCGACTACTACCCCATCATTTTCAATCTTTGTGCCAACAGCTGGAAAACCCACATCGCTGCCATCTAGGTGCAACATGACTAATCTGCGTGGTGGATTACCTAAGTTATAAATCTTGGCCACGGTTTCTTGACCTCGGTAGCAACCCTTTTTCATGTGGACCGCCCCGTTTAAAACACCAATTTCATTAGGGATAGATTTGTAATCAGTCTCAAAACCAATACGGGGACGGTGCGCGGCTACTCTTTCGGCATCCAACGCCCATGTACCCACTTGTGTTGCTACTTCATTAAAAGTTTTCTTCATCTCTTCAACCTCATTGCGAGGTATTAATGCAAATGGTCCACCAATTAAGGTTGGATTGCCGGGTGCGCGCAAAACTGCATATTCATTACTTGCATCCCGCACATCAACGCGAAGCATAAATCGCATCTTGTTTAAGTATTCGATCAAATTTTCAATATAGCCAGGGTCCAAAACTAAAAATGTAGTTGTGCCATCATCGACAAGATTAAATTGAAACTCGATATGACCCTTTGCGTCCAAAATCATGTTTGGCATCCAGACGCCAGGCTGTAAATCACTCACAAATTGTGTTGTTAGATCATGCAGCCATTTCAATCTATCTTCGCCGCTAACGGCAACGATGTTGTGATGAGATAAATCCGCCCAAGCCATACCGGCCTCAAGTGCTCGTTGTTCCTTCACTGGTTCGCCAAAATGCCAAATAGCCCCTTTGTCAGGACCAGCATCTACTAATACGGCGCTCATGGCCCTAATCTACCGCGATTGGATAGGAGTTGCTCTAGGGCTTAACACATGCGGCACATGTGCCGGTAATTGCAAAGTGAGTTACATCGGTCTTAAAGCCGAAATCATCAGCCAGTGAGTTCACAAATTTAGCTGCAGTTTCAATGGGAGCATCACCTACTGATCCACATGAATCACATACAAAGTGAAGGTGTGTTAACTCTTCTGCTGCGTGATAGGTGGCACCGCCATGACCTAAATGCGTGTGCTGGACAAGGCCAACATTTTCAAGGGTTTCTAGGTTTCGATACACAGTTGAAAGATTGATTCCTGGATGAGTTTGACGAACTTTTTCTGCAACTTCTTCAGGTGTTGCATGTCCAAGTGAGCGGACAGCAGAAAGCACTAGTTCGCGCTGAGGCGTTAAGCGCAGACCCTTTTCATGGAGTTCGTGTTTTCCGGACATACTGGAAGCCTACCCTTACTTAGAGCGTGCGCGAAGTAGAAGAAGGTAGATCTGGCAGCCTAAGCAATAGTTGAAGGCTGCATTTAAGAAGGCGGCAGCTAACGCAAAGGCGACTGCCACGGTAAAGATCGCATTGACCCCAGCGGCTAATCCAACAACGGCAGTTAACGCAAACAACAATCCAACAGTTTGTGCAAACTGTGGTGGGCGAACATCCTCAGTTGGTACTGCACCCTTTAGGCGGGGTTTAACAAAAGTTTTGTAGATAAAAGCATACGGAGTGAACTGTGGACCTTTGATAGCACCGACTGCAAAAACAATTGCTTGAGCAAGAATTACCCAAAAATTATTTGTAGCTAAGGCCGTTGCAAGAACAGCAGTTGTAATTACTGCACCAAAGCGTGGACCACGAGCATCGATTAGTGTTGCGCTCTTCTGTGAATTTGAAACCTGTGTCATTTCTTTTCCTTGTCGTTAGTTGAATAATTGTTGGCGAAATAAACAATTAAGCAATACACAAAGAAGCAGCAGTACGGCCGTAATCAATTACACGGCGCTTAGTAGCTGCTAACAACATGGGTAAAGGGTAAAGTGGGTTTTGAAATATTGCGAGTTGCAACTAGTTTGCATTAAGCAATGGCTGAAATTGCGCTCAAAACCTGGTCCCTCTTAGGTGCACCCGAGGCACGGCCAACTTCATGGCCATCGCGGTTTACAAACAAAGTCGTCGGGGTGCTACGAATATCTAATTGTCGAACTAATTCAAGATTTGCTTCGGCATCGATTTCAACATAAACAACATCATTGATATCTGCGGTGACATCTTCTAACAACATTCTTGTGGCCCGGCATGGACTACAAAAGGCAGATGAAAACTGCACCAAGGTGACGCGTGATCCCAGAGCCGTACCAATCATGCTTTCGGTGATCAACCCCTGGTCTGACTTAACAACAACCCGACCACTCATGCGTCGATATCGAAATCCAAATGCCGTCGCTAGGACCAGCACGATCAGGATTGGGTACAAAGATTTCACAGGAGTAGTCTGTACCAATGGCCAGGGTTCTTCTACTCACGAACACTCTTGGTGCCAGCGCCGAAGTACTTCCCGCACTTGGCTTGCTGCAGCATCAAGTTCGCATCTTGCCTGCCGAAGCTAGCGTTTTAGTTGATGCCCCTGATGCAGATGTTCTTTTAATTGATGCCCGCCGGGATCTACCTGCCGTTAAATCTTTAACAAAACTTCTTAACTCAACCGGTGTTGGTTGCCCAATCATTGCAATCACAACCGAAGGCGGACTCACTGCGGTAAACGCCGACTGGGGTATCGATGATGTTATTCTTGATACAGCAGGTCCGGCCGAAGTAGATGCACGTATTCGAATTGCACTTGGCAAGCATGCAATTGAATTAGTGGCATCTGATCCACACAGTGGAGAAATCAGAAGCGGCGAAGTAACAATCGACGAATCAACATATACCGCTCGCCTTAAGGGAAATGTTTTAGATCTAACTTTTAAAGAGTTTGAACTATTGAAATACCTGGCTCAGCACCCTGGCCGGGTATTTACACGCGCACAGTTGTTACAAGAAATTTGGGGATATGACTACTTCGGTGGAACTCGCACAGTAGATGTTCACATCCGTCGACTTCGTTCCAAGCTGGGCCCTGAATTTGAAGCAATCATCGGCACTGTCCGAAATGTTGGATATCGATTTACTGTTGATGCATAGCCATGCGACATATCCTTAAGCTCCATCGCGACTTAAACGCAGACTCATTACCTCAGGCAGATCATGATTACACAATCGAAACTTTTAACCCAGCACTTCACAAACAGCAATGGCTCGATGTAAATAATTTGGCATTTGCTAACCACCCAGATCAAGGCAATTGGGTGATGCAAGATCTTGAAAATCGTATGGCAGAACCTTGGTTTGATGCTGACGGTTTTTTTCTTGCCACACAAAACGGCATTATCGAAGGCTTTGTGTGGACCAAGATCCACCAGGATTTAATCAATCAAGATCCAGTGGGTGAGTTATATGTTGTTGGCACACACCCAAATCATGGCGGGAAAGGCATTGCTAGAGCACTGTCAGTTGAATCCATCAATTACTTTGTAGATAAAGGACTTAAGCACGCCATGTTGTATGTGGATGCTGACAATAAAAAAGGCTTAAAACTTTATAGCTCGTTAGGGTTTAACTAGCGCTCAAGAAAAGTTCTCGAAACGCTCTTTGCCAGAATCGGGGCAGCCTCTTTCCAAGTTATTCCATAGACTTTCAAGAAAGCCGCATCCCATGTTTGACCATCTGAAACGAGTTTGACAACTTCAATGGCGGAATCTACGCCCTTCAAAGCAACCAAGGCTTCAACTGTGAAATATCCAATGGAATAGACATTAGAAGAAACAGTTGAATCAAATTTTCCGGGTGCTAATTTCTCGTAGAAACCCTCAATACTTTCTGCGGAGTAATCTTTCAATCCAGCTGGACGTGCTTTCAACCATTCAGATCTATATTTTTTATACTCTGTCAAGGAAAGTGCGGATCCAAGATTTCCTGCGGTGTGTGCGTGACCTTCGACAAACCAATTAGGCAGCAGTCCTAAACCTCCGCTGTATCCCGCTGTTGGCTTTCCTTGGAACTGCATATATTGCACCATGTGTGCATACTCATGAATTTCGATCCCACCTTTGAGGTGATAGTCATCTGGATGACCACCGTCCACAACCGCAAAATTTGATACACCTGTATCTGTTTTGGGGACATTTGCACCTGCACCGTTGCAAAACTGTCTAGATCGGCAGTTACGACTTGGTGCTAACACTTGATCTGGATTGCCATACAACTCTAATAATTTTTGAGAGGCCCAATCAATATCGTCATATGCATAATAAACTGCATCGAAGCTCTTGGGTTGCGCGTATCCCGCAAAAAACTGTGTTCCTCTAACAAACATACTTGGAATTCCAGAGCTAGGTAATTTTGTTTTTGGGCCAACAATAATGTTCTGTTTCACATCAACTGGCTTGTTTTCCCTTATTTTCGCATCTGAGCTATTCCACGCACTTATGTAAACGCCTTTGAAGTTCTCCACAAGATCATTAAATCCCGTCGGTACCTTGTCTAGAACAGGTGCAACAGTTGGTTTTGAAGTTGGCGTAGGAGTAGGAGATGGTTTTGGGATCACTGCACCTTTATTCCATACAAGCTTCTTGCCGCTCTTAATACAGGTGTACTTCTTTCCGTTTGCTGTCGAAGTGGTACCGGCTTTCTTGCAAGCATCCCCAGCTTTAACTGCAGCATCGGCTTGGAGGGGTGTGATTACTAAGGCAAATACCGTCAAAGCGGCGAAGGCTTTACGCATGTGCCAAGAATATCCGAAAAGTAGTTTAGGAAACCAGTTCAGTGCACATCGCATGAAACGCCTTGGTGTGGGCATCTACATCGGCAGCCGTTGTATCGGGGCACATCAACGCCATGTTGTGAAACGGCGTGATCAAGAAACCATCGTTCAACATGCGCAGGTGGATGTACTGCTCTAATTCAAAGTCGCCCGCGTTGTTGGCATCGGCCCCAGTTACTGGTGCAATCTGTCCGAATATGTATTCACCTCGAGCACCTAACCGATTACAACTCCACGGTAAATCAAATTCAGCGATTGCAGCATCTACGCCATCTGACCACCGTGTGCCCAAATCAATCATGCGATCAAAGTTTTCTTGCGTTAAAACTTGTGTCAACGTTGCACGCATTGCAGCAAGTGATAAAGCATTACCGGCCAAGGTGCCACCAATTCCACCAGTATCGATAATTTCTAGTTCGACCATTGATTTGATTTTGTCAGCAATTGACTGCGTCATCCCAAATGTTCCAGTTGGAATTCCGCCACCAATTGCTTTACCAATAGTTAAAAAGTCAGGCTTTAGGTTGCGGTCTGCTGTCATTCCGCCAGGGCCAACAGAAATTGTGTGGGTCTCATCAATAATTAAAATGGTGCCGTACTTCTTTGCTAGATCTTGCACAGCTTCTAAGTAACCTGCTTGTGGCAAAACAATTCCAACATTTGTCATCGCAGGTTCCATCAAGATTGCTGCAACATCACCGTGTGCCAAAGCCTTTTCCATGCCGGCAATATCGTTGAATTCAACTACTCGGGTTGTTTGATCAAGTGCCACAGGTGCTCCGATATTTCCTTCGCGTGCAACTGTGCTTCCGGCAGAATCTAAGGTTGCAAATGTTTCATCAACTGAACCGTGATAACAACGATCGATAACAACGATCTTTGAGCGACCTGTAATCATGCGGCTGTAGCGAATAACGTGGCGGTTAGCATCTGTGGCTGAAACAGTGAATTGCCACAGCGGCAGACCAAATCGTCGGGCAAGTTCAGCTGAAACTATTGAGGCATCTGCAGTTGGCAACATGGCGGTAATTCCCTTGCCCGCTTGCTCACGAATAGCGGCAACAGTTGCATCTGGTGAGTGCCCTGTCATTGATCCGGTATCGCCTAAACAAAAATCAATATATGTATTGCCATCAACATCAGTAAAGCGTGCACCTTTTGCTTGATCAATAAAAATTGGATACTGCCCTGGCCACTTAGCCATCCATGACATTGGAACTCCGCCAGGCATGTGAGCTTGGCCCTTTTTAAAGAGTTCACCTGATTTTGGATGCAAAGCTAGAAAACGTGCATCTTCAATTTTTCGAAGTTCGGCTAAACGGGCGCGATTAATCATGGGGAGATCCTATTCAAGTGATTCAAAAACAAACAAAGCTTCTATGTAGTTTTCGCCACTTATTCCTAAATTTTGCGCATCAGGCGGTGCGGTCTGTGGCTCTAAACAAACACCATCTGAATCTTCGCTGTAGACAACCCACCATGGGGCGTCGCACTCAATTGAAATTCGAGCAACATCTTCCCAAACAACTGCTGGGGTTCCTTTGATTCCAGTAAATGCATCATCCCACGGTGGTGGTGTTGGAGAACGCATTTCACCGGTTGGAATTCCATCACTTCCGCGAACCAACATTTGTGCTGCTTCAAATTCGATTTCGGCGCTGCCGCCGCGTTCTAGATCGCGGGCAAACCATGGATGTAAACCAAGCCATGCAGGTAGATCGCAACCATTGTCGTCGTATTCAAGTGACCAACGGATTGCATCATCTAGCACTTCAATTTTTTGTTCCACAGTTGCGTTGCCATATGGTGATGGCAAATGTAAGAGCGAACGGCCTGGGCCAATTTCTTGCCATGATGAAATTACTCCAAAGCCATGAATTGCGTGAGGTGGATCAATAGTTGCAGGCAGCTGAATTTGTTGGCCCGCGCTATTTGTAATCAAGCCTTCTCTAATGCGTCCTGCCCAAGGCGCCATCGCATACCAACCTGAAGTGTGAACCTGTCCACGAAACGGCACTGCAAACTCGTTTTCGCGCCATTTGAGTGAGGTTATGCGGGCCCCGTTGTCATCATCGATTGCGATTTGAAATTCAGCATCATCAATAAATTGCATTAGGCATCCAGCGCTTCTACTAATTCGTGCAGGCGTGGAGGCTGAGCGCCGGCACGTGAAACTGTAATTCCTGCAGCAATTGCTGCGCGGTGTAGTACTGCATTTAGAACTTGTCCCTGTAATCCGGAAACAGAGTGTTTGATAATGCCTTCGACCAAAATTGCGCCAACGGTATCGCCGGCACCAACAGTGTCTACGACACTCACTTTTGCGCCATCGACCTCTTCAAAGCCATGTTCTGTGTAACCAATGATTCCGTGAGCACCCCGTGTAACAACAACAAGTGCTGCGCCATTTTCTATCCAAACTTGTGCAACTTCATCCATTGATTGATCTGGGTACAACCAAGAAATATCATCCTCTGAAAGTTTAATTACACTTGATATGCCAGCCCACTTTTCAACGGCTGTTCGGTATTTGTCGCGGTCTCCCACAACTGAAGAACGTACATTGGGATCAAAAACAATAGGGGCAAACTCGGCTGTTTTTACAGCCCAGTCAAACAAAACAGATGATGCTGGTTCAACGATTGTTACAAGGGTTCCAATGTGTAATACAGCTGGCTTTAATCGTTCAGGATCTGGCAACCATGACTCTGCAAAATCAAAAGTTGCGGTGCCATCGATTAAGAATTCGTAACTAGCCGAGCCATTTGAATCTAAAGTAACTGTTGCTGTACATGTTGGCTTGTCGCTACTTAACGCCAAAGAAAGTCCAACACCATCTCGTTCTAACTCTTTGCGCGCACTAACACCGTATGCATCAGTTGATATTCCATCGATGAAATCAACTTCGTACCCCAAACGCGCTAGCGCTTTAGCTGTATTTGCAGGGCCTCCGCCAACAACTGGACCAGTTGGCAAAATATCGATTAAGACTTCTCCGCACACCCAGATGCTCATAAAAATTCACCCGCGGTTGTCGCCATGTGGCCAATTGTGCCTTAATCTGCCTCCATGATCACAATTCCAGAATCCGACCTTGTTGTTCACCCACTGTGTCTAGGCAGCAACATCATTGGTGGCATCGCCTCAGAAGCCGAGTCTTTTGTAGCAATGGACGCCTATTACGACCTCGGCGGAAATTTCATTGATACAGCAGATATGTATAACCAGTGGCTTGAAGGCCATGTTGGCGGGGAGTCAGAGACAGTTATTGGATCGTGGATGAAATCTCGTGGCAATCGCGCAAATATGGTTATTGCAAGCAAGGTTTCAAAAAGAAATGCTCGCTTGGGATTGTCTGCAAAAAATATTTTGGCAGCGTGCGAGGAATCTTTGAATCGCTTGCAAACAGATTATATTGATTTGTATTACAGCCACGCAGATGATGAATCTGTTTCATTGGAAGAAACTCTGGGAGCACACGCACAATTAATCGCTGAAGGAAAGGTGCGCTACATCGCCGCCTCTAACTTCACAGCTGCGCGCCTTCGTGAGTCAGTAAAGTTCAGCCAAGATAACAACTTGCCTTCATATATTGCAGTCCAGGATTTATATAACTTGGTCGATCGAAAATCATATGAAGGTGATTTACAAGATGCTGTGGCAGATCTTGGTCTTTCAAACTTGCCGTACTACGGAATAGCAAAAGGATTCTTATCCGGAAAGTGGCGCCCTGGCGCAACAAATGTTGATACAAAGTTGATAGGTGGCGAGCATCAATACTCATCAGAAAAAAATTACGCAGTAGTTGCTGCTATGGATTCAATTGCCAAAGCGCACAACGCACCATTGGCTGCTATTGCACTTGCTTGGCTTCGCGCGCAACCAACGGTCAGCGTGCCCATTGCATCTGCTCGCACAGTTGCTCAGGTGGAAGAGCTCATGCAGGTTATTGAGTTAACCCCTGATGAGGTCGCAACGCTTTCGGCGGTTTCTGCTTAAAGTTTTTGCTAGTTAAAGCTTTTTTAGCATTCTGGTGTTGCCCAAGGTGTTGGGCTTAACCGACTCCAGATCAAGGAACTCAGCAACACCGGCATCGTAAGAGCGTAAAAGTTCTACATACACTTCTGGGTCAACCGGTGTTCCTTCAATTACTTCAAATCCATGTCGGCCGAAGAACTCTGTTTCAAAGGTTAAGCAAAAGATACGTTGCACACCAATATTTTGTGCACGTTCAATGATTGCATCAAGAATCTGATGGCCAACGCCTTTCCCGCGCATTGTGTCTGAAACTGCCACAGTGCGAACTTCTGCCAAGTCTTCCCACAGAATATGCAGCGCGCCACATCCAACAACTTGGTCGCCTTCGACAGCGACTGTGAACTCTTGGACGCTTTCATACAAGGTTACAGTTTCTTTTGTCAGCAAACGGCCTTGAGGAGCATATGAATCAATTAAACGACGAATGCCTTTAATGTCACTTGTTCGAGCTGAACGAATTTCCACTTATCAATCAATTTCTGGCTTAACAAGTGGGAACAAAATTGTTTCGCGAATTCCAAGACCAGTAAGTGCCATCAGTAAACGATCAACACCCATGCCCATGCCGCCGGTAGGTGGCATTGCAAACTCCATTGCACGCAAGAAATCTTCATCAACCTGCATTGCTTCTAGATCACCTTTTGCACCAAGAGTTGCTTGCTCGACTAATCGATCACGCTGAACAACTGGATCAATCAATTCGGAGTATCCGGTTGCAAGTTCAAATCCATCAATATACAAATCCCATTTTTCAGCTACGCC
>Ga0315908_10002602_pt1 | contig 13145 bp, 10 predicted proteins | sample LakEriMetagenome_12_FD_203520 | JGI IMG/M metagenome (GOLD analysis project Ga0315908, IMG submission 203520) | Freshwater fungal communities from buoy surface, Lake Erie, Ohio, United States - Buoy 4 MA124 | ecosystem: Environmental > Aquatic > Freshwater > Lake > Lake biofilm | place: USA...
ATTTCATGGGCTTTCGGCGCGACCCATCCCGTCGATCCTGCGCGGGTTTTCCGCGCCTGTGGTCTTGGAGCGTGAGGTTTCCCAATCCGAACGCGCCTTCCTTCTGGCCCATGACACCGACCCCTTCAACCGCTGGGAGGCGGGGCGCGCGCTGGCCAAGGACGTTTTGGCGCGGATGGTGACCCAAGGTGCCACCCCGTCGGCGAATCTTCTGGATGGTATGGCGCGGTTGGCCTTTGACGACAGCCTTGATCCGGCCTTCCGCGCGCTTGCGCTACGTCTGCCGTCTGAAGACGACATGGCGGCCACGCTCCATGCTGCAGGTCAGGTGCCCGACCCCGCGCGCATCCATGCCGCGCGGCGGGCCTTGGGCCTTGCGCTGGCCGAAAAGCTCGCCCCCGGTCTTCCCGATCTGGAGCGGACCAGCCGCACCGAAGGCCCGTTCTCGCCCGCAGCAGGGCCCGCAGGCCAACGCGCGCTGCGTCTTGCCGCGCTGGCGCTGATGGCGCACCTTGATGGGGGCGCGGCGGCACAACTTGCCTTCGCACAGGCGTCCAACATGACCGAAAGCTTTGGCGCACTGGCGATCCTGTTGGAAAATGGACACGGCAAACAAGAGCTTGCAGCGTTTGGTTCACGTTGGACCCATGACCGGCTGGTGATGGACAAATGGTTTGCCGTTCAGGTCGCCATGGCGGCCCCCGATCAGGCGGCAGCCACGGTGGCCCGGCTGACCGAACATCCCGCCTTCGACATGAAGAACCCCAACCGATTCCGTGCTGTCCTGGGCGCGCTGACCGCCAACCACGCGGGCTTTCACTACCAGAGCGGCGCGGGCTATGCCACGCTGGCCGATTGGCTGATCCGGCTCGATCCGCTGAACCCGCAAACCGCTGCCCGGATGTCCACCGCGTTCGAGACCTGGCCGCGCTATGATGCGGACCGCCAAGCCATGATCCGCGCCGCCTTGGATCGCATCTTGGCGACGCCCGGGCTAAGCCGTGATCTTTCCGAAATGGCAGGACGCATGCGCGGGGCCTAGACCCAAGGATTTGCGCTTTTCGAAATACTCCCGGGGGTCCGGGGGCAGGCGGCCCCCGGCGGGTGGCTACTGGCAATAGCTTTGCGATCTTGTCCAATCGGCCATTTCCGCCTGCTTGCTGGCCTTGCGCAAGGGCATCCAGTCACGCCCGATCCCGCGATTGCCCTTGCCCGCGACCTGACCATCCCGGGCGACCTGATAGGCCAGAATCTCGACCGCACATTCCAGATTTGTCGCGCCATCTTTCAGCGCGCCAGAACTGGTCTGCGCGCAGCCATAATTCTTGGCCGAACGCGGCGAAATCTGCATCAAGCCGATCCATCTGCCGCCACCGCCCACCGCCTGCGGGTTCCACGCGCTTTCATATTTCGCCACCGCCGACATCAACCCCGACCAAAAGGCCCGCCGTTCTGTAAGGCTGTTCTTGGCATAGCCCGGACACCAGGCCTCAATGTCGGTGGGCACGCTGCCCGCCAGCGCCGCATCGTGGCGGGCAAGGGCTGCAAGGTTGCGGCGGGTCCATTCGGCCCCTTCGGGCCGGTGATCCCAGCGCATGACAGGTGGGTCGACAGGATCAAGTTGGCGGATCACCGAGGGGGTGCAAGACGCCAGCGCGGCGCAGAGGCCAAAGCCCAAGAACGAACGAAACAATGACATACACAACAACTGGAATGGCTCCGGGCGAAATAACCCCGGCGGGTTTGTGTCCCCGGCGGTGTGGATTCGGGCAAGGCTTGGCGGTCAAAGACGCGCAGGATGCGCAGCTTTCCGCCGCTTGCCGCTTGCCCGCGCCGCGCCTGAACCCTAAGAAGGCGAGGAAACGACCCAGCCAGCACCAAGGGGTTCCGCCATGCTTGATCTGACCTATACCACGCCCAAACCCAAGGTGATTGCCGGGGCCAAGCAGGATTGGGAACTGGTCATCGGCATGGAGATCCATGCGCAGGTGTCCTCGAACGCCAAACTCTTCTCAGGGGCGTCAACCCAAGTCGGGGCCGAGCCGAACTCGAACGTGGCCTTCGTGGACGCCGCGATGCCGGGGATGCTGCCTGTCATTAACGAGTTTTGCGTGGAGCAGGCCGTGCGGTCGGGTTTGGGTCTGAAGGCTGCGATCAACCTGCGCTCGGCCTTTGACCGTAAGAATTACTTCTACCCCGATCTGCCGCAGGGCTATCAGATTTCCCAGCTTTACCACCCCATCGTGGGAGAGGGTGAAGTGCTGGTCGAAATGGGCCCCGGTGTGGCGCGTCTGGTGCGGATTGAGCGGATCCACCTTGAGCAGGATGCGGGCAAGTCCATTCACGACATGGACCCGACGATGTCCTTCGTCGATTTCAACCGCACGGGTGTGGCCCTGATGGAGATCGTCAGCCGCCCCGACATTCGCGGCCCCGAAGAGGCGGCTGCCTATGTCGTCAAGCTGCGCCAGATCCTGCGCTATCTGGGCACCTGCGACGGCAATATGCAAAACGGCAACCTGCGGGCCGATGTGAACGTGTCGGTTTGCGCGCCGGGCCAGTATGAGAAATATCAGGCGACGCAAGATTTCAGCCACCTTGGCACGCGCTGCGAGATCAAGAACATGAACTCGATGCGGTTCATCCAGCTGGCGATTGACTATGAGGCGCGCCGTCAGATTGCCATTCTGGAGGATGGCGGCAAGGTGGTGCAGGAAACCCGGCTTTACGACCCCGACCGCAATGAGACGCGGTCGATGCGCAGCAAGGAAGAGGCGCATGATTACCGCTATTTCCCCTGCCCGGACCTTTTGCCTTTGGAGATCGAACAGGCCTGGGTTGACCAGATCGCGGCCACCATGCCCGAGTTGCCCGATGCCAAGAAGGCCCGCTTCATGGGCGATTTTGGCTTGACCGATTACGACGCCAATGTCCTGACCGCAGACCTTGAATCGGCAGGCTTCTTTGAGGCCGTGGCGCAGGGCCGCGACGGCAAGACGGCGGCCAACTGGGTGATCAACGAACTCTTTGGTCGGCTGAACAAGGAAGGCCGTGCGATTGCCGACAGCCCGGTGTCAGCCGCGCAATTGGGCGGGATGCTGGATCTTTTGGCCAAGGGCGAGATCACCGGCAAGATGGCCAAGGATCTGTTCGAGATCCTGTGGACCGAGGGCGGCGATCCGGCTGAACAGGCGGCCAAGCATGGCATGAAGGCGGTGACTGATACGGGCGCCATTGAAAAGGCGCTGGATGATCTGATTGCGGCCAACCCCGATCAGGTCGAAAAGGCCAAGGTCAATGCCAAGCTGGCGGGTTGGTTCACGGGCCAAGTCTTGAAGGCCACGGGCGGAAAAGCCAATCCGGCTGTGGTCAACGCGATGGTGGCGCAGAAGCTGGGGTTGTAAGCCGGCGCCTTGCGGCGGTCGGACCTGTGGAATTTGACTGGGGTGCGGGCCTGTCTAGGCGGCGCACCGGGGATTGAGGGAACTTCAAGATGGCCCAAGCTGCGGCGCATTGTGAATACAAGGTCATCCCGGCTCCGCGTCGGGGAGAAAAGGCGCGGGGGGCGAAAACCACCGAGGATCGCTTTGCGCTCGCGCTGACCGAGCTTTTGAACGCGATGGCGGCAGAAGGCTGGGACTATCTGCGTGCCGAGACCTTGCCCGTCGACGAACGGTCCGGCCTGACGGGGACCAAGACCAGCTTCCAAAATATGCTGGTGTTTCGGCGCAGCCTTGAGGTGGCGGGCGCGCGCGAGGGCCTGAGCGCCGAGGAGCCCGGCTTTGTCGCCACGCGGCGGATCGGTCCGGCGGATGCTGCGGGTGCCGCGGGCATGGCCCCGCTGCTTGGTCCGGCAAGGCCGGATGCGGCGGGGTAAAGGCCGAGCTTAGCCTGCGGCCTTCAGTGCCTTTGGCAAAACCTCTTCGAACACATCCAAGGCCGCGTCGTTCCCGACGCTGACGCGCAGGCAGCGGTCAAGTGGGGCAACCCCGGGCATGCGGACAAAGACGCCTAGGCCGGTAAGTGCTTGCAGGGTGGCGCGGGCGAAATCGCCGTCGCGGCCCAGATCCATCGTCACGAAATTGGTGGCCGAGGGCAGGGGGCTGGCCCCATTGGCGCGTGCGATAGCGGCAAGCCGCGCGCGGCCCGATGCCACGCGGGCCTGCACCTGTGCCAGCCAAGTCTGATCGGCCAGCGCGGCCAAGGCCCCGGCTTGGGCAATGCGGCCCATCCCGAAATGGTTGCGGATCTTGTCAAAGGCCACGGCCAAGGGCGCAGCACAAATGGCATAGCCCACACGCAGGCCCGCCATGCCGTAGCCTTTAGAAAAGGTACGAAAGCGGATCACGCGCGGATCATCTGCGGCGATCTGCGGCGCGGTGCCGAGGGGCGCAAGGTCGATATAGGCCTCGTCCAGAATCATCAGGGTTTCGGGGGGCAGGGCGTTGATCATCGCCGTGATGGCCGCCGCCGGATGGTGGCTCCCCATCGGATTGTCGGGGTTCGAGAGATAAAGCAGCTTTGGCCGATGCGCCCATGCGGCGGCGATCAGGGCCTCAGGGTCTTCATGGTCGGCCTTGTACGGCACCCGGATGATCTCGCCGCCAAAGCCCGCGACATGGAAGGTGAAGGTCGGGTAAGCCCCCAGTGAGGTCACAACCTTGTCGCCGGGGCCGATCATCAGCCGCACGAGATAGCCCAAAAGCCCGTCAATCCCTTCGCCCACAACGATATTTTTGGGGCCACAGCCGTGATGGGCGGCAAGGGCTGCCTTAAGATCGTAAAGTTCGGGATCGCCATACATCCACACCTCGGCCGCTGCCGCCGCCATCGCCGCGATGGCACGGGGCGAGGGGCCGAACAGCGATTCATTCGCCCCAAGGCGGGCGCGGAAGGGTTGGCCAAGCCTGCGCTCTTGGGTTTCCGGTCCGACGAAGGGCACGGTTGAGGGCAGCGAGGCGGCGAGCGGGGTGTAGAGGGGCGTGGTCATGGGACGGATTTGGCGTCAAGGCTGTACGGCTGGCAAGGGGGGAGATGGGCCGAGGGGGGACAAAATCGTAACGCCTTGAAAAAGAGCGACCTTCAAATCTCTGGTTGCCCCACTTCGACGCCTGTCCACGGCGCGATGTCAGCCGCGCAGAAAGGCGCGGCGTGCCTCTTCGGCCATGGCCTGCCGCATCTCAATCTGGGCCAGTTCGGCCAGAGCGGTCTTGCGGGCAGCCGGATCGGTCAGCGTGGCCAGCTTTTCGCGCTGGGCCTGAGCCGCCTTTTTCAGCACGATCTCCTCCGGCAGAACCCCAGCCTCGGCCATGATGCGAAAGCCCACCGCCTCTCCGGGGGTGATGAAGGCGTCACCGGTGCGGTCAGGAAGCGGCTTGCCTTCACCGGCCAAGCCTTGCAACTGGCCTTTCAGGCGTGCGGCCTGCATGCGGCGTTCGGCAAGTCGGTTGAGCCAAGACATCGCGGCACCTTTCGGACGGGGGCCTAAACCCAAAGTGGGCCGCGATCGGCGGCTTTACAAGGCGGCGCGGGTTGACGGCTGTCAGTAAATCTCGATCAGGGCGGCAAGGCCGGCGGTGCTGGTCACCCCTTGCAGCAAGAGCGTGCCATTGGTGCCAAAGTTGAACAACACCCCTTCGGCGGTGACAGTGGCAAAGCTTGTGACCACCTGTGCCGCACTGCGCGTGCCGGTCCAGAGCGCATCATCGAGGAAAATCTGGTCGCCTTGGGTGCGGGTGAAATCGGTGATGCGGTCTGCCCCGCCGCGGCGGGAGAACACGAAATCATCAGCCCCCGCATTGCCGGTCAGCGTGTCATTGCCCGCCTCGCCATGCAGCCGGTCATTGCCGAGCCCGCCGATCAAAAGATCGCGGTCGTTGCCGCCCAACAGGAAATCATTGCCGCCGCCGCCGTTCAGGCTGTCATGGCCGCGTTCACCCGACAGAAGATCATTGCCGTTATGGCCATTGATCGTGTCAGCGCCGCGGTTGCCGTAAACCCGGTCATGGCCTTGGCCGCCGTTCAGGGTCTCATTGGTGGTGGTGCCCAGCACAAGTTGCGGCAGGACGGTTCCCGGTGCCAGACGCGCGCCAAGGGTACGGGTGGCGGCCTCCCAAGCGATGTGCTGGAATAGGATGGTCTGGTCTGTGGTCCAGCCACCATAGGCTTGCCCCCATTCGCCGGTCAGCCGGTCGGTCAGCCCGATGGGACTGCGGCCGGAAATGGCTGCGAATTGGACAAGGGAAATCAGATAGTTGCCCGCGTCGTTCAGATGGATTTGATCGGTGAAAAGCTGGGTGATCTGGGTGAGACCCTGACCCCGCCCGCTGACGATGGCATCATACAAAAGCCCCATGGCCTGCCCGCCGGGCACAATGCCGACCTGCGGCGCAGCGGCTGGTTTCACGGCGTTGACATGGGTCGCAATGCCCTGCCACAGCGCCAGATCGCTGGTCAGGCTCGCGCGCCACGCGGCGGCGCTGGCGCCAATCTCGTGCCAGGTTTCATGGATCATCACCCGCGCCGATGGATTGGCCGCCCAAGCCAGCCCGGCATAGGCGCGCGCAATCCCGTGCGTGTTGGACCATTGCAAATGGGTGGCCAGCGGGATGGCTTCGGTCAGTACAAGCGTGCCAAAGGCGCCCGAGGGCAGCACGGCGCGGGCGTTCACCCCCTCGGCCCCGGCCCCGTTGCCCCAATTGTAGATGAGGGGGGAGCCGTTGATGACTTGGGCGCGCACCAGCATCGACGCGGGCAACAGCGCATCGAGCATGCGCGGCATGGTCTGGCCAACAAGGGAATGTCCCACAAACAGCACATCGTCGGTCATCACACACCCTCACCCTTACACGTGCTTTTTGTGCAAGCCCGACCCCGGCGTCAAGTTTGGGCCGGGGCGGTTGGGCGGATAGACGCTGTACAATCGGTTTCCAGTTTGGAAACCGATGCTGGCGGGCTAGCCGATTTCGGCCAGTCGCGCGATGGCGGCTGAAACCTTGGCCGCCTCATCCTCGCGCGCTTCAAGGTTGGCGCGGGCCTCGATGATCACATCCTCGGGGGCGGATTTGACGAAATTGGGGTTGTCGAGACGCCCCTTCAGTCCGCCGATTTCCTTGCCGAGCTTTTCCAATGCCTTGGAGAGGCGCGCCTTTTCCTCGGCAATGTCGATCAGTCCGGCCAAGGGCAGGGCAAAGGCTGCCCCGTCCATCGCCAGCGCGATAGAGCCCTTGGGGGCCGGGCCTTCGGAAAAGCCCTCGACGCGCGCCATCCGGCGGATCAGCGCCTCGTTGCGCGCCCATGCCGCGCGGGCGGCGGGGGAAAGCTCGGTCGCCACAAGGTCGCATTTCAGGCCGACCGGGACATGCAACTGCGCGCGGGCTGAGCGGATGTCGTCGATCAGCGAGGTGACAAAGGTCATCTCGGCATCGGCCTGCGGGTCGGAAAGGTTGGCGAAGGCAGGCCAGTCCGTATGGACAAGAAGCTTGGCGCGTGTGCCGGTGGTGCCCCACAGCTCTTCAGTGATGAAGGGCATGAAGGGGTGCAAAAGGATCATCGACTGATCCAAGACCCAAGCCATCGTGGCGCGGGTTTCGTCGGCGTGCTCACCGTCAAACAGCGGCTTGGCAAACTCGACATACCAGTCGCAAACCTTGCCCCAGACGAATTTGTAAAGCGCGTCGGCGGCTTGGTCGAAGCGGAAGTCGTCAAGGGCGGCGTTCACCTCGGCCAGCGCGCGGGCGGTTTCGCCGATAATCCAGCGGTTGGCGGTGGCCTGGACGGCGGGGGGCGTGGCTTGGGTGGCGTGACCCTCCCAAACCCCGTTCATCTCGGCAAAGCGGCAGGCGTTCCACAGCTTGGTGCCGAAGTTGCGATAGCCCGCGATGCGCTGGGTGTCGAGCTTTAGAACCCCGCCCAGCGAGGCCATCGCCGCATTGGCAAATCGCAGCGCATCTGCGCCGAATTCGTCGATGATTTCCAAGGGGTCGATGACGTTGCCCAAGGACTTCGACATCTTCTTGCCCTTGGCGTCGCGGACAAGCCCGTGCAGATAGACGGTGTGGAACGGCACTTGGTCCACCACGGCCAGCTGCATCATCATCATCCGGGCGACCCAGAAGAAGAGGATATCCGCCCCGGTCACGAGGACAGAGGTGGGGAAGTATCTCGCCAGCTCCGGCGTGGGTTCTGGCCAGCCCAGTGTGCCGATCGGCCAGAGGCCAGAGGAGAACCAGGTGTCAAGAACGTCGGGGTCACGCGTCAGTGCCTTGCCCGGCGCCATGGCCTGAGCTTCAGCCTCATTCGGCGCACAGTAATGGTTGCCCTCGGCGTCATACCACACCGGAATCTGGTGCCCCCACCACAGCTGGCGGGAAATGCACCAAGGCTCGATATTCTCCAGCCAATGGTAATAGGTCTTCTCGCCCGACTCCGGGATGATCTTGGTCGCCCCCGACCGCACCGCCTCCAGCGCGGGTTCCACGATCTTTGCGGTGTCGACGAACCATTGGTCGGTCAGCATCGGCTCAATGACCACCTTGGATCGGTCACCAAAGGGCTGCATGATCTTCTTGTCTTCGACGTAAGGAACGTTTTTCCAGTCTTCGGCATTGGTCTCGGGGTCGATGGTGACAACCTTGGTCACCACAGCCAGACCTTGGGCGTTGATGTCGGCGACAACCAGCTTGCGCGCCTCGAACCGGTCAAGACCGCGATACTTGGCAGGGACAAGGTTCAGGCTGTCCACCTCGGCCTCGGTCGTCGCAGAGCCGGCAGCAATCTCGCGGGCGCGGGCCACGGCCACCTCATAAGGCGCGCCATCGGCCCGCATCTGGCCACGGGTGTCCATCAACCGGTAGCAGGGCAGGGTGTTGCGCTTGGCCACGGCGTAATCGTTGAAATCATGCGCGCCGGTGATTTTCACCGCGCCCGAGCCGAAGGTCGGGTCGGGGTATTCATCGGCGATGATCGGGATCAGACGGTCACAGAGCGGCAGATGCACCATCTTGCCCACGATCGCCGCATAGCGTTCATCGCTGGGATGCACGGCAACCGCACCATCGCCGAGCATCGTCTCGGGCCGGGTGGTTGCGATAGAGATATAGTCGCGCTTTTCGCGCAGGGTCACATTTCCGTCGGCGTCTTTCTCGATGTAGTCATAGGTCTCGCCCCCAGCCAGGCGATACTTAAAGTGCCACATATGACCCGCGACTTCGGTGTTCTCGACCTCAAGATCGGAAATCGCGGTCTCAAAATGGGGGTCCCAGTTGACCAACCGCTTGCCGCGATAGATCAGGCCCTTGCGATACATCTCGACAAAGACCTTGATCACGGCGTCGTGGAAGTTCCCATCCTCACCGGCTGGCGCACCGGGCGCGCCCGACATGGTGAACGCCTCGCGGTCCCAATCGGCGCTCGCGCCCAGCCGCTGCAACTGGCCGATGATCGTGCCACGCGATTTGACCTTTTGCTCCCAAACGCGCGACAGGAACTTGTCCCGCCCCATATCACGGCGCGAAGGCTCGCCATTCTTGGCCATCTCCCGCTCGGTCACCATTTGCGTGGCGATCCCTGCGTGGTCGGTGCCGGGCTGCCAAAGGGTGTCATCCCCCTTCATCCGGTGCCAACGCACCAGAATATCCTGCAGCGTATTGTTGAAGGCGTGGCCCATGTGCAAGCTGCCGGTGACATTCGGCGGCGGGATCATCACGGAAAAGGCCGGATGTCCCGGCTTGGCATTGGCCCCAGCGGCAAAGGCTTTGACGTCCAGCCAAAGCTTTGAAATCCGGGCCTCTGCTTCGGCGGGGGTGAAGTTCTTTTCCATGGGCATCGCAGGCATCCTTTTGTCTTGGACCTGCTTTAGCGGCTCAAGGCAAAAAGGCCAAGCACTTGGCACCGCTGAAGGCCGCTCCGCGGGGAGTATTTTGAAAGGCGCAAGCCATGGATCGGCGCGCCCTTTGATCTTCATCTTGGCCCAAATACTCCCGCCGGAGGCATCCACGGTAGGCTCAAGGCGCTGCGTGTCAGGCCCTTGCTGGCACCGCCGCCGCCGAGGGGGGCTCAATGCCCCCCGAGGCGGCCCCTTGGGTGGGGTTAGACCGCCCGGTCCAGCCGGGTGGAGAGGTGAATCAGGCTTTCAGACGATTTCACCCCGGTCAGCGCGCCGATTTGGTCCAGTACCGAATCCAGCACTTGGGTGTTCGAGGCCGCGACTTGCAACAGAAGGTCGAAGCGGCCTGAGGTGGTGAATACGCGTTCAACCTCGCTGATGCCCTTCAGCCGCGTCAGGATCGCCGCCTGGCTGCGCGGTTCGATCGTGAGGAGCACACTGGCGCGCAGGCGTCCCTGCCGCGCCGCCTCTCCCAGTTTCAGCGTGTAGCCGGCAATGATTCCCGAGGTCTCGAGCCGCTCAAGCCGGGCTTGAATGGTGGAGCGTGCCACCTTCAACCGCCGCGCCAAGGTGGCCACGGACATCCGTGCATCGGCCCCAAGAAGGGTCAGAATGTTGCGATCGAGGTCATCCATGCATTTTGCCCATGTTTTTCGTCATTATGACGATGATTCACGACGAATATATAGTTTTGTTCGGTGAGTTTGTCACCCATATGCGGCATCCTCAGTTGCAGGAAAAGGGCGGCTCATACGCACCTGGCCTGGTTTGGAAAAACCGCGCGGGTGCCGAGGCCGTTCATACCATATTTGGTATGGCAACGGAGGAGGACACGCATCTTGTTGGCAGAAAGGATCACGCCGATGGGACTGTCTAAGACAATCTGGACCAATCCGACCGAATTCCTGAAACATCAGCAGCCGGAGAACCCGGTGCTGTTCTTCGCACCCAGCGCCGTACAGGCGGTGGCGCGCCGGTTCTTGACGGGCTTTCCGGGCCTTGTGACCTATGCGGTCAAGTCGAACCCGGGCGAAGAGGTGGTGGAGAACCTGATCGCGGCGGGGATCAAAGGCTTTGACTGCGCCTCGCCCTTCGAGATCGACCTGATCCGCCGCCTCGCGCCGGATGCGGCCATTCATTACAACAACCCTGTGCGTTCGCGCGCTGAGATCGCCCATGGCGTGGCGCGGCAGGTCAAGTCGTGGTCGGTGGACAGCCATAGCGAACTGGCAAAGCTGATCGAGATGGTCCCGGTCAAGAGCTGCGAGATTTCGGTGCGCTTCAAGCTGCCGGTGGCCGGTGCGGCCTATAACTTTGGGGCCAAGTTCGGCGCCACCGAAGAGGTCGCGGTTGAGCTTCTAAAGACCGTGGCAGCGGCGGGGTTCATCCCCTCAATCACCTTCCATCCCGGCACGCAATGCACCGATCCTGCCGCTTGGGCGTCCTACATCCGCGCGGCGGCGGTGATTGCGCAGAAGGCGGGCGTGAAGATTGCACGGCTGAACGTCGGGGGTGGGTTCCCGAACCACCGCGCGGTTGGCGTCTTGCCGCAGTTGGAAGAGACCTTTGCCACCATCGACCGTGTGACGGACGAAGCCTTCGGCGCCGAGCGTCCCGAGTTGGTCTGTGAGCCGGGCCGCGCCATCTGCGGTGATGCTTTCACGCTGGCCGCCCGGGTCAAGTCGGTGCGCGATGGCAGCCATGTGTTCTTGAACGACGGGCTTTATGGATCGCTGTTCGAGCTTGGCCAGATTGGTATCATCGACCGGATCACCGTGCTGACCCCGGCGGGTCAGCCGCGCAAGGGCGCGGTGCATGGCCGCATCTGCTTTGGTCCGACCTGCGACTCGGTGGATCGTTTGCCGGGCGATCTGCCCTTTCCGAGTGACATTGCCGAAGGCGACTTCGTGATCTTTGAAGGGATGGGGGCCTATTCCACCGTCACCAACAGCCGGTTCAACGGCTTTGGCGAGTTGGGTCTGGTCACGGTTCTGGGCCTTTCGCTGTAACTCCTTTGGCCCATATTGGCTTTTTCGACGGGCGTCCCTTGTGGGCGCCCGTTTTGCATCGTCTTGTTAACCCTATGAGCGGTAAGATGCTGGACACGGGGTCTGCCGTGCAGGGGGTGTGTCACGTCGCTGATTGAAAGACTGTCGCGCTGGTGGACGGGCAAGCCCATTGCCACGGTGGAACCGGCCGCGCCGCCGGTGCCGGGGCGCAGACGGGGCGTTGTGGATCATGTCATCATTCTGGATGGCACCCTGTCACTCTTGGAGCCGGGGTATGAGACCAATGCGGGGCTGGTGCTTAAGCTTTTGCTGGGGGATCACCGGGGCGTGGAGCGGCGGGTCTATTACGAACAGGGCCTGCAATGGGAGGGGATGCGGCGCGCCTTTGGCTTTGTGCAGGGGCGCGGCATCAACCGCCAGATCGCGCGGGCCTATGGCTGGCTTGCCAGTCAATACCGGCCGGGGGACCGAATTTATCTTTTCGGCTATTCACGCGGGGCCTTCGCGGTGCGCAGTCTGGCGGGGGTGATTGATCGCGTGGGGTTGGTGCGGCGTGAGGACGCGACCGAGCGGGTGATCCGGCAGGCCTATCGGCACTATCGCGAGGGTCCGATGTCTCCCGCAGCGCAGGCGTTCTCGCGCGCCTTTTGTCATGAGGAGGCTCCGATTGAGATGGTTGGGGTCTGGGACACGGTCAAGGCACTGGGGCTGCGGTTGCCCCTGCTGTGGATGCTGACCGACAAGCAGCATCGGTTTCACAATCACCATCTGGGATCCTCGATCCGCCACGGCTTTCAGGCGCTGGCGCTGAATGAAACGCGGGCGGTGTTTGAGCCGGTGATGTGGGAGTGTCCGCCGGGCTGGGAAGGCAATGTGCAGCAGGTGTGGTTTCGCGGTGGCCATTCAGATGTGGGTGGGCAGGTGGGCACCTTTCCAGCAGCACGGCCATTGGCGAATATTCCTTTGGTCTGGATGCTGGAGCGGGCTGAGGCAGTGGGCTTGGCCCTGCCGCCGGGGTGGCGGGCACGCTTCCCGTGTGACCCCAAGGCGCCAATGATGGGCACGACGCGGGGCTGGGCCAAGGTGTTCTTGTTGCGCCGACCGCGTGTGGTGGGGCGGGATGTCTCCGAGGCCATCCACCCCAGCGCCGAAGGGGAGCGTCCGTGGAGCTGGATGCCTTGGCCCTTGACGCGGCTGTTCTGAGGCTTCAGCGCCTCGTCGTTGCCATCGGCCCTCCTCGGGCTCTCGGC
>Ga0315908_10002603_pt1 | contig 13128 bp, 11 predicted proteins | sample LakEriMetagenome_12_FD_203520 | JGI IMG/M metagenome (GOLD analysis project Ga0315908, IMG submission 203520) | Freshwater fungal communities from buoy surface, Lake Erie, Ohio, United States - Buoy 4 MA124 | ecosystem: Environmental > Aquatic > Freshwater > Lake > Lake biofilm | place: USA...
GCCGACAAAGGCAAAGGCCGGGGCTAAGGGCTGAATCAGGCTGGCGCACTCCGGCAACCGCTGCTAACAGCGCAGCGTCCGCACCCGTAGCTCAGCTGGATAGAGCGCTGCCCTCCGAAGGCAGAGGTCACAGGTTCGAATCCTGTCGGGTGCACCATATTCGTAAGCGCGAGGCGACCCGCCAACCCATTGCGCAGGTTGGGCTTCGCTCGGCTCAGCTGCACCATTGCCCTTATGTCGGGCTGGCACAGGGCATCCTGAAAATACGGCGGTGTTGGCTTGGCTGCGCCGTAAACTGGTGCACAAAAAAAGGCGGGGCGGCATTGCTGCCACCCCGCCCATTTACAGTTGATGTTTGAATCCCCGGTGTTAGCGCCGGGTGCTGCCGCCCAGGTTGATACGCACGCCGCCCATGAAGCGGGCACCGAACTTTTCAAATTCGAGAACCCGGATCGGGATACCGCGGTAGCGACGGCCCGGTTCGTCGAGCAGGTTGGTCGCGTCGACGAACATTTCAACGCGCGGGCTGATGGCATAGCGCGCCGAAAGATCGAGGCGGCCGACACTCTGCCAATAGCCATCGCCGCCAACGTCGGCGCTGCCGATTTCGAACAGATAATCGCTGCGATATTGCCAGCTGGCGCGCAGGGACAGACCATATTGCTCGTAATAGAGCGAAGCGTTGTAATTGGTGTTGGACGCATCGGGCAGCCTGACCTTGCGGCCATCCGGCGTCGTGGCGTTGGAGCGATTCAGGGTGATGTTGCCCTGGAAGCCGAAGCCTTCCATCCATTCCGGTGCACCGATGCTGCGCAACAGGCCACCAAACGGCTGCACATAGGCGATTTCAATACCCTTGATATCGCCGTTGCCGCCGTTGACCTCGGTGGTGATCTGGTAGGTCGAACGCTCGAGCCCGGGGAGGTCGAAGTCCGTGTTGCCGAACGGCTGCGTGAAATCGAACAGAATGTCGCGGACCTTCTTGTAGTAGAGGCCGACCGACAGGAAGCCTTGGTTGCCCATGTACCATTCGACATAGGCGTCCACGCCGACAGCCTTTTCGGGCACGGCAAACGGGTTGCCGCCCGAAATCGTCAGCAGCGGGTCGTTGATCGTCAGGTTGGGACGCAGCAAGTCATAATCAGGCCGCGCCGCCCCCGTATTCAGCGACAGGCGCAGTTTGATCTCGTCTGTGGCATCATAGTTCAGATGCAGGCTGGGGAAGAACAAAGTGGTGCCAGAGCTGGTGTTCAGTTCCTGGCGCACACCGTTGATGGTGCCGTTCGCCCGCCCGGTGTTGTTCACCCGCTCGCCGCGAACCCCGGCGACGATGTTGCCGTTTTCGAAGAACATCGTGCCCATCAGATAGCCGGCGAAGATTTCTTCGGTGACTTCGTAGAAGTTGTTCTCGGTGGTGTTGGGCTGGATGCGTGAGGCGCCAGCGGCAATGTAGCTGTCCAGCAGGTCGCTGCCCAGCTGGCTGTCATGATACCGGAAGCCGTAGCCCATCGGAATGTTGACCTTGAGTGGTGCGTTGGTCGAGATCGCGTCCTGCCGCGGCAGCGCAATGCCCTTGGCGGTCAGATCAGCGGCGCGGGCTTCGATGACCGAAACATTGTTTTCCTTGGTGCGCTTGTTGTACTGGCCGCCGAACTGGATCTTGGTGTCCTGACCGAACAGCGAAATGGTGCGATCGAAATCAAGCCGCGCCGTATAGGCATCGGTCTGCGCCCGATTGTTGGCCCGGTTCATGGTGACGAAATCAAGCTCGGTGGTGGTGACTACATCGCGGCGGGCCCCCAGCGAATAATTCTGGTTGGCATCGGCCAGCGTGTTGAACAGTGTGACCTTGTTATCGCTTGGGTCGTTGAAATCATAGACGATGCTGGGACGCCGCGTGCGATCTGACGGGCTGACCCAGGTCGAGGTGTACGGGTGCCGGGCATCGTCCTGGGCGCGGGTGTAGTTCAACCGCCAGTTGGCCTTCCATTCGCCGAAGATGTGATTGCCGCCCAGCGTGTTGGTGAAGATGCGCTGGCGTGACGACAGGCTGTTCAATGTGCTGTCGATTTCGATGCCGAACAGCGTACCCTGCAGCGGCGTGTTGCCGGTGCGAATATCGGCATAGCCGGTGCGGCGGGCGGTCGCCTGGGCTGCCGTGCTGTCGGTGCTGACCGCATTCTGATCGAAATCGAACAGAAACTGGGTGCGCAGTTCGTCGTCGCGGAATTCGGTGAGCACCGAACTCAGGAAGATTTCATTGTTGTTGTCTGGGCGCCAATCGATCTTGCCGCTGAAGGCGGTGTTGGAACGGGTAAGGCGGTAGAGCTTGTTTTCAAACTCGCGCGCCCACACGCGGTCGGTGAAGCCCGGCAGGCGATCTTCCGGCGCAATTTCCCAAGGATCGGCTTCGAAATTGTCGGTGACCATGTCGACTTCAAAGCGCGAGGCCGACAAGAGGATGCCGACGGTGTCATTGAAGAAACGTTCTGAGATGTGCCCAGCAAAGTTGTATTGGCGGCCACCGCCCAGTGCCGAGAAACCGGCACCGACATCGAGGGCAACCTTGAAGCCGGGATAATCGAAGGCGCTGCGGGTGCGGACGTCAACCTGGCCGGCGACGGCTTCGCCGGTCAGATCGGCGGTGACCGCCTTGCGCACCGCCACCTGGCTGGCGATGGTGGCCGGAATGGTGTCGAAACGGGTTTCGCGGCCGGCCGGGCTGATCACGTTGATGCCGTCGAACGACACCGTGGTCCAGCTGGTGCGGGCGCCGCGAAGGCTGATGAAACGATCCTGGCCCTGGTCGCGCTGCACGGCGACGCCGGGCAGGCGGGCGATGGCGGCGGCGAGGTTCTGATCCGGGAAGCGGCCGACGGCATCGGCGGCGAGCACGCTGACCAGCGCGGTCGAGGCGCGCTGCACCTGCAAGGCAGCGGCCAGTGATTCGGCGATCGGGCGCGAGGCGGTGACGGTGATTTCGCCATCAGTGCCGGTTGCAGCTGCCAAAGTCACGTTGACTTCGGTATCCTGGCCGGCGACGACGGTGATCGTCTGAGTCACGTCGGCACTGCCGAAATAACGAACGGTGATCTTCTGCTGGCCGGCGGGTGCGCCGCGCAGCGTGAAGCGGCCTTGCGCCGTGGTGCTTTCGACAACCGAGGAACCTTCGATGCGCACGGTGGCGCCAGCAACAAAGCTGCCGCTGGCATCGGTGACAACACCGGTGATCTGCCCGGTGCTGGCAGCAGAGCCGGCATCAGCAGCGGCAGCAGAATCAGCCATTTGGGCTGCGGCGGGCAGGGACGCGACAAGGCTCAGCGCGGCGCTGGCCAGCAGAATGGAACGGGTCGGTTTCATTGGTTTCTCCAGTGTGGGGTGTTGTCGTGCAGCCGCGCGGGTGCGCAGCGGTGAAGCTTCAGAAATTCGGGCTCTTGTAGGGCAGCGTGTTGTCGAACCGGCGGGTCGGCGGTTCGGTCTTGTCGTTCTTGATCAGGCGCTTGGTGGCCCCACGCTTTTCGATCACCGCGGCGTCATACTGCACGCCATCGGTGGTGTAGGCGGTGTAGCTCAGGCGGTTGCCATCGATGCCGATGACCTGAAAGAACTGGCCATTCTCGCCCTGCCGCTCCAGTTTCACACCGGTCGGTGCGTAATCATCCCAGCCTTGCTTGCGAAACTGATATTGCTTGGGGCCGGAAACGCTGTTCACGAACATCGTGGTCATGGTGTCGCCCACCTTGAAGCCGGCGCGACGCGGCGCTTGGGCACCCGCATTGAGCAGCCCACGCGCATAGGTGTGATCATGGCCCTGCAGCACCAGATCGACGCTATTGGCCGTCAGGATCGGCAGTAGCAGAGCCCGGCCGGCAGGGCTGTCCCGCTCCCCGGCCGAGCTGAAGACCGGATGGTGCATGGTGACGATGCGCCAGCGCGCCTTGGAGGCTTTCAGTTGCGCGTCCAGCCAATCGGCCTGTGGCTGCAGATCGGGCTGGTTGGTATCCAGCACGAACACATCAAGATCGGCCGAATAATGCACGGCATAGGCGGTTTCCTGCACAGCGGCCGGCAGCGCCGCTTCGACCGGCAGGCGGAATTGCGGCCGCCACAAATGGCTGAGCAGGCGGCGGCGCGCGGCATCGGCGGGATCGGCCATGTCATATTCATGATTGCCGGCCACCGGGATCGCCGGGATCATGGCATGCAGGAAGCCGCCGGCCTTGAACCAATCCGCCCATTCGATGTCGCGGCTGCCGCGGTTCACCAGATCGCCGGCGTGCAGCATAAAGCGCGCATCGGGCGCGGCCTGGAAGGCCGCGCGAATGGTGCGCGACCACAGGGACAGCACGCCATTTTGCGCATCGCCCATGTAGATGAAGCGGATCGGCCCGGATTTGGGCGCCGTGCGGGTCTGGAACCACTCGCTCCAGTGGCCGTCACTGCCCTGCACACGATAGGCGTAGAGCGTGTCCGGCTTCAGCCCATCAAAGCGCACGCTGTGATAGGCCGCGGCGGGCAGCGTGTCGTTGGCCTGCACGGCCAGCGCGCGGCCATTGGCGATCACCGTATCGAGATCGACGCGTTCGGTGACGGCGGCGACGCTGCGCCCGGTCAGATCGATTCGCGCATCCGGCGTGGCCAGCGTGATTTCGGCGCGGGTGGCGGTGACGTTTGCAGCCGTGCGCCACGCCACCGCAAAGGCTTGCGACGGATCACCTTCGAAGGTCGCCACGATGCGATCCGGCCAGGCCGTGGCACCCTGCCAAGGCGGCGGTCCATGGTCTCCATCATGCGCAAAAGCCGGCATAGCCAAAGCCATGGCGGTTATCGCCGTCATCAAAACACGCATGCAGCCCCCGACGCCTGTTGATATTGGCGGCGGCGTAGTGGCAGTTTGTGACGCCGTGGCGTCCGAAATGTTGCACGCCCAAGACTGGCTACGCTGGACGTTGCTCCCTTTTAAGTGGCTAAGAATCAGCCATTCAAAGGTGGCCGTCCCTTCGAGCGCTTCACCCGCGGCATTCACAAACCGACCAAACCGCTATCGGCCCAAACCCCCAAAAATGCCGCAAATCAGGTGCAGATCACGCCAAGTTTTTGTCAGTTCATTTTCATTTCATGCCTCCGCAACGGCTCTGACTCCACCAAACGGTAGCCAGGTCTCACAAACTGCGATCGAGGGTGGACGTGGTGGCCTGTCAGCATCATCTCGGATCAGATGCCAAAGGCGATTCTTGGCTGGAACTAACTTCGATGCCCGTCCTGCTTGTCACCGCTGACGCCAGCGCCCGTTTTCTGTGTTGATCTGAACCGAGATGACGGAGGTTTGCAAAACAGCCATGCCGACGCGGGTCCGTTTCTCCCTCACCGAGCCAGCAACCAACAGTGCCCCCTTGCTGTTCGGCGTGCCATTCAACACGCCCGAACAGTCGGTGATCGCGATCGATGTTGTGGCGGGAAATTGCCTTGATCGGGTGACCGCAAGCAATAGCGGGCAGACCGCCTTGCTGATCGAACCGGAGGGTGGCTGTGCTGTAGTTGACGTGGACTTCAGCGATGCGGCCGGGATGGCGCCGGCATGGCTGTTCGGGTCGACCGGCGGCGCCCACGAACAACCATCAGTGGCCTTGGCAGAACTGATCGACGGTTTGGCCGGCACCACATACGGGCAGGCCCGTGTGAACAGGATCATCGAACATATCGACGCGCGCTTCGTTTATGGTCGCCGCGAACGCGGGCTGGGCGATGGCGAAGCTGCGATGCCGGCGCTGGTTTGCGACACGCACGCAGGAACCTGTGTCGACACGCACAGCTATGCCGTTGCGGCGATGCGGGCGGGCAATATGGACGCCGCGTATATCAGCGGCGTGTTCTTCAAGGCCGGGCAAAGCCTTTCGCGCCCGGGCCATTGCTGGATCGCGGTACAGGTGGATGGGGCTGCGCAATATTGGGATGTCTCGCACCATCTTAAATATGGCCTTGGGCCATCTCAGCCCGGCTACAATCCGTTGCCCGGGACACGCTTTGCGCTGACGGCCGGCCGCGATCTGCGGTTTGAACTGCCTGGCCGGAGCCTCGCGGTCAGCATTCTCAAGGGGTTTGTTGCAGCGGATGGCGAACAGGGATTGGCGCTGCCAACCACGGCAAGCCTTATCTGACGCCGCAATGTGGGGCCGCTGTCCGAATGAACAATTCGTGACAATTGCGGAACTTGTTCCTGCTCGCCAACTCGGTGTTCCATGCAAACATTTGAAAACGAAATAATAATTTCGTTGTTTCGAGAAACTCCGATCTTGTCGGGGTAATAAAAACAACATGGAGTTCGGTAACAGTGAAACTCATGGGATCGGGGATCAGACTTTCCAAACATTTGGTTGCCCTCGCCGTGCTTTGCATCGGGTCGGTGTTGCTGGCTGCCTGCGCCAAGGACGAGCCGCCAGCCTTTCCCGAAGGAAGCTGGCAGCAGCGCATGGGCAAGATCCGGGCTGCCGTACGGGGCGATGAGGCCGATCCGGCCTTTGCTGCCACCTGGTCAGGATATCGCAGCCACCTGCAGGCCATCACCGGGCTTCCCGTCGAAACGTTCGAAGCATCGGATTACAACGGCGTGATCCAAGCCGTTGCATCCGGCCAGGTGGATTTTGCCCACATGGGCGCCGGAGCCTATGCCAATGTCGATAACCAAGTGGGCAGCAAGGCGTTGCCGTTTTTGTTGGCCCGGCAAGCCGAAGGCAACACGGGCTATTATTCCGCCCTGGCCGTACGGACGGCTTCTCCGTTCCGCACCTTGGCCGATCTCAAGGGCAAGACAATCGCCTATATCGATTTCAATTCAACGTCTGGTTACATCTATCCAAGGCATGAGTTGATCAAGCAAGGAATTGACCCCGAACGGTTCTTCGCAAAATCGATCATGGCTGGCGGCGGCACGCAGGCCCTGCTTGCCATGATGAATGGCCGAGTGGATGCAGCGATGATCACCGTCAGCGCCGGAACGCCGGAAACCGGCTTTGCCACGGGCAACCATGTCAGTTTGGCTCGTCGGGGGCTGATTAATCTAGATGAGATGCGGATCATCTGGACAGCAGGCCCGATGCCCAACTCACCTTACGTGATGCGCACCGATCGGCCGCAGGCGTTTGCCGATGTGCTGCGCGGCGCGCTTGCCATGCTGCCGTATGAAAAGCCCGATGTCTGGGCCAGCATGGGGCAGGCACCCGGCAATGATTTCCACCCCGTTAGCCGGGCCGACTACGCTGATATCATGGCCATTCGGGCCGAGGACATCAGCCAGCGGCGATCAGGATCCGGCGAATGATGGCTCGTCTTGTCGTGGGCACTGTTGCTGCGCTGATGCTGGTCGCGTGCGGTGGCAGCAGCAAGGATACCGAAGCCGGGTCAGCTCGTCCGCCGACACTGCAACAGCTGCGCATCGGCATACTGGCGCCGGCCGCATCGCCGTGCCGATCGGATGCGCCGGAATGGCCCGCAGCACAGCGCAAATATGTGCAGCACCTGGCATCGCGCATGGAAGTTCCGGTCTCGCTGTGCCCGATGGCGGAATATAGTGCCATTGCTGCGGCCATTGCCGATGGCCGCATCGAGATGGGCCCAGTGGACAGGGCCGGCCTGGCGCCGGTGGCGGAAAAGATCCGTCCGATCCTCGCCGTGCGTCCCGACACGGCGCCAGGCCGGGCCATTGCCGTGGTGGTGGTACCCGAAGCAGCGCCGGCCCGGACCTTGGCTGATCTGGCGCCCGCGGCCGGCCGCGTGGGGGCGCGGCTGATCCTGTCGCGGGAGAATAGCGATATTCTGGATGGTGTGCGCCGGATCCTGACAAGCGCAGGTTTTCCCGCCGCCAGTCTTGCGGCAGCAAGCGCCCAGCCCGATGCGGAAAACGCTGCCGCCGCACTGCGCAGCGGCGCTGGCGATGCGGCTGCTGTTGGCGGGGCCGAATGGTACCGTTACTGCCGCGGCACCAAGAAGGACGAAACGCCCTGTGCTGGCCTGCGCGAAGTGTGGCGCGGTCGGGAACCGGTGGCAGTGGCATGGAGCGTCAGCCGGAACATCGCTCCGGAAAGCTGGGCGCGATTGGTGGGCATTCACATCGCACTGTTTCTGGAACAGCCCGCCATTGCTGCCTGGCTGGCCCCGGGCGGGAGCGAGATCACACCTGTTGAGGCAACGGCGCTGGAACCGGCAGGGCAATGAGCGTTTCAGCCCTGTTTGATGCAGAGGATCGCCGCCGTGCTGCCGTGTTCGAACAGGATTGGCGAAAACGCCGGCTTGCGCATCGCCTGCAGAATCTCGGTTGGCTGTTGCTGGTTTCTGCCTTGCTGGCGGTCTCGCTGGAATTGAGCGAGCTGCGTAACAGTTCTGTCGGTCTTGGTTGGGGCGAGCGCGTGGCGACCTTCGTCGATCGGATGACCCCGCACCTGCGAGCCGATGCGCTGTTTGCCAGCCGCAACACAGATGGTTCACTGGCCAGCTGGTTCTATGATCTGCCGCTATGGCTGGCGGCCATACGCGAAACCGTCGCCATGGCCATCGTCGGCACGCTGGTTGGAGGCGTGTTTGCACTGTCGTTGTCGTTTCTGGCTGCGAGCAATCTCAACGCAAACCGGCCGCTGCGGGTGCTGATACGCCGCAGCCTCGATGCGGCCCGCACGATCCCGGATGTGATCTTGGCGTTGATCTTTGCGTCGGCCTTCAGCCTGGGGCCGGTGGCCGGCGTCCTGACGCTGATCGTCAGCACCACGGGCTCGCTTGGCAAGCTGTTCAGCGAGTGCATGGAAAACGCCCGGATTCGTGAAGTGGAAGCGATTGCTGCCACGGGTGGCAACTGGCTGTTGCAGATGCGCTTTGGCGTCATTCCACAATTGTTGCCGCAACTGGTATCGTATTGGCTGCTGCGGCTGGAGCTGAATCTGTCAGCGGCCGCGGCGCTGGGCATCGTCGGTGCCGGCGGCATCGGTGTGGAGTTGCAGCGCGCCATCAGCTTCACCGAATTCGATACCTATCTGGCCATCCTGCTGCTGATCATTGCCTGCATTACGGTCATTGATCTTGTGTCGGAACGGCTGCGCCACCGCTTGATCGGGGCGATGGCGTGAACGATACAGTGGCTCTGTCGCCTGCCGATATGATCGCCCGCGCCCGCGCCCGCGTGCCGCGCGCAATCGACAAACCGTTGAGCGAGCGGCTGCGACCATGGGCGATTGCGACGGCCACCTTCGCGCTGTTTATCGCCTGCTGCATCGATCTTGATCTGGGGCCCGAAGTGCTGGCCAATGGCATTGGCAAGCTAGGCGGCATACTGGCTGCCATGTGGCCACCAAGCGCCGGTGGGCAATGGTCGCGGTTACTGCTCGCGATCGCGCAGACGCTGGGCCTGGCCGTGCTGGGGACATTGTTGGGCATTTTGGGCGCCCTGCCGCTGGGGCTGATGGGTGCACGCAATCTGGTATCCAATGCGGCCATCCACTTCATCGTGCGGCGGATGATGGATGTGTTCCGGGGCATCCCTGCACTGGTGTGGGCCCTGATCCTGGTCGCAGCGTTTGGGCTGGGGCCATTGCCGGGTGTGCTGGCGCTGGCGTTTGCCGACATACCGCGGCTGGGCAAGCTGTTTGCCGAAGCCATCGAGAGTGTCGATCGCCGCCAGCGCGAATCCTTGCAGGCGACGGGTGCGAGTGGGTCGTTGGTGTTACGTTTTGGGATGCTGCCGCAGGTCCTGCCAGTCTGCCTTAGCCAGTGCCTCTATTACCTCGAACAGAATTTCCGCGCCGCCGCAGTGGTAGGTGTTGTTGGTGCCGGCGGCATCGGTTTTGAACTCAACGAGCGGATCCGCATCTTCGCCTTCGACGAAGTGGCGTTGATCACGATCCTGTACATCGTGATCGTCGGTTTGCTGGACGAGGTTTCGCAGCGTCTGCGGGCGCGGCTGATCTGAACGGGGAAGGGTCTCCATGCTCGAAGTTAATGGTCTGGTCTGCCGCTTTGGCGACGTGGTGGCGGTTGACAACGCGCGGCTGTCGATTGCCGGCGGCGAAATGGTTGGCGTTATCGGTCGGTCTGGCTCTGGAAAGAGCAGTTTGTTGCGCTTGATCAACCGGTTGTATACACCGCAAGCGGGCAGCATCCATTGGCAGGGCGCTTGCGTGTCTGCCTACACGGGCCGCGACTTGCGGAACTGGCGCCGCCGGGCCGCAATCATCTTTCAGGATTATAATCTCATTCCGCGCCTTGATGTGCTCACCAACGTTTTGTTGGGCACATTGGCTACGCGGCCGGTGCTGCCGTCGCTGGCCAATTATTTCACACCGGAACTGCGGGCGCGTGCCGTCATTGAGCTGGACCGGCTGGGTATGGCTGAAGCCGCCTTTAAGCGGACGCAATATCTTTCAGGCGGTCAACAGCAGCGCGTAGCCATCGCGCGCGCCATGGTGCAGGATCCGGAAATTCTGCTCGCCGACGAACCGGTGGCGTCGCTTGATCCGGTCAACAGCGAAATCGTCATGCAAAGCATTGTCGACATCAACCGATCGCGCGGGTTGACCGTTTTGATCAACCTGCATTCCATCGACATCGCCCGCCGTTATTGCCAGCGCATCATCGGCATGAACCAGGGACGCATCGTATTTGACGGCCCTGTCAGCAGCCTTACTGATCGGGCCGTCGCGGCAATCTATGGCGTCACGGTCGATCTTGAAGATGCATGCTCGCCTGAGAGAAGAGAGGCCTTGCCGATCATGGAGCCGCTCTTGGCGACGCCCGCACAGAAGTTGGTGGCGCGATGAGCAGCCGCCTTGCTGATACAGCCGCAGAACGCGGCATGGCCTATGTTGCACGCCAAGTTCCTGTTCGGCCCCATTCCGTCAACCGGGGGCCAGAACCGCAGATTGATGCGGAGGCCTCTGTGGTCGACTGCGCCCTTGGGCGTTGGACACGGGTGGGAGCGCGAACCCAGCTGAGTGAAGTCGCGTTCGGCGATTATTCCTATATCGTCAGCGACTCCAGCGCTACCTATGCTGATATCGGCAAATTCTGCTCGATTGCCCGCGATGTCAGGATCAATCCAGGCAACCATCCGACATGGCGTGCAGCGCAGCATCATTTCAGCTACCGGGCCATTTCATACGATCTGGCCGATAATGATGACGCCGATTTCTTCGAATGGCGCCGTGCCGATCGTGTTGTCATGGGCCACGACATCTGGATTGGCCACGGCGCCACGGTGCTGGCTGGCGTGACCATCGGTACTGGCGCCGTTGTAGGCGCTGGCGCGGTTGTGTCGAAAGACGTGCCGCCCTTTGCGGTCGTGGTCGGTGTGCCGGCCCGCATCCTGCGCTTCCGCTTTGAAGAACCGCTGCGCGAAGCGCTGCTGGCGTTGGCCTGGTGGGATTGGGATGATGCGCGGCTGGCAGCGGCTCTGGAGGATTTCCGCCGGCTGAATGCTGCTGATTTCATCGCCCGCCATGGCTGAAGCGGTCCGCCCTGGGGTGCTGGTGTTGGTGGTGGGGCCGTCAGGCGCCGGCAAGGACAGTCTGCTGGCCGCGGCGCAACATGTGTTGGCTGGCAATACCGGCTTTGTCTTTCCAACTCGGGATGTCACGCGTCCGGCAGGCTCGGGCGGTGAAGCCCATAACCCGGTGACCGCCGACGAATTTCGACTGCGCTGCAATGACGGGGCCTATGCGCTGTGGTGGGAAGCCAATGGTCATGGCTATGGCATTCCAACGGCCATCGGTGCAGCGCTGGCAAGCGGGCAGACCGTACTGTGCAATGTCTCGCGCGGCGCGATCGAGCTGGCCCGACAGCGCTTTGCGCGCGTCGCGGTTATCTGGGTAACGGCACCGCTGGAGGTTCTGGCCAGACGCATTGCCGGTCGCGGTCGCGAAACAGCTGACGAAATCGCTGCCCGTTTGGCGCGTTTGCCACCAGCCGAGCCCACAGGATCAGATGTGACGATCATCGACAATGACGGAACACTTGAGGCTGCAGCCGCGAAATTCGTGTCGGCGGTCAGGGCTGCGGCAGCGTGAAACGCGCCAATATAGTAAATGGGCTTTTCGCATCGGGCTGATGAAACAGGCTGATCGAAGTCACCTGATGCTGTCCACAATCGTCCGCAAAATAGCGGATGGCGGCATCGAGCAATTGCTGCCGGTCTCCACTATTCTCGATCCGGCCAGACAACGTCATGTGAAAGCGGAAATCGTTAAAGACATAAGGGTAACCCCAAGCAGCAAGTTGTTCGTGCTGGCGATCGGTCAAGGGCGCACGCAGGCGCCTAGCCATATCTGCCGGGGTTAGCGGAGCCCTAAACGGATCAATCAGGCGAACACTTGATTCATGCAACGCCTGCATGGATGTTGACGGCGCGGCTAGCCTGAATGCGATGAAACTGCCCATCGCTTGAGGCTCGATGATTGCGTTAAAGGCGGGATGTGTGCTCGCAAGCATGGCCACTGCAGCGATCAGATCAGCCTGTGTCGCCGTTTCTGCGAGGGCAAAGGGGGCCTTCAGTGTTGCATGAAAGCCATAGTGACGCGGATCGGCAGTGAAGGCCTCGAAACGCTGGCCATCGAACCCTGGTAACACCGGCTGTGGCAGCACAACACCGGTGGCCGCGTCGCGTCCCAGCCAGGCAGCCGCGCGCTGCCAGAATGCGCTTTCGGAATCGGGGGCGTAATAAATGGCAAAACGTTCGGGCATCGGCATCAGGCCACCCGGTTGCCGGCCAACCACACGGAAAGTGCCAGCGGCCAACGGCCCGGCTGCCAACGCACCTGCACAAGATCGGCACGCAGGCCCGGCGCAATTCGCCCGCGGTCTGTCAGGCCGGTAGCGCGCGCCGGATTGTCAGTTACTGTTGCGATGGCATCGGGCAACGAAAAGCCTTGGTCTGGTTCGACCAACAAGAATGCCGCCCGGATCATGGAAAGAGGAATATAGTCTGAAGCCAGAATGTCGAGCAGGCCGGCCTGCGCGGCAGCCTTGGCGGATAGATTGCCGGAATGGGAACCGCCACGCACCAGATTGGGTGCCCCCATGGCGATCGTCATACCGGCGTGGCGGGCAGCCTGAGCGGCCACTTGGGTCACAGGAAACTCGGCCATGGTGCAG
>Ga0315908_10002604_pt1 | contig 13127 bp, 12 predicted proteins | sample LakEriMetagenome_12_FD_203520 | JGI IMG/M metagenome (GOLD analysis project Ga0315908, IMG submission 203520) | Freshwater fungal communities from buoy surface, Lake Erie, Ohio, United States - Buoy 4 MA124 | ecosystem: Environmental > Aquatic > Freshwater > Lake > Lake biofilm | place: USA...
CAATACCACAATCATGAGTAGCAGTGATAAACCTGTGAGAATAAGGAAACTTAAAGCGAGAATGTTTACTGCGTCCCTGTCTTCTTTGGGAAGTAGAATGGCGGTTTCGTAACGACCAGCAGCCACAACCATAAAGAATGTAGCGATTGAGCTGTAGAGGGCAAACACACCAAATTCTTCCACTGTAAATAAACGGCTTAGAATCGGAGTAATCAACAACGGAATAAGCTGTGCAATCATGTTGCCCGTGAGCATGGTGATCACATTTTTTGAAAATTCTGATGTCGGAAGGTATTTTCTCATAGTCAATGGTCCACTGTCGAAACCTATACAAAGGTAATGCTTCGTAGCATAAAAACTCGATGATAGACGTTTTGAACGAAGGGACGAGAATTTCGTTGATTTAGTTTAACTTCGCCTTGGATTTTAAATCCGTTCAATGAGTTCAACATCCAAGGTTAAAATAGCGCATCTAAGCAGTGCACATCCTGATTTGGATGTACGCATTTTTTATAAGGAATGTGTTTCATTGGCTAATTCTTTGGATGTTGCAAACACCACCTTAGATGTGCATTTAATTCTCTCTGGTGTTGAGGAACGCAAAGAACAAAATGTGACGATCCATTCTGTTGAGAAGGAAACTTCTCGCATCAAACGGATGTGGAATACAGTGAATCGGGTGTACAAGAAGGCAATGGAATTAGATGCTGACATCTATCATCTGCATGATCCCGAACTATTGCGAATTGCTTTGAAATTAAAGCGCAAAGGAAAAATTGTCATTTACGATGCCCATGAAGATTTACCTAGACAACTGCAGGGTAAGGCTTACTTGAAATTTAAAAATACCATCAGTGGATTTTTTGAGTGGTACGAAAATCGAGTTGTTAGGAAGCTGGATGGAGTAGTTACAGCAACACCGTTTATACGTGATCGATTCTTGAAAGTCAATAAGAATACCATTGATATCAATAATTTTCCGCTAGCTTCTGAAATAGAATTTAGTGAAGATGTTGAGGCTGAAAAAGAAAATAAAGTGTGTTTCATCGGAGGAATATCGAAGATTCGAGGCATTTCTTATTTGGTAGATGCATTTGAAAATTTGGATGTTGAATTGGATTTGGCGGGAGGAATTGCTGAGGATTTCAAAGTTGAGTTGGAAAAGTCTAAAGGGTGGAAGAACGTAAACGACCTTGGTTTCATTAACCGTCAGGAATCATTGAGAATAAAAAATGAGTCATTCGCGGGAATCGTTACCTTTCTCGGGTTACCAAACCATGTCAATGCGCAGCCCAATAAAATTTTTGAATACATGGCTTCTGGCTTGCCTGTGATTGGTTCGAATTTCCCGCTTTGGAAAGAAATTATTGAAAAAAATAAGTGTGGAATTTGTATTGATCCAGAATCACCAGAAGAAATTGCGCAGGCCATAAAATACCTTGAAGATCATCCCGATGTTGCCAAAGAAATGGGTGCGAACGGAAAGAGAATTGTTCGGCAGAAATACAATTGGGCCGCTGAAGAAATCAAGCTGATCCACTTTTATCAACGTATCATTTTGAAGCAATGATAGGATTGGGTTACAAGGACATATACCGTATCTACTTAGGTGTTTTTTCATTCCTGTTTTTTTGTCTCCCGCAATTGACATCTATCGGTGCAATCCTGTTTGTCCCGCTGGTGGCCGTCGGAGTTTACCGAAAGGAATTGCGGTTTCATTTTCAATGGCCTGCGCTACTTTTGCTGTCCCTGTATCTCATTTATCTCCTTGGAATTTTGTTTACCGACAACATGTACCTAGCATCGCGTTATGCTGAAAACAAGTTGTCCTTTGCACTTTTTCCGCTACTGTTTTTGTTTCGCCCTAATTTTACTCTGCGCTATGGTTCACTCCTGATTGGCAGTGCACTCGGAATCTTGGTGGCATCTATCCTTGGGATAATAAGCGCATATGGGTGCTATTCTGCTGGAGGGGATTTACGCACTTGCTTTACAACGGTATATATTTCAACACTCCATCATCCGACGTATTTCGCCACATTCATTGTGTTGGTGGTTGTAGGACTATGGTGGGCTCATGGTCGGAAAGAGCCTCTGTTTAAACGTTCATGGATTATTCCATTTTCTCTTTTTGCACTTGTGATTTTCACCTTGTGCTTGTCACTTTCAGCCTTTCTTTTTCTCGCAGTAGTTTGTGCGGCATTCGTGTTGCGTTGGATTCGAAACACCTACGGGAAAAATGTGTTTCGTGCGCTTTTGATCGCTTCACCCATTGCTATTACACTATTTCTATCCTTAATGCCAGGATTGCGGGATGACGTTGCTGTAACTTACACCTCCGTTCAAAAGTACTTTCAAAGTCCAAAGGGATTTGTCTCTGGCAAGACGGGATACAAAACGGGAAATGAAGTGCGCCTGGTCATGTGGACAGTTACTATGGAAGAAATCGCCTTACATCCTTTAGGTGTAGGTACTGGAAATGTCGATGCGCACCTCAGCGGCCGGTTGAAAAACTACGGTCAATTGGATTTGGCTAAAAAGGACGAACATGGTGCGATTCAATACAACCCACACAACCAATTTTTACAAACAGGACTTGAAATTGGCGTCATTGGATTGGTGACTCTTCTACTCATCGTTGGAATAACTTGGCGAATTGCACGACAGCATAAAAACTACTTATTAATGGCAGTTATTGCGAGTTTAGTGCTGAATAGCCTTTTTGAATCCATGCTGCAGCGTCAGAGTGGGATCGTTTTCTATTCCTCTTGGATTTGTCTACTTGTGATGATGTCCTCATCAATCCTGAACAAAGAAATCACTGAAGAATGAAAATCAGCGTAGTCATACCCTGCAGAAATGAGCGTCAATACATTCGAGAGTGTATGCAGGCGATCTATGCATCTCATTTACCTGAGGGCGCTGAAATGCATGTTCATGTTGTCGATGGGATGAGTAATGATGGAACACGGGAGGTTGTCATCGAGCTGATGTCCATTTATTCTAGCTTGGAACTTGTTGACAATCAAAAGCAACTTACTCCATATGCTTTTAATTTAGGCATTCATGCGGGTGGGAAGGTAGATTATGTTCAAATTGTCGGTGCACGACATATCTTAAGCCCTGATTATATCTCGACCTGCATTGACCGACTTCAAGCGGATGCTGCGATCTGGTGCGTTGGTGGACGAATTGTCAATGAATATGTGAATGAAACGGGTAGGATCATTTCTAAAGCCATGTCTTCCTCTTTCGGTATGGGCATCGGAAACTTTAGAACACTCGAAGCTTCTGGGTTCACGGATACGGTGACCAGTCCGATGTATCCTTATCATGTCTTTGAACAGATTGGTTTTTTTGATGAAGAATTGATCCGCAATCAAGACGATGATTTCAATTTTCGTGTGATCCGTGCCGGCGGAAAAATCTGGTACGAACATGCCATTTCATTGAAGTACTATGTTCGTGCGAATTACAAAGGCCTCTGGAGACAATTTTACCAATACGGTTATTGGAAAGTTTTCGTCAACCGTAAGCATGGCGCGGTGACTACGCTTCGTCAACTCGTACCACCTTTGTTTGTGTGTTATTTGATATTGGTATTCGCATCACTTTGCTTTGATGGGTGGATCAAAGTCGTGGCTTTTGTGCCAGCAGTTCTTTATACGATCCTTGCTTCATTGGTCGCCTTTCAGTTGAGTGATCGCTCCAAAGATATTTTTGGGATCATGCGCACCTTTCCAATTCTACATATCAGCTATGGTTTAGGCTATCTTGCGGGAATCTTCCGTTTCTTGATCCTGCAAAAAAAACCTACCGACAAACAAAAGCGGCTTTCTCGATAATCCGTAATTTCAACCAAAATTTGATTTTCATTACATGATTCCTTTTTCACCCCCACGTATCGACCAAAAAGTAATTGATGAGGTAAGTGCAGCTTTGCAAAGTGGCTGGATCACAACCGGACCACGAACTAAATTGTTCGAGAAACGCATTACCGAGTACTGTGGATGTCAAACGACCGTTGCGGTGAGTTCTTGGACCATGGGGATGCAAGTGTTCTTGCATTGGTGGGGAATAGGTCCTGGTGATGAGGTGATCTTGCCTGCTTATACCTATTGCGCAAGTGCCAATGTGATTGTTCACTCGGGCGCAACACCTGTGATGGTGGATATTGACGAAAAGGATTTCAACATCTCACTTGCAGCCATAGAAAAGGCCATTACACCGCGAACGAAAGCGATTATCGGTGTTGATCTTGCTGGATTTCCCTGCGATTTTGATCAAATCAATGCCTTGGTAAAACGTGACGATGTGCGTGCTCACTTTCAAGCTTCTTCTGTACAACAAGAGAAATTGGGAAGAATCGTAGTGATTGATGACGCGGCACATAGCTTTGGCGCGACATTAAAAGGCGTTCATACGGGTGCCTTGTGCGACATTACCGCATTCTCCTTTCATGCTGTGAAGAATTTGACTACTGCAGAAGGTGGTGCTTTGTGTTTTCACTTGCCTGAACAGTTCAATCACGAAGATATTTACAGAGAATTCTGCACCTTGATTTTACACGGTCAGAATAAGGATGCCTTGGCAAAATCCCAAAAGGGCAATTGGCGTTACGATGTCGAAGAACCCGGATTCAAGTGCAACATGACCGATCTTCAGGCCGCAATTGGTTTGGTGGAATTGGATCGCTATCAAGAAAATCTTGACCGTCGCAAGGAGATCTTCACAGCGTACGATCACGCATTTTCACAAGAAAAATGGGCACTAACACCAGTGTATTTAACTGACACGAAGGTAAGCAGTTACCATTTATACCAATTGCGCATCGATGGAGCAAGTGAACAACAGCGCGATGCCATCATGCAAGCGATTTTTGATCAGGATGTTTCGGTGAATGTACATTTCTTGCCACTTCCAACATTGACTGCCTACAAGAAAAGAGGTTACAATATTGCGGATTACCCAGAAACTTGGAGCAAATACCACAATGAGATTTCCTTGCCTGTTTATTATGCATTGACGGATGAACAGGTGCAGACGGTAGTGGATGCGGTGAAAAAGGCGGTGGGAATGGTAATGAGTTACTAATTACGAATTACGAGTTTGGTGGCTGAGGCACTCGAAGCCACGAATTACGAATTGAATTTCATAAAAACTTGAAGCGACTTGTAGACATTGTTATAAGCATTATTGTGCTCTTGGTATTTCTACCGATAGGCTTTATTATAACCCTATGGATTGCGTTTGAATCTCGAGGAGGGGTGTTTTACCGCCAAGAGCGCATCGGTAAAGATGGAGTTCCGTTCAAGATGTTGAAATTCCGTTCAATGAAGAAACATGCAGACCGTGAAGGAACGCTTACTGTGGGTATGCGTGATCCACGGATTACGCGGTCTGGGTATGTCATTCGCAAATACAAACTCGATGAATTCCCTCAGTTTATCAATGTGCTCAAAGGAGACATGAGTATCGTAGGGCCACGTCCTGAGGTACACGAATACGTGGTCTTATATTCAACAGAGCAGCGCCGAATTTTATCCGTGAGACCGGGTATAACCGATTATGCCTCGCTTGAGTTCTTTCGGGAAAATGAATTGTTAGGAAATTCAACGGATCCGCAGAAAACCTATGTGGAGGAAATCATGCCAGCAAAGATTGAGTTGAATATGCGCTACATCGACCATCCTGGGGTCATGCAGGACCTCAGCATTATGTGGCGTACGTTTGTGAAAATGCTTCCTTTCGCTAAGCACTGATCAGAAAGGCCAGGCCACAGCCGATGAAAATGGAAACCAATTTCAATAAGTTGAACTTATGATTTTCGCTGGTTTCAAAAATAATCGTTGTCGAAATGTGAAGGAACATACCTACCACCACTGCGAGAATCACTTGGTAGTCAATGCCTTGAAGGATGTCAATGCCACACATTCCCATAACCACACCGAGGGGAGTCATGATCCCAAACGCCATGAGTACCATCCAACTTTGAATTTTCTTCAATTTGGTGTTGACCAACAAGGTCATCAAGGCAATGGCTACAGGTAGCTGATGAAATAAAATACCCAGAAATAGGGAGTTCCCATGGTCGTGATTGTGACCAGAATCTAACACATTGCCAATAAGTTGATTCCCCAGTGGGATTCCTTCAAGGACGGAGTGGACAGAAAGTGAAATGAACAAGCCCCAAGGCATCTTTTGTCCCGCATGCACGTGAACGTGACCATGCTCGATCCCACCGGAGAAAAATTCAAGCAGTAGCTGGACTAAAAATCCAAGCAGAATATACAGTCCGATAGACGAGTCACCGTCGTGGTATAAGTCCGGAATGAAGTGAGTGAAAGCAATTGAAAGAAGAAATCCACCACTGAAAGCCAGTAAAAGCTTGATTATTTGTGCTTTGTTGGTTTGGTGAAGATAGGTCACAAACACACCGCCAAGGGCAACGGAACCAATCAAACTACCAAATACTATCCATTCCATGTTAGCGCTTTCTTGCAATCAATATGAGTCGATCAGATGATTCAGCCACAAATGGGTTCAAATCAAAGTCACCAAAAGTACGAATTAACTCAAAACCACAGGCCTCGAGCAATGCCTTAAAATCTTGATCCGTTATGGCTTGCACACGTTCTGTGTAATGAAGTGCCTTACCGAAATCGCTAAATTCAATATCCTTGAAGATGTGCGTACCATCGTAGCGTCTTGAAATATGAAAGGTTGTTCCTTCGACTTCCTTGATTTCTTCTGTTACTAAGGTGTTGATTATCCGGATGGCATTCATGAAGTCAATGACGAGTAGGCCATTCGGATTCAGCATATCACGAATGGAATTCAATACACGCTTATTGTCATCAGTTGAATCAAAATACCCAAAACTTGTGAAGAGATTCATGACCACATCGAAGTGCTTTCCAGGAATCACTTCCCGCATATCATGTACGATAAAAGATAGACTATCATTGGAATGTTCAGCTGCAGCGGAAATGCTGTTAGGGGCTAAATCTGCACCAATGACATTCAATCCACAGGCGTTCAATGTAATCGAATGACGTCCTTTTCCACAAGCTAAATCAAGCACGTGTTGCCCAGGTTGTAAATCAAGATGGTTAACGAGATGTTCAACAAAGCGTTTCGCCTCATGATCATCTCGATTGCTGTAAAGTCGATGATAAAATGGGGAATCGAACCATTCGGCAAACCATTCTTTATTTTCCATGTGACAAAGATACGATTCTGTATTGTGTGGATGTTACTTTTTAGTTGTCCCTTGCTGAGTGGCTCACAAATATGTATATTTGTTTCACAAGATTATTGAAAGTGTCTTTATCCAACGTATATCAATTGTATCGCTCCATGGAGGAGGAGAATGTCATTCTCTCTTTCAAAGGGATTATCACACCAGATTTGCTCACTTCGGTGTTGCACCTCATGGAGGCAAAGATGGAAACGATGGATGAGACTCCACGAACACGTAAACGCGTATTCAGTATCTTGGTTGAATGCCTTCAGAACATCTACCATCACTTGGATGATAATCCTACTGAAGCTGATTTTGAGGCGCATAACCGTTCAGCTGTGGTATTGATTTCCAAGGTGAAAAATCAATTTCTAATTCGCACAGGAAACTGCATCAATATTCCAAAGATTATGGAGTTGAAAGAGCGTTTGGATACCATAAACGCCATGGACAAAGATGGTTTGCGCGAGATGTACCAAACAAGCTTGAGCGAAGCTGCCATGTCTCCTAAGGCTACAGCTGGATTGGGAATGATTGATATTGCACGCAAATCTGGGAACAAACTCGATTATGAGTTTCTTGAGATAGACTCGAATATGGGTTTCTTTTGCCTCAACATATTAATTGATTGATCATGTCATTGACAATAGTGCATATTAAACCCACGGAAACTACCCCAGAAGTAAAATTTAACCCGTCTACAGGTAAATTTGAAATTAAGGGAAGATCGATTACTGAAAATGCTTCTGAATTTTACAATCCACTGATTGATTGGGTCAAGTCGTATATTGAAAATCCTGCAGGGTCAACGACCGTAGATGTTTATTTCGACTATTTGAATACATCATCTTCTAAATCCTTAATGCACCTTTTCAACATATTGGGTACAATTCCAGGAAAGGAGGTCAGCATCAATTGGCTGCATAAAAAGGATGACGAGGCAATGAAAGAGGCAGGTGAAGATTTCAACACCATTGTGAATTTGCCTTTCAACATTGTAGGAACGGATTCGAATTAATTCGTGAAAAAAATAGGTCTTACGGGAGGAATTGGCTCTGGGAAAAGCACCGTAGCGCGCATTCTATTGGCAATGGGATATCCGGTCTATTTTTCCGACGACCGCTCAAAACAACTTACGCAAACACATCCTGGGATCAGAAAAGGACTCACTGAACTTATTGGAGAACAGATTTATAAAGACAATCAGCTCGATCGCTCGGCATTGGCATTGGCTATTTTTTCCGATGACGCCTTGCGCGTAAAGGTCAATCAAATCATTCATCCCATTGTCCGGGATGATTTCGACAATTGGATAAATGAACAAACCAATCCACTTGTTTTTAATGAGGCAGCAATTCTTTTTGAAACTGGTGCTTCTGAACGTTTTGACGCCATGGTCTTAGTCACCGCGCCTCAAGAATTGCGCATTCAGCGAGTCATGAAACGCGATTTTTGCTCACGTGAGGAGGTAGTGAATCGGATCAATCACCAATGGACCGACGTGCAAAAAATACAGTTAGCGGATGTGGTCATTGTGAATGATGATGTTCAACCGTTAATCAAGCAAGTTGAGCACATGTTGACATTATTGGCTTAATTGATCTCTTCATAATCGTCGAAATCCCCTTCCTTCTTCTTGTTTGCTTGAAATCCGGCGCTAGCTTGTACAAATGGAGCTCCTGAAAGTAGATACATGATGCCATTCATCATTTTGAAGAGCATCGAAATCAAAAAGAAAAATCCGATTACCTTAAAGATGAACCCAATTACGGGTGTTTTTTCAATGCTGATGATGCTATCATGAAACCAATCACTGATCGGATTGATGGAAAGGTCTTTGAAAAATATGAAACCAATAAAACAAAAAACTGATAGTGCAATTACTCCAATTTCTGCATTTAGGTTGAAATTTTTAAACGCCATTGGCAACCCATTTCCCATCATCCCGAACATTTTCGCCTGCTGCTGGCTCGATTGAAGCTTACCGACAAAATACATGGTGAGGACCAACGCAGCCAAGGCCAACTGATAATAACTGATTTCACCTTCTTTTAAGTCAAGACAAAAAAGGAACGTGACATCAGCGAGAAAAACATACTTGATTCCTTTGATTACGTATTCTTCAGTTAGCGTTTTTTGTTTATTCATGCTGGCAATAACCAAAATGAATTCAAAAATCCCCCAGATAAATCCGTAGATGGCAAATAAAACACCCATCCGGAAAATAAAATTCAATAATTCCATGGGCACAAATGTCGAAGATTAATCGGAATTATCATAAGGAAAGAGTGTTATTTAAGGCATTTGTTTATGCATTTGAATTCTAGGGCCTTTATGTACATGCATTTCATTATTTTTGGTCGACAAAACTAAGCCATGAAAAACACTTTTATATCTTTCGTTCTTTTTATATCGTCCATTTTTTCGCTTTTTGCGGAAGAAGGAATGCTTATTCCCTCAATAATTTCTGCATTCGAATCTGATATGCAAGCCAAGGGGATGAAATTGACTGCCGAGCAGATTTACAGTGTGAATCACTCAAGCTTGAAGGACGCCATCATTCACTTCAATGGTGGGTGCACCGCTGAATTGGTTTCTGCACAAGGATTATTGCTTACGAACCACCATTGTGGCTATTCACAGATTCAATCACATTCGTCTTTGGAAAAGGATTATCTGAAAAATGGTTTTTGGGCAAAGAACTTTGCGGAGGAATTGACAAATCCTGGTTTGACAGCTACGCGCATGGTACGGATCGATGATGTTACTGCTGGTGTATTGGAAGGCATTCTACCCAGCACTCCTCAAAATATTAGAGAGGCAACTATTTCTGCCAATATTGATAAACTCATTCGTCAAGCGATGGCTGGAACGCATTATGAGGCGGAGATCAAACCGTTTAACTATGGCAACCATTATTACATCATTGTAAAAGAGGTGTTTAAAGATGTTCGATTGGTAGGAACACCTCCAAATTCCATCGGAAAATTTGGCGGTGATACGGACAATTGGGTATGGCCTCGTCATACTGGAGATTTTTCTGTGTTCCGCATTTATGCCAACAAAGAAAATATGCCTGCCGTCTATTCAAAGGACAATGTACCATACACACCAATTCATTTCTTGCCGATTTCGTTCAAAGACCGTAAGCCGGGAGATTTTACCATGGTATATGGTTTTCCGGGGGAAACTGAACAACATGTGGTTTCAGATTATTTGAAATTTATCATGGATGAAGAACGTCCTGCACGTATCGGGATGCGTGAAAAATCATTGAGTGTCATTGATGCTGCCATGCGTGCTTCGGATGAGGTTAGAATTAAATATTCTGCCAAACAAGCAAGTATCGCCAATGCTTACAAGAAGTGGATTGGTCAGGTAGATGGGCTGCGCCGCTTGGATGCGATTTCAATCAAGTTAAAGCGCGAATCCGAATACAATGCCATGGCCGCAACTTCGGATGAATGGCAGCAAAAATATGGCGGTGTCATCAGTAAAATGAACGCCTTGGTGGCTGATGGAAAGAAATGGGAATTCCAGCAAGCATTGCATTTTGAATACCTGTACTATGGCGCCGAGTATTTTAAGTTGGCGAGAGGAATTGAAGATTTAGTGCGCAATTACCAACGTTATGTCGACAAAGGCGAATTGAATGCGATGATTGAAAAACTAATCAAAGGTGCAGATGGATTCTTTAAAAACTACGATGCTTCAGTAGATCAGCGCATTTTCGAATTATTGACCGACGAGTACCGCAAACATTTAGTGACGTATCCACTTCAATTGCTTGAGGTTGTCAATCAGCAGAATTCAAAGGACTTGGCTTTGAAGATTTACACAAAGTCTATTTTTACAGATAAGTCACGTTTCGTTGCTTTTTTACAAGGTTTTAAAGGTTCCTCGTTGAAGAAAATTACGAAAGATCCAGGTTATGTCTATTTCGAAGGAATCTTCAGTACATACCGCAATGAAATCATTCCAAACTTTCAAGCGTTTGATGCTCAAATGAATGATCTTCTTAAAACATATGTGGCGGGTAAATATGAAATGTTCCCAAATGCAAAACATTGGGCTGATGCCAACAGTACGCTTCGAATTACCTATGGTCAAATTGAAGGTTCTGCGCCGGCCGATGGAATGATGTACACGGAGCATACCACCTTGGATGGAATCATTGCGAAGTACAATTCAGGGAACCCAGATTTTGAACTTTTGCCGCGTATGCTTGAGCTTCACAAGTCAAAAGACTACGGCGATTATGGTCAAGATGGTGAATTGTGGGTGTGCTTTACAGGTTCGAATCATACCACTGGAGGGAACTCAGGATCACCAGTGATTGATGCTGAAGGGAATTTGATGGGATTGAATTTCGACCGAACGTGGGAAAGCACCATGTCGGATTACATGTTTGATGCCAACCGTTGTCGCAATGTAGTTGTTGATATTCGCTACGTGCTATGGGTGATGGACAAGTATTCTGGCGCAAAGCACTTGGTCGATGAAATGGTCCTAGACCGCAATTAACGAGAATTGAAACGGTTCATTTTTATTATTCTGCCGGCGTTCCTGCTCGCGCAGAAACTCAAAGCGCAACTTGTTACAGCAGAAGATCGCACGTTAATCGAAGCCTTTGGCAAGGATTTCCTCTGGGGAACGTCCTGTTCGGCATATCAAATCGAAGGTGCATGGAATGAAGGAGGGAAGTCTGAATCCGTTTGGGATGTGTTTGCGCAGCGGAGAGGTAAGATTTATCAAAATGAGAATGCGAATACAGCTGTTGACTTTTACCATCGTTACAAAGAAGATATTCGCCTTCACAAAGAATTGAATTTTAAAGTTTTTCGGTTTTCAATCGCATGGACTCGAATATTGCCCAATGGCACTGGACAAGTCAATCAGGAGGGCATCGATTTTTACCATAAAGTCATAGACGAATGTATTGCTCAAGGTGTTGAACCATGGATCACTTTGTACCATTGGGATATCCCACAGGTGTTAGAAGACAAAGGCGGGTGGACCAATCGCGCGGTAGTGGAATGGTTTACCGAGTATACCAGAGTATTGGCGCGTGAGTATGGTTCGAAGGTTAAAAATTGGATGGTCTTCAACGAACCCGCGGCCTTCACAAGTTTAGGTTATTTGGTAGGATATCATGCACCAGGAAAGCGCGGGATTTCAAAATTTATGCGTGCGGCGCATCACACCTGTTTGGCGATGGCAGAGAGTGGTCGTACGATACGGGAGGAAGTACCCAACGCGCGAATAGGAACGAATTTCAGTTGTTCCTACGTGGAATCCTTCGAAGGACTTAAAAAACACGATAAGGCAGCGCGGCGAATGGATGCGATGTTGAACCGTATGTTCATTGAACCAAGTTTAGGCATGGGATATCCCACGGCTGATTTCCCTGGTTTGAAGCGCATTGAAAAATACATGTTGCCAGGAGATGCCGAGAAATTGAAGTTCCACTTTGATTTTATTGGGCTACAAAATTACTTTCGGGTAGTGGTGAAGCGGAGTATTATTCCTTTGGTTTGGGGAAATCAAGTAAAAGCAGAAAAGCGTGGGGTTCCTGTCAATGAGATGGGTTTTGAAATTTATCCTGAAGGTATTTATCAAGTGCTCAAGCAATTTGACGCCTATGCTGGTGTTGACCATTTGATTATCACGGAAAATGGAGTGTGCGTCGAAGACAATGTTGAAGAAGGGAAGGTCCATGACATTGCGCGAATTGATTTCTTTCGGGCTTACTTGGCTCAGGTACTGAGAGCAAAAAATGAGGGAGTTCCTGTTGAAGGGTATTTTGTATGGAGCCTTACGGATAATTTTGAATGGAGTGAGGGTTATCGTCCTCGGTTTGGATTGATCCATGTGGACTATACCA
>Ga0315908_10002605_pt1 | contig 13127 bp, 5 predicted proteins | sample LakEriMetagenome_12_FD_203520 | JGI IMG/M metagenome (GOLD analysis project Ga0315908, IMG submission 203520) | Freshwater fungal communities from buoy surface, Lake Erie, Ohio, United States - Buoy 4 MA124 | ecosystem: Environmental > Aquatic > Freshwater > Lake > Lake biofilm | place: USA...
TATACTAAATATAATTATAATCATTAAAGTAATTAATCATTTCTTTTTTTTAGCATTTTTATCAACATTTTATGTTAAATTTTCTAAATTTTAAAAAAATAATTCAGGATCCTTATAATTAGGATTTGCTTTTTTTAATGTATTTTCAACCCAACCATCCAATTCACCTAAGCTTTATTCATCAATTTATCTTTTCTCTTATTTTTGTTTATTTTTCCATAATTTTTCTTCATTCATTTTTTAAATTTAAATTCCTTTTAAATCTGCTTTTAATTTACTAATTGTCTTTTTTTTTAATTAATGAGTTTAACCAACTGTTAATCCTTCAGATTCAAAAAACCCCTAAAATAATAAGAAGATGATAATAAATACATAAATAAATATAAAATAAATAAAATATTAACAGTCTAATATTCAGGTGTTTTGTAAGGTTTATCTCCTTTGCTAATATAATTGATTCCGTTGCGTTTTTACTCTATTGTGTCTATCATTTTTCTTTAACCCAACATATCTTCAACTGTATAATTTTAGCGCTGACCTTCATAATTGTATTAACAATACTTTCCATATTTTAAATCTTCGATATGATTGCTTTTAATTTCTTATAAATGTAATTTTTATGGATGTAATAATGGTCTTTCGGTTAATATTTTTTCTACCATTGATTTTCCACTTTGTCTGCCTTTTTATTTTAAATTGTTGTCAATCAAAAAGTGTTATCCTTTATTATCCTCTTCAAAATTTTTAATGCTACTTTTAAATTCATATTCTTTAGAATAATTAGGTTCAAAATGTTTTCTTTGTTTTTAAAAATTATTATCGAAATTCAATTCATTTTTTTTTTATTCGTATCCTGTTCTTACCCCACCTATAAATTTCTTTGGTTGTAAACCTTCCCAATTTTAAATTGATTATTATCCATTTTATATTAACTTAGTACTCATTTAACTTTTAAACAATAATAATGATTATATAGTTATATTTTGTTATTATAATAATTATCTATTAAATATTTATTCATATTATGTTTAATTTCAAGTAAAGGTAAAAAATTGTGTCAAAAATGTTTAGATAAACAATAAAAAAGTTGAATAATATTGATGATTATTAAATTACTAATTATTTAAAGTCTATAATTATTAATGAATATAAAATGTAAATATAAAAAAATAATTCTATTAAATCAGAAACAAAAATATTAGAGATTTCAATAAAATAGAATATAAGATTAATTAGGGTGAATAACTTCTTAAATTATTAAATATTTAAAAATATTAATATGATTAAGGTTGTGACAATCACTTTAAAATATTATTAATAGCTTATAATTAATCAGTGGTATTAACTTAAAATAAATATAGTGTTCATTATTAGAAATTAATGAAAAGTATCTAAAAAACATCTGATTATAAAAAATTAAAATAAATGAATTAATTTTAATAAATAATTTATTTTAATTAAATATTATATACCTTATAAAATACCATTAAGCTTAGATACTTATTCTCTTTAGAAATCAATATGAATTTTATATTAAATAAACAATAAAGTATAATTATTATTTAAATTTTTTAGTCGAAATTTATTAACATTTTTCTTTTGAATAATTTTAAAAAGAATACATATTTTTAAAAATACAAAAAAGATAAAAATATTGGCTAAATTATTTAAAAATAATTATGATAGCTGAAAATAATATATTATTAAATGAAGCAACTAAATTTTAAATTGGTTTTACTTTTGATTATCGAATCAGTTATAAATAATTAATATTTTCTTAATATATTCTAAATATATTGAAAAACAAATTAAAAAAATAAGTAAATATAGAGTAAGCTGAACATTAAATTCTAATATGAATTTATTAATAATATTAAAATAAATCTTTAAAATATAAAAGAAAATTATAAATTATTATAAAATAAGAAAAAAGATAAAAATAATAATAAACATATAACATTTTATATTTTAATTATATGCTAATTTTATATTGTACAATTAATTATATAAATAAAAGATATTGATTATAATAATTAAATATCTTATTTTAATTGAAAACATCAATTAATTTGATTTTAATGCAATAGTTTGAGCAGAATATAAATTTATCTATATTTTGTATGTGAATTGCTAACATTGAATTCTTAATCCCACAGGGAATAAAATTTATTTTTATTTGCCAATGAACTATTGAGAAACAATATTTATAAAATATTTAAATTTATTATTAATCTTATTTCTAAATATTATTTAAACTCTAAATATATTTTAATTTTTACTTTTAAATTAATATTTAATATAATTTTGAAATTAATAAATAATATTTATCTATTTTTTCCTTAAAAAAAATTAATTTTTTTTTAATTAGAAATTTAGAATTCGTTTTTCGCAGATCTATCACAAAACATAGATTAATTTATATTTTGAGCAAATTCTGCGACTATTGATTATTTTTAAACAAAATTTTTTTTCTAAATAGATATGAATTAATATCTTATAATTTTTTTATAAAATATTAATAATAGTTTTTAATAATACTATATATAATAATATAAATAATAATAAAAGAAAGTAAGAATATAATTTCAAATAGAACTTGGAAATTCCTAATCAAGGAATTAAATAATTGAATTTGGCCATTTTGAATGAATGACATTAATAATTTTATCAGCATAATTAGACTTGATAACTTTCTAAAATGACTTTGAAATTTGATTATAATGTAACCATATTGTCCAGCCACACTCTTAAATATTCTTAAAACAATGCTAACATTGTTCTCCCTTCTAATTAATTCCAAAATTCATTGTTTAAAATCTTCTATAATAACAATATACACATCTCCAGTTTCCTTTAGGAATTTCTCCTAATTGATATTTTGGTTCATTTAATTCAATAGGTCGTTCATTCCCTTCTACTTCATCATTTTTAAATGCCAATTACACTTCGTATTTCCACTCCCAATATTGATTTTTATACTTCTTTTTATCTTCGTTATCTGCCTGAATTATGCTTTCTATTTCTAATGGTTAAGGTTTATAATAACTATTAAATTTCTAATATTCTTTATAAGTTGAAGGAGATTAAATATTAGGAGGTTATGTTAATTTTAATTGTATGTGAGCCATTCTAGGTCCTCCTTAAAAATTAAAATAATTTTAAATAAATAATAACAATAATATTAACAAAAATAATGATATTAAAAATTAAATTAAAAATAATAATATTAATAATTATAATAATAATAATAATAATATTATAAATAATAATAAACCTGGTTTAAGCCCGTTCCAATGATATAATTAAATAGTAGTTGGTAAATTGTAACAATGAGAATACTAATTAAGGACTCCAAATAAAACTGAGAAGTGGTCTCCTCCATGAATAATCCAAATAGGTTTATTGGGACTAAGTAGAGAATCATTAAGAGGTACTCCAATTTATTATATTTCAGTGCTCAATATTCCAATTTAATTATTTTAATTGATGAGAAATTTGTTTCCCAAATGATCATAAGCTCCTATGTTTCCATCAGCCTTTCCATTCAATAATAACATTATAAGATCAGTAGTGCAGATATTAAAATTGCTTTTTATTAATGGAAAATCTCCATTTGATTAATATACATCCTGCTTTACAAGTTCTATTGATCTTGTAAATACTGCTGAGTACATTATTAATATTAAGCAACCTTCTTAAGTGTAACTCTATATATTATTATTAATAAAGTCACATATTTTCTCTGTTTTTACATTTATTAAATCTATATTGATATATTATTTATCTTTCCATTTTGCTAATTTTACTTCTGTATCGTTTGGGGCTTTACATTTCATAAGAATTATTTTTATAGCATTAATTATATCTTCGGTTTTTACTTGGTATTTGTAATTAAAGTTTGGATTTTCCATACATTCTAATATTATTGTGGCTTGAATTGCTGATAACATTCCACAAGGACCATTTTACAATTGTATTATTCCTAGTTCATTGTTAAATTTTAATGTTTGTTTTAACCAACTTTGTGGAATTTCTGTGTTTTTTTCCCAAAATATTTCATACCAATCAGGATAAATTGATTTTTAAATATTATTTTAATCATTTTATCCATTTTATCCATTTTCTAAATACATTTAAATTGCCATATCTACATTATATCCTGATAATTCATATTAAAACAAAGCTTGTTCATTAGATATTCCTAAAAATTCTTAAATTTATTTTATATCTTGTTCCATTAATTATTATTATTAATAATTAATTTTAATTAAATAATAAATGAATATTTATATAAAATTTTTATATTATTAATTCATTAATTGATAAAATTTAATTTTTATAATTGGATGAAGACAAGTAATCTATTTATCTAAATTATTAATTAATTAAAGTATATTTAATAATAATATATATAAAATTAATACATTTAAATCTTATTAATATATAGAGCTTATTATATAAAATTTAAATAAATATAAAGATGGAAGTAGAAATAAAAAAATAAATAGTTCCAACTAAATTTTTACTTATTATTTCATAACTTATATTGATTATAATAATATCTGATAATTATTATGAAAACATAATGAAATATCTGAATATAGGATACAATAGATAATCAAGTTAATATCAAAACAGCTTTAAAAGGTAAATATATAATAATTAAAATGAACAAAATATAGTCTATAAGGAGGAATCATCATAAGCATTATTATATTAATTTTATACTTATTCACTCTTATTTTATGCCCTCATAATATTCATAATCTTAAAATCAATTTTATATGTAATTTAAAATGTTAATTTTAGAATGTTATTTACATTTTTTAGGATGTATAGTGACAATTTGGTATATCTTTGATTAATTTAATTATTAAGTTATTTGGGAAATATTTGTGCTTTTTATTTTTCTGCCTTTTCTACTTGAAATTTTCTCATTTATTATTGTATATTTGAAATAAATGTCAGAAAAATAACAAAAATAATATCGAGAAAAAATAGATTGAAATTAATATTAACTATATTTTATTTACTATTTTCAATTAATTTTTTCAATTATTAAATTAAAAATATTTGCTTGTAATTATATTATTATATTAAAACGGATTAAATAAAATTTATTGTTTAAATATAAATAATATAATTAAAAATAAAAATGGATGAAAATACTTAGAAATTGAAAAAAGTTTATTAATAATTTTTTTAAGTTTTAAAAGATAATTTTCTTAAAGACTCAAAAAATTTAATATAAATACAATCAGAATTTGATTATTTTGAAAATCTTATACATTAAGAATAATTTAATGAATCAAGAATATAAACTTATTTAAATATTATGGGAGACTTTTATTATGAAAAACAACCAGAAAAATAAAGTGAAGAATAAATTTAAAACTAAACAAATAATAATAATATTAATATGATAAACAATAACAGTAATTTAAAAAATTTAGATGAAAATCAGTAAAAAATATTTAATAATAGCAGTAATTTAAAAGTAATTGAGAATATTCATAGCAACTAAAAGAATTAATTAATTGAGTATACTAATAATAGTAATTTAAAAGTATTTGAGAATATTCATAGTAGTTAAAAGAATTAATTAAATGAGTTTGATTTATAAAACGAAAACTTGTCCTAAAGTTAAAAAGATGAACTTATGAGTCAATAAATTAAAAAGGATATTTTAAACTAAGTGAATAAATAAATAGAAAAAATGAAGTTTAACAATATTGAAATTAACTTGTGGTTTAATATAAAAAAAGACTATAATTATGATATTAATTAAGGATAGAGACTGTAAAACATAGAGAGTTTAATGTAAAAACAATTTCAAAATAAAAATTGATACTTTTATAATATAATATCTTTTCAATTATGTTCAATTTCTTACTTGCTATAATTTTGTTTGTTTAAATACTAGTTGATGTCTAAGATAGATTTATCAATTTCTTGTTGATTTAGTATTTTATTTTCAGTGCAATTATTTGAATAAATAAAGTTGTTGTAATAGTTGGTCTCGTTTTCCCTTTATAAAAAAATAGTTTCTATTGTTTCTGGATTACTAAACTTGTTTTCTATTTGTTTTATCAGTTCTAAACATACTTTCATTTTCTTTTCTTTGTTTACTAATTATTAGTCTTGAAATTCATTATGTTATTTTAACTATCTATGTTATTATTCCATTTATATTATTTTCTATTTATAAACCTCTATTTATTATTCATAATTGACTATTTATTATATTTATTATTTAGATTCGTATTGCTTTTATTAAAACAGTTATTTTTCATCTTTTAATTATTAAAGTTCTTATTTTAATTTTTAATTTTGATATTATAATAAATCATTTTCATTTTATAACTTAATAATATTTTTGTCTTTTAAATATTAAGATTATTAATGATTAGTATCATTTTCCTAATTTAATTTAGGACTTTATATTTATTTATTATTTAAGTTTTATTAATTTGATTTTAAATTAAAAGTGAAAACTTACAAATCAGATTATTAATTTTTTTTAGATGTCTCATGATTAATCAATGAAGAATATTGATTTTTAGATAAATGATCTCATGAAGCATAATTGTTTTATTATTGTAGTGTATTATTATAAGTATTTAAACTGATTTTAGAAAGTAATCTATTGAAACATTGATCATTAGATTACAATAAAAGATTTTAAGAATTATATATATTTTTAGATCTCCTGCTATTGACTTAATATGAATCAATCAAATAAAGAAATAAGTATCCAACTTTAAGCTAGTTAAACCTTAAACTAGGGATATAAATATTGAGAAAAAAGTGATCATTTTTAAAAGAATCATTGTTCCAGACAAACATCTATTTATTATCCTTCTACAAAGCACAACAGAAATCATCAAGCATGGAAAAAGACTAAAAGGAACAATGATTAGTCTAATCAGAAAATAGATTTTAAATGAGAATAGGTTAATCGACCTATACTTCAGGTATAATAGTGCCCCACAAATAAATCTAGCCCTCTTAGGTTAAAATGGAATTACATTGCTAACTTTCTATCCTGCTCACCTTCATTTCCTATCCCAATTCCACTCTACTTATCTTATTATCTTTGATCTCAAATATACTATTATTACAATCTAATAATAAAGTATTTTTGTTTCCGCATTCTACTTGAACCATTTAAAACTCTTCCTCTAATTCTAATATCTCGTTTATTTATAACGGAAGGTATTATTTGTATTGTGGAGAGGCTATTTAGCCATATGAGTTATCTCCGAAAAGTAATATTTTATTGGAAGTATCAAGTAAGGCGCTATTGCTTTTTCCACATGAAATATGCTTTATTTTTGTTAAATTAACTTTAATTTGTTGGATTGAGTGTTATTAGTATTTTTTGTCTTCTAAGCCTAATTATCCATGGACATTTGAACCCCAAGAATAAACATTATTTTTATCATCTACTGCTATATTGTGATAATGTCCGCATTAAATAAAGATAAATTTTATATTGTTTTTAGTTATTTCTTTATAAGAGTTTGTATTTTTTATTTCAATTATTTGGCCTAGTTGTCCGTAGTCATTAGAGCCACATGAATATAATTTACCTTCATATGTTAATATTACTCCGTGTTTTCTTCCTAAGCTTATTTGTTTTATTTATAATTATATTTTTATTTCCATTAAGTCATCTGTTTATTTTATATCTTCATTATTTATCCCTAATTATCCATCTTCATTATTACCATACACTAAAATATCAACACTTTCATCATTTTTAATTTCAAAATTTCTTTTAAATTATTTTTATAAATTTTAAAAGTTATTTTTGTCTTTATTATTTGAATTGAAATCTATATCACTAAAAGTATTTAATGTTTGATAAATTCTGTTACTTTTTTTATCTTGTTTATTGTTTACTAATTGTATTTCTTAATGTTTTTTCAATATACTTTATAAACTATTATAATTATTATTATTATGTCTTTTAAATTAGTCTTTCTAAGGATTTAATGAGTTTATATTCATTAATTTTAAATTTAATATTTTTTTAGGAAAATAATAATTAATTAATTTATATTTTTATATAAAAGTTTTATTATTTAATTTAATCAAAAATAAAGTTAATAAATTAATAAATTCACAATATAATAAATTATTATAATTATTATAATTGAATATAGTATTATTAGTAATTTAATAAATGTAAAATACATTTAAAGAATTAGAAGAAAAGTAGTAAATAATAGAGAAAGAATTAAAATTTTTAGAAAAATAAATATATGATTTAGAAACGATATATTTTGATGAAACATGTTATTCTGGAAACATTGTAAAAGGATGGGATTAATATTTATTAAGCAAATCAAACAAAGGACAAATTCCTCTTAATTAAAAAAAACCTAAAATATCAGTTTCAGAAAGGATTTTTTCGATGAGTTCTTTTACAAGTCCAGTTTAATAATAAAACTAATAAGAAGATTAAAATGGAAGTAATAAATATTAATTAATTGTAGACACAAACAGTAATAATGTAAATTTTACTTTTAATTTTAGATCCAAAGATCAAAAAGAAATCAAAAAAAGAAAAACTATCAAAACATTGCAAATATGAATGAACAAAATATGTAATATTTTTTTATTTATTTTTTCTATTATTTTTAAGTTTTGAATCTCAAGAATATGTAGATTCTTAAGGTTAAATTATTTATTAAATAATTAAAGAAGAAAGTGAAAATTAAGATATTTCTTAAGTGGAAACTCCACTTAAAATAAAAAAAAATCTGATTAAAAAAAATAAGAAACTTCTTAAAAAAAATAAAAATAGTAAGATTTGATAAATAATAATAAATATCATTCATTCTTCTGTTAATATATTAGTTTAAATTGTGGTATTATATAACTCTTGCTATTATAATCTAACTATTTCCTGTTGATTTCTAAAATATATATAATATTTTACATCCTATCTTCCAATTTATTTTTGAATCCCTGATTAAGCCAAGGATCCTAAACTAATTATTTTATAGTCATTCTCTTCAAATTATTTTTTTTGAGAATCCTTTTGATGAATGTTTTAAGTCCTGTTGAAATTGAAATTTCAGGATTAAATTAAAGTCTAAAATAATAGATTAAAAATACTTTTGTTTAGTTATAGCCTATACCAATTAATGATAATCATGAGATTGGAAAGGACATTAAAAATACCAAAAACAATAAATTGTGACTCCTAAGGACCATAAATCAGTAGGAAATCCAGAATAAATAGATTAAGAAAAAATTTCAGGAGCCATAAATGAAAAAGTACCTCTCATGAAATTCAATTAACATTAAATAGTATTAACATAACTAGTAGCATTAAAAAATTGACTGATTCCAAAATCACATAATTTAACATTCATATGGCTATCAAAAATAAGGTTTTATGGCTTTATATCTCAATGAATGATTCCATTTTTATGTAGATAATTAATAGCCTTAAGACTGTCTCTTATAACTTTCTTTATAAACATCTCATCAATAAAGACATTTGTATTCACCTTCTCAAATATCTGCAAATCTTCATTCCACTCTATTAATTGCCCTCCTTCAGCTAATTCCATTACCAAATAAAGTTTGTCCACTTCAGGATCATTTATTACTTCATATAAGCAAATTATGTTTGGATGATTTAGTTTCTTCATTATTGCTATTTCACTTAATGCATCGTCCAATGCGTTTTTGTAAATTACTTTACCATCTGTCTCTCGTATTACTTCTCGCTGTTTCTTAAGCTTTGATTTTCGCAGTACTTTTAATGCAAATTTGTTATTTTTATCATCTTTTATTTTGAATACTTTTCCAAATTATCCTTCGCCTATTTTTTCTATTATTTCGTATTAATTCAGCATCTTATTTCCCCTTGAGTTTTTAATTAGATGTACTTTGTTTTTATTGTCCACTCTTTTTAAATTCACATTCATTTAGAGACTGTTATTGTACTCTAATTTAAGTTAAGGTAATAAATCTTCAATATTATTTGATAATTATTTGAATTAAGAACTTCTTATTTTTTGAATCACTTTTTGTTCTGACAAGTAAAATTCTAATTATAATTAATCAGAACTTGTTTCTTTTAACTCATAGCAATCACTTTTTATGTTTTTAATATATGTTATTCTTTATTTTGATTTATAGCAACCCATTTTAATTTATAATGTTTGATTTCTATTTTCATTATTAATATATTCTCAAATTCTCATTAATTTATATTTTTAATAATTTAATAAAAAAATATGTATAATTGTATAAGTTAATATCAATTAGTTTATTCTTGCAAATATAATATACAGTATTACTTATTTAGTTGATCCAACTTCGATAAATTTTATTAATCCATAAAGATACAATAAATTTAAAGGATTTCAAGCTAGATTAAATTTAATGAAGTATAATTAATAAAATCTCTTATCCTTTAAACAATTTTCTATTTTTTAATTTATTGATTGGATTACTAGTCGTTAAGTTAATAACTTATTAAAGTTTATTTTATTAAATCATTAATTTATTTTAATTACTAAAACTCTTCTTAAGTTTTTAATTTTATTATTTAATGATTTGGAGAAATATCATAGTAAATTTACTAAAATTAGTTTATAAAATTTGATATTTCATCTTTTAACAAATCTTATATCATCCATAAACAATCTAATTAGTTTGAAACTTAATTTTTCTCTTATTATATTATATTGATCAGTAAATTTTAGTATTTTATATATTTTCCAAGTTATCTTCTTTAATCTAACATAAGCTCTATGTTTTATTGATATATTTCATTTTTCTTTTATTCTTTAATTTCATTTATTTCTTAAATATTTAATTTTTAAAGTAATTGACTAAGAGTGATTCTTTAATTTGGATTTATCTTTAATAAATATTATTAAATATTGATAATATAGGTAATAAATTAATAGCAAATACAGTGAGAAAATTCTTTAAAAGTTAAATAGTAGATGGCTAAATTTGTCCATGAATATTGGCAAGAGGAATATTCAAAGGAGAAGTGTCAATTTAAGACAATAACCTTTAAATAGTTCTATCTTCATAAGGACAATAGCCAAATAACATCTCAAAGAACATGACTCCTATAGACCAAATATCTGCAGCAGTATTATAAAGATCTCCTTTCAAAGCTTCAGGAGCCATATAAATAGGACTTCCAATCATAGTTTTAGTTAAATCTCTATCATGAAGTAGAGTCTTACAAAAGCCAAAATCAGCTATTTTGAATAACTGATTTGTTGAAATCAGAATATTACTAGGTTTCAAATCACGATGAAGAATATTCTTAAGAGATAATTATTAGTATCCTTCTACTATTTATTTTATTATAAATATGCAACTTTATTCTGGCAATTATTTTTAAGGTTGTTTTATTAAATATTCTTCCAGATTTCCTTCTTTACAATATTCGTAGACTAAGTATAAATTGTTTTAAGACTATATCATATCTAGAAACTTTATTACATTTTTATGATCCAGTTTTTAAAGAGTATTAACTTCATTGTTTGTTAATTCTTGTAATTTTGGAATTTATTTGAATTTATCTAGACCCATTTATTTTATGGCAACTGTTTGATTATTTTGAGAATTTACACCTTTATATACTTTTCCAAATTAACCTTTACCTATCTATTAGATAATCATATACTTGTCTATGGTTTTACTCATATTATAAACCTTTTGTTATTTAATTATCTTATTAAAGGTGAAATTTTATATAAATTTTAAATATAAAATGTAAATTATATTTTTAAAATATATAATATATAATAATATATTATATTAATATTTATTAACAATAGTCTATTCAATTTAAGAACCACTTAACCAAATCCCATTCACATTTCTTAGATCCATTAAGTAAAGCTAATCTTTAAATCCAATGTAAACCAGTAAACATTGCTAAATACAAAAAACATTCAGTCAAATAAAAAGGAATCCTAGTAACTCCTTCTTAATCATTAATTATCAAAAGAAACTCTTCATATCCTTCAACACTTTAATCTTCAAAGAAATCATAATATTTATCTCTAATGTTGTTTTTTAAGAAATTTTTTTTTTGATTATCATATTTAACTCTAGCTTAAGGCATCCATCTAAAAATTCTATTCATATGCAATCTGGTAATTTTCAATTTTCTTAAATAATCTAAGGAATATATATCAGCTGATCTATCCATCCAATTAGTATACTTATAATTCTCACTAGCATAATGAGTATTTACTCTAACTTTATGTGTTTATCCCTTTTAACCTTATCTTGTTTCATAATGATAATTTTGAATGCTAAAACTTACATTTGGTCTTTTATTTTTTAAATTTAATAAGTGTTATTAAATTTAACTACTGCATTTTTGATTTCTGATATAAGATGCAGTTTTACTGCAACACGTTTCAATTAAACTAATCAAATATAAAACACCAGTTACTGCAAATATCCCGACTATCTAAGTTACTAATGCAGCAATTAAAGATCCTATAATACCAATAAATAGGATGATATTAAAAATAAAACAATCATCATACTCTTCTGTAGTTTCTAATTCTACTCTGACATCATTATAGAAACAACATTTTATTTCTTTTTGTCCTTAAAAATATGATCCTTCTCCATTCATCATATCATTTTGCCATGTTGCTATTATTCTATCTTTATTAGATAAAAATAATTCTCCCGGCCCATTCCTCATTCCTTTAACAAATACTCCTATAAATCTGCTCCCATCAATATAAAATATTTCTCCTTTTCCTTATTTCTCATTAAATTCCCAATTTCCATCATATACTGATCCATCCATATAAGTACATTTTCCCCAACCATGTCTTTATTATAATCCATTATAATCTCCTTAATATTATCCTATATCTTCAAATGTATAAAACATATTCATGTCAACTATTTATCCATAATTTGCATTTACTATTTGTTATTATGGAACCATTTAATATTATTATTAAACCATTAACTGTTATTATTAATTTGGATCTATGCCATATAATGGTTATTATTATTAAGTCATCATTTATTATTATTAGTTTGGATCTACATCCATTATTTACATTTCTGTTTGAATAACTGGTTATTATTACTACTACATTAAT
>Ga0315908_10002606_pt1 | contig 13119 bp, 6 predicted proteins | sample LakEriMetagenome_12_FD_203520 | JGI IMG/M metagenome (GOLD analysis project Ga0315908, IMG submission 203520) | Freshwater fungal communities from buoy surface, Lake Erie, Ohio, United States - Buoy 4 MA124 | ecosystem: Environmental > Aquatic > Freshwater > Lake > Lake biofilm | place: USA...
AAATTGACCAGAATTTAATGCAATTTGAATAATTTTTGTTAAACTTGGTGTGTCATTACATGGTATATTTGCATGTTGTCTAATAAAATGATTAATTTCAATTATTTTATTATTTTTATCATATTCTTCAATATTTATTAAATTTTTATGAAAATCAGATAGTTCTTTCCATTTATTAAATTTAATATCTAAATTATTCAGTTCTGTTTTTATCGGTTGCCAAAATTGTTGACCATCAAAATTAGGTATTTTTCTTAATAATCTACTAGTTTTTTTAACATGTTTATAAATTTTTTTTAATTTTGGAGACATTATTTAATTTATATATATAGATTAAATAATAAATAATAAAATCAATTTTTTTTTAATTAAGATATAAATCAACATACTTATTAAATTTATCTAAATTATCAAAATTTTTAAAAATATTAGTAAAATATTCACTATTAATCAATACTTTATGTTCCTTAATCATATTATAAATATCTTGCGGACAAGTGTGATTTCTTAAATGATTTAAAATATCATTAATACGATATGATTTTTTTAAATATTTATATTGATAATGTTGAAGTTTTTGAATCTGTTTATTTAATGTATTTAATTTATGATTATCAAATAATTGATTATAAATTTCTTTATTTTTTTTTTCATAAGTTCCATTTTCTTTATCATACTCTGTAAAAAATATATAAATATTATAAAGTTCATATGATAAATTTTTAAATATAAAATGTAAGATACCAGTTATATCAATATTTGATTTAATTTTTTCAGGATAATATTTTTGTAAATAATTATCTGGATTATATAATAAATTATTTCTTTGGAAAATTTCAATACATCCAACCCAAATATTTGAAAAATTAGGTTTTTCAATTCTAATTAAAGTATACTGTTCTGAAGGAATTTTAATTAGTATGTTTTTATTATTTTCTTTATTTATTCTTTTAATAATTAGACCTTCTTTATCGTTATCATTATTTAACCACTCTTTTGCTTCTAATAAATTAATAAATTTTTTTGGTTTAATTAAATAATCTAAATTAAGAGTATCATATTCTTCTATTTGTGTATTTTTATCACGAGTAATTATATGTACTAATTTTTTATAATCATTTCCATAAATATTACTATAATCAACAATATATTTATTTTCATGATGTAAAATAATAAAATAATAACATTTATCTTTATTAAGATTTTTAACAAATTCTTCTCTTACATTATCAGTATTTGGATAATATTGTTTTAGTATTTCGTCTAACATTTCTCCATGTGATTTTTTATCACTAAAAAAATAAGATTTGTCAATAGATGGACATTTAGTTGAAGAAAAATACCATTTGTCGTTAAAATTGAATACATTAACCATAGTTCCTTCAAAACTTTCTTCAATAATATCATTGTCTTCTATTTTAATTTCTTCTATTATTGAATATAAAACATTATCATGACTATAACTAACAATTTTAGGTTTATTGTCTAATGTATCTATAATTATACTTCTGCATTCTTTATATATATCATTACTATTAAAATTATTTTGATTATTATGTATCATTAATATTTTTTCATTATCTTCATATTTTTTTACAAACAAATTATATTTATGATTTTTTGAAAAAAATTCATATAAACTATTATAATTTATATTGTCTAAACTATCTAATAAAGAAAAAAAATTAAATTTAATATTCATTTATATTAAATATATATATATTTCTTTATATAGTTTCATTTTTAAATATATAATATATAATATAATATATATTATATATTATATATTTATAAAAAATGTTTATTAATCAAATAGATGAAATAATTAATAATATTATTGATTTAGTATATAAAAAAAAAATTAATACTGATGTATTAATAAAAAATAAATCATTACTTGATATAATTGATAAAAAGATGTATAAAAATATTAATAATTTATTAGGCGTAAGATATAGTAATAATATTATAAATATTATAGAAACGATAATATTATATTTAATAATATTATTACCAGGTATAAAACAAAAAGATTTTACAAAATATATAATAGAATTATCAAAAAAAAATATTAATTTATTAGATCCGGAGACAATATCCAAAATAATTAAAATATATAATGTTTATACAGATATAAAATTAAAAAAAAATAAAGATTTAATTAATGATATTGATGAATTTTTTTTAAAAAATAAAGAAAGTGAATTTAATTTAATAAAAATTATAATAGTTAATTATGTTTATTTGGGAGAATATAGACATCATATTTTAGAATTAATAGAAAACAAAGAATTAGAAAACACAGAATCGAAAATTATAGAGATTATAGATTCTAAAGAAGATGAGATTGATTATAATAATTTAGAAATGTTATTCGATATAAATGAAAAATATCTTAGTGAAATTTTTTATCAAATGATTGTTGATTATGAAAATAATATTTTTGAAGACAATTTATCTTCTGAACAAAAAATAAATAAACTTTTTAATAAAAGAATATTAATACCTATAACAGATGAGTTTATTAGATATAATAAATATACAGACAAAATAAAAAATACAAATGTTAAATTAGATAATATAAGAAAAGTTATTACTAATATAAATACAGTAGTTGATATATATTCTAAAAAAGATATAGACCATAATAAAATTTTTTATCAACAGCTTTTATGTAAAAAGGCAATATTATATAATAATGTAGAAGAAATAATTAGTATAAATAAACTTTTAAATATTGGTTTAAGTGCTACAAGAAGTAATGAATATTTTCAAGATTTGTTAATTTATAGAGAATATTCATATATTAATTTTAATAATTTTAAAAACTATGGATTTTCTTTTTTACCTTGTCATTCTATTAATGCTATTAGATATAGTAATTTTGAATTTAAAAAAATTAATATGAATAATTTTTTAGAAACAAGAGTTTTAACAATCAACAATAGAGTAAATGTTGTTGGAGTAGCATTACCAAAAAATAATCTATTTAATACAAATAGTGTATTACAATGTACTATAATTAAGAATACATATGATTTAGATAATATTAAAAATAATAAATATGAAGTTATTTTAAAATTAATAAAACAAATGTTATTAAACAATATTAATTATAAAAAATTACCATATTGGATATTTGATAAAAATAAAGATGTTTTTATTACAGATACATATAATGATATTAATGAATTAACTTTTGAAGAATTTTATAAATATATGATAGCCTCAATATATGATATAGTTATTGATATAACGTACCAAAAAATAATTAATAATGTTAATAAATGTACTACATTACAATCATGTTATAATATTTCTGATTATGTACAAAATAAATTAATTAATTTATCAAATAATTATATATATAATAGTAATTTAGAAAAAGTTTTTATAGAAACAACTAAAATTAAAAAAAAAATAAAATATGATAAAAATGAAGATATTATACCAGGAATAACAACAGATTTAATAAAACTACCTAAATATAAATACAATAAACATAAATTAATAAATATTTATATTTCCAACAATAATGATAATAATAATAATGATAATTATGATGATAATAATAAATATTCAACATGCCAACATAATATATCTTGGGAAAAAATGTATATTCATAAAAAGAAAAATCCTAATTATTTTAATCAATTGTTATTTGAATTTAAAAAAAAATATATTACTGTTAATTTAGAAGGTAATTTTGTTTGTAAAAGTTGTTATCAACCTGTTAATATTAAAAAATATGCATTTGATTGGACTACAGAAACAGAAGAAGGTATTGGATTGTCATTTACTCTAGAAACGCAATTAAAAGACTTATCTGAATATGAAAAATATAATAAAATTATTTTACAATTAGATAAATATATTGAAAGAATAGCTACCGGTGTTAATTTACCAATATATATTGGTAATATACCACAAATAAAAATTAGAAGACAAGGGATTGTTAAAAATATTATTGATTTTATAAATATTCAAAATAAAACACTACGTATTAATGATTCAAATGAAAGAAAAAAACGATTAGAAAAAGTTGAAAAATTATTTGGTATAAAAAAAACACAATTTTTTATTTTTGAATTAGAAAATGATATATTCCTTTATTCAAGTAAAGAAGTAGATAAATACAAAAGAAGTAAATTAAATAATATTTATATTTATGCTATTATGTTTTTAATAAATGAAATATCACTAAATCAAGTTCTATTTTTCATTGAAGATAAAAATATAAATATTGAAACATTTAAAAAAAATTATAAATCTTTATTTAGTGATTTATATATTTATGTTAATAATAATAAAGAATTAAAACCTTTATACAATTTTCCATTATTATGTTATATATTATATATTTTTTCAGGTGTTCTAATTAAATATAATTTATGGTATAATCCTACAAAAATTAAAGTATTTGATTATAATTTATATAGTTCTATTATACATACATATGTTGATTTATTAAATAGTATATTAGAAGTAAATACTTTGAAAGAAAAAAATTATTTATATGAAGTTTATGCAACTAAATTTTATATTCAATTAAATAAAGTATTTAATAGTAACAAACTTTTAATAAACAAAAATATAAATAATATTAATGAGAAAAAACAAAAAGATAATATTATTACAACTATTTTAACTGGAAAAATTATAGAACCTCAATTTGGTTTTAATAATTTTTACTCAAGATCTGCTCTAAAATTTTTACTAACTATGACAAATAATAAAATACAAATAAATTATAATGATATTAATAAATCTTTAGAAAATTGGAGTAATGATTTACTTTATGTTTTATACAATTATTATAATTTAGATGGTACTAAAAGATTTATTGATGATGTTAAAAATGAGAATGTTAATAAAAATGAATTATTTAAAATGTTAAAAAATATTATTCATAGACGTAAAATATTAAGTGATAATATTGAAAAAAAACGATTAGAATATAATAAAAATATTAATAATAAATTATTAGAATATAAACAATATAATGATAATTTAAATAAAGATGTAAAAAATAATAAAAAAAATATTTTTAATTTAATTCAAAACTTAGAAAAAATAGTTAATATTAATTTATCAAATAATCAATATATTATTGATCATGATATAAGTGGTAATAAATTAAAAAATCCTATAATTATTATGGAAGGTGATAAAAAAATACAATTTAAAAGAAATGATATAAAATATGGAACAAATATATATATTTATGAAGATAATAATAATTTATATGTTTATAATGCCATAACCTTAAATATGATTGCATATAAAAATAATTTAAATAAAATTATAAATGTAAATTTACCATTGTATTTAAATATTAATTATTCATTAAAACATCAATTATTATTTTTAGGACATGAAAAAATTTATTATAATATTAAAGATTTAGGAGCACATAAGAAAAAAATAATTAATAATTTAATTAGAAATAGAATTCTTAATTTAAAAAATATTATTATAAATATACAAAGAATCTTACAACAAATACATAATAAATATGATAATAATAATATTAATATTAATATTATTGCTAAAAATTATATGAATAAATTTAAAAATATTAACATAACATTAGATAATTCTGAAATAAAAAATATTATTAATAATATTTACTTTGTACCATTTGATTATAATTTAACTTTAAAAGAAGATAGTGAATATATTTACATTGGTAGTCTACAAATAATACAAAATAATGATAATATTATATTAGATTTTATATGTAATGAATTAATTAAATTATTAAATGCTAATACTAATGATAAATATATATTAACTAATTTAGCTTTAATAATTATTGATATTATTAAAAAAGAATACAATAATTATATGAAAAGAAATAATTCATTAAATAATATTGAAGTACGTAAATTTATAGAAACTAAAAGTAATCTTTTAATATTTAATAATAAAGATAATATGGATGATTTTATTGATGTAAATATACAAAATAATGATGAAGAAGATAATGACGAAATTGAAAATGGAAATGGATATGATGTAGATATTAATTCAGAAGATGATGAAAATGAAGCTTTATTTACTATTGATTAAATAAAAACATATTTAACTTACTCTATATATATCAATAACTTCTTTAGAATTTGATTTGTTAACAATTTTTGTAATTAAATCATGAGTTATTAATTTTTCTTCTAATTTATTTTCATCAATCCCATATCTATTAATATCTAAAGTATTTGTTAAAATTATTCCATTATCTTTATATATAGATATTATATTTATATTATTTATATTATATACTACTAGATCACCTGTTTTATAATCATCATAATGAACCAGTTTATTATAACTTATATCTAAATCTTGATCATTAACCATTATACCAATATCATCAGATATATATTCATAAAAATTACTTACTATTATATATATTAATTTCTCACAAATAAATGTACGAAGAGTATTAATTTGTAGTGGTGGTAAATTACTTAGATCTGCTTCTCCAGGTGTAACTTTATTTTTTATTTCTCTATCTATTAATGCTAAAACTTCTTTAATTTTATCAATTAATTCTTTTCTTTCTCCAGTAAGTTTTATTTTTTCAAATAAATTTGAAAAATTAATTGCAGTCTTTAAATAATTTAATCCAATTTTACTATGTTTAAAATTACTATCAAACATAACTAAAATTCCATTATTAGGTATAAAATATTCGACACCATTAATAATATATTTCCAATATTTATAAACTCCTGAATTGATACTTTTAATATAAACGTTATTGGCTAAAGAAAAATTATCAAAAATTATATTATCTTTTATTAAAAAATACATTCCAATTAATAATTGAAATAAAACATTTTTCCATGTATTTAAATTTTTAGAACCCGAGTTATTCATAATTGTAATAACTACATTATTAGAATCTTTTGTTTCTGTAACCGGAGAAGCCCATTTAATAATATTTTGTGATATACTTTCAGTTAAATTTACAAAGCAAATACTATTATTACTACTTGTTGGTATTTCATTTTTCATATGTGCTATATTATCCCAATCAATTTCATAATTACCTGATAACATGCCATATGATAATACAAAATTAGGACACTTTTTTCTTTTTATTATATCTCTTGTCTTATTATAATACTCTTTTTCAGAATCGAGTTTGCCCATTATATTTATATCTGTACTAACAATTTTATAAACACGCATATTACTTTTTTGACTATTAGTATCACATGCAATGTTTTTATTATTATTTAGAATAATTGGATAACAAATATTAAACATTAAGAAATCTTTAGGTGCATTAATTGTAATTAATGAACTAACAGCGTTATCTCCAGAATTAGTAAAATATGTATTATATCCATTTACTTTGACATGTTCAAATAAATAAGTTAATTTTTCTTGAGTTGGAATATTAATTTTATCGTTATAATGTGTACCAAAAATTATTTCAAAATATTCATATATATTTAAACGATCACTAATTAAAGCAAAATATCCTAACTCTGGATTTTTTGGTTTTGGTAATATATCTTGATATATATGTTTTATATCATTTAAATTATCATGTGATACATTATATATATGTTTATGATTATCTATTTTATGAATTTCAGGTTGATAATTAGCAAATACTGGAAATTCAAAAGGTCCTTGAACAGGAATTACCGGAATGGGATTATTATAAATTGATGGTTTAGTATTATGTATTTGTTGAGGTAATAAATTAATACCTGGAGGGGTTTGTGCGTACAGTGGTATATTATTATTTGTTTGAATCATATTATTATATGGATTAAATAAATGTGGATTATTATATGGATTTATTATATTTTTATAATTATTATATGATTTATTATTTTTATAGTTTTCGTATATTTTATGCTTTTTTTTATTATTATCTGTTCTTTCATAAACTTCTATTTGCGTAGAAGGTTTTTTTCTATAATCAATTCTATCTGGATAATATCTTTTATCTACTTCTGGTATATGATATTTATTTAATCCACCACTTTGATTACTTTTTTTTAAAAAAAAAAATTTTTTTTTTTTTTACTACCGCCATTTTGATTCATACCCATTTGTGGCATACCCATTTGACCCATTTGTGGCATACCCATTTGACCCATTTGTCCCATTTGGTCTATACCCATTTGTCCCATTTGACCCATTTGTCCCATTTGGTCCATACCCATTTGTGGCATACCCATTTGTCCCATTTGGTCTATACCCATTTGTCCCATTTGACCCATTTGTCCCATTTGGTCCATACCCATTTGTGGCATACCCATTTGTCCCATTTGACCCATTTGTCCCATTTGACCCATTTGACCCATTTGTGGCATACCCATTTGACTCATTTTGTTTAAATAATTAGAATCAACACCAAATAAAGAACCTAATTTATTAATATTAGATTTATTTGCGTCATTATTATATTTATATTTATCTTTATCAACGCTATTAATTGTCATAGCATCTAATGAATCGTTTATACTAGATATATCTTTAGATCTAGATTTACGGCTAGATTTACGGCTAGATTTACGGCTAGATTTACGGCTAGATTTACGGCTAGATTTACGGCTAGATTTACGGCTAGATCTTTTATCTAATACATTATTAATTTTTATTAGGTTTTTTAAATCTAAATTTCTTACACCTTTAAATACGTTACTATTATCACTTGATACAGTTGTAGTATCAGTATGTTTTATTTTAGAATTCATTATATTATTATTAGATATATTTTTTTTTAAAGAATTAAAATAATTATGTGATAAAATTAAATTAATAGGTATTACAGATTCATTATCAATATTTAATTTTAACATTTCATTTACAAATTTTGTTGTTTTTGGTGGTAATTTTTTAATTTCTAAACTATTAATAAATGTTAACCAATCATATGTTCTATTAATTTTTTTTTCTTTATCTGTTAAATCTTCATTATTCCATTTAGAATATATATTAGATTTATCATAATGATATAATTTAATATCAAATCCAATATCAGGAACATCAAATATAATATTATCAAAACTATAATTATTTTTTTTATTTTTAAAATAACAATATATTTTATTTGGATGTAATTGATTGTGTATAAATTCTGGATATTGTTTTTGAATTACAGCTAATGTATGTAATATTTGAAAAAATAATACTTGATATTTTTCATCTGTGAAAGTATCATTTTTTAATACTTCATCAAGAGTTTTTATTTTAAAAAAATGTTCTGTAACTGATAAACCAAGTTTTTTATATTTTAACAAATTTTCAATGTCTATTTCTGGAAATTTAATTAAAAAATCTTTTATATCATTTGAATCAATATCAATATTTAATAAATTTAATAATAAATGTCTTGTTTTATTATTTATAGATAATTCACTTAGAATATAACTTATAACAGCATTCATATTATATTGTGAATGCAAATTATCTAAATTATTTTCATCTAATGGATATAAATATATATTCATTGATAAATTATTTGAATTTCTTTTAAAAATATATAAATTATTTATTTTCTTTATAAAAGTAATATTATTATTTAATATATTATTAATCCAAAATTTTGTATTAGATACTTCTTTAATAGTATCTTTATTTATATTTTGTAATGATATAGAATATTTATCATAATCCTTTTGATTATGATTATAAATATAATCATAAATAATTCGTGCTCGTTCGTCTATATTATCAACAATATTATTATCAATATTCATAATATATATATATATATATATTATATAATAAAAATTGATTAATTTATTTATAGATATAAAAATATAAAAATATAAAATTATAAATATGTTATTAATAGATAAATATCATATTAAAAATAAAGAAGATATTGTTTTTAATGAAGATATTTATATGAAATTATTTAATAATAAATATAATGATTTACCTAATTTATTAATTAATGGTCCTCCTGGTTGTGGAAAGCATACATTAATAAACTTATTATTAAAAGATATTTACGGAGAAGATAATAATATTAGAAATGAAATATATGAAATTAACGAATATAGTAATAATACTAAAGAAATTATTATAAAACAAAGTAATAATCATATTGTTATTGAACCAAATAATAATGGATTAGATAAATATATTATACAAGAAATTGTTAATGAATATGCAAAGAGATATAATATTAATAAAATACCATATAAAATTATATTTATAAATAATATAGATAATTTATCATATTATGCTCAAACATCATTAAGATGTATAATGGAAAAATATTATAAAACATGTAAATTTATATTATGTAGTAATCAAATATCAAAAATAATAGAACCATTACGTAGTAGATGTCTAAATATTCGTATTCCGAGTCCTTCTAATTTAATATTATTAAAAATAGTATTAGATATTTCTATAAAAGAGAAAATTAATATTAATTTAGAACAATGTTTTACTATTATAAAAAAATCAAAAGGAAATGTAAAAATATGTATTTGGATGTTAGAATTAATAAAAAATAAAATATATGATTTAGATTTATTATGGAAAGATTTATTAAACCAAATTGTTGATATAATTAATTATTGTTCTGAAAAAAAAATTACATTACAATATATATCTGATATTCGTAATATTTTATACACTATACTTATTACTAATATATCAGGAACAGAAATTATGATAGAGTTATTAGAAAAATTAATAAATTATAATTATGATGATTTATTAAAAGATAAAATTATTGAAACTTTTGCTAAATATGAATATAGATTAATTAAAGGAAAACGTAATATTATACATTTAGAAAGCTTAATTATTCATATTATTTATATTATGAATGTACATAAGAATAAAATATAATTGTGTATAAAATCATTTTTATAATTTGGTGTAAATTGATGACAATAAATTATATTATTATCTTGAATTCTTTTATTATGTATAATCTTTAGAATAAGTACTATAATTATATATTTCATCTATTTTTATCTTGTTCTTTGACTAAAATATACATAAAAATAAAACATTTATATAAATAATAATGATAGAGCTTTTAGAAATAGATAAAATATATAATAATAATATTATTATAGATGGTATTTCTGGTTGCGGTAAAACGAGTTTTGTATATAAAATAGGTAATTATTTATTAAAATCAAAAATACTTGTATTATCAAATACCAGAAATAATAAAAGTATTGATAATATTGATATATATGATTTTAATTCATTTAGTGAAAAATATTATAATTGTATAGATATTAAAAAAGTGTTAAAAACAATATCTTCAGAAAAATTTAATTATGATATAATAATAATAGATGATGTACAAAATATATCAGAATTACAATATAATTTTATAAAAAAAATATATAATGATAATTTGAATAAACCATATTTATATATATTTGGTGATAAATATTCTTATACAAATATCAATAGTCTAAATTATTTATTATTAGCTGAACAAACTTTTAATTTTAATAATTATAGTTGGAAAAAAATAATTATTTCAAATAGTGAAAGAAGTAATGACAAAATAGCTTCATTTGTTAATAATTGTTTATTATTTAATAATGTAATTAAAACAACAAAAACATCAAATAATAAACCAAAGTATTATATATGTAATATTAATACTAAATCATTAACATTAATTAATGAATATTTAGATATGGGTTATAAAAATGATGATTTATTAATTTTATCACCTTCATTAAAAACAAATTCAATTAAATTATTAATAAAAAATTTAATAAAACAAAAAATATCTTTTAGTACAACTAAAGAAGATAATTTAAATAAAATATTAATATTACCTTTTAGTGAAATAAAAGATATTGAAAGAAAAATAGTAATTGTATTTAATTTTGATTCATCATATTTAAAATATTATCAAAGTATAAATTATTTATATATTGCTACAATGAAAAGTAGTGAAGAATTATTATTATTGCATCATTTTAAATATAATTATTTACCTTTTATAAAATATAATATTTTAGAACAATATTGTAATATCTATAAATTTTTTAATATATTAAATGATACAATTAAGATACAACAAATTAATTTAAATAATTTATCATCTGATATAATAGAAAAATGTATGGAATATATAGATATAGAAAATATTCAGGAATCAGACATTAATTATTATATAATTAATGAATTTGATAGTAATGTTAAGGATTATATAATATCAAAATTAAATATTTCAAAAAATGCTAAATATGAAATAAATAAAGAAATTATAATTGATAATTATAAATTTAAAGAAGTTATAGATTGTATAGATAATAATAATATATATAAATTTATATATTCCAAAAATATAGATAATATTAATTATATATTATTCGCAATACAAAAATATATAAATGATAATATTCCAATTAATACTAATTTTGAAATATATGAGAATGTTTGTTATAATAATGAAGATTATATAATTAATAAGATTAATAAAGATACAATTGAAATAATAAATTTAAATACTGCCCATACTGATAAAGTATCTTTTGATGTAGTACAAAAAAAAAACTATGAAAATAAGTATTATTTGTATAATATTTATACAAATGAAATAAATATGATAACAAGTAATAAAGATAAAATATATAATATGATAAAATATATTATTAGTCAGCAATTTTATATAAATTAAACCAATATAACAAGTACTATTAGTTCATAAATAAATACTATTTAGTCATATAAACCTAGAAAAAAATTTATATAAATATAGAATAAAAAACTACTTTTGATCTAAAACTTTAAAAATTTTATAACAATTTAATGTATCATCCATAGCATTATGTGCGTTTGTCATATTTTCATTAAATATATATTTATATGCATCGCATAATTTTGGATAATATCTAGATGACATATGATTTTGTGACATTATCATTATACAACTATTGCTATTACTTTCAAGTTTTTTTATTATTTCATTTTTATTATATCTAATTAATTCACTTTTTAATATATTATAATCAAAATTAATATTATATGATAATATACAATTTGTTTTTTCTAAAACTTTTTCAATCCGTTGAAATATTTCTTCAATAGGTAGTCCAAATTTATGTGCATATTCAGTACTTATATTATGAATTTTTGTAACAAATTCAGGTA
>Ga0315908_10002608_pt1 | contig 13106 bp, 13 predicted proteins | sample LakEriMetagenome_12_FD_203520 | JGI IMG/M metagenome (GOLD analysis project Ga0315908, IMG submission 203520) | Freshwater fungal communities from buoy surface, Lake Erie, Ohio, United States - Buoy 4 MA124 | ecosystem: Environmental > Aquatic > Freshwater > Lake > Lake biofilm | place: USA...
TTTCGAGCTCGCCGCGGGGGCTCGGGGTGATGCCCTTGGCAACGTCAACGACGTCGGCTCCGTAAAAGTACACCCCGGGAATCGCGAATCGAGACTTCGGGTTCTCGGGTTTCTCTTCAATCGACAGCGCGGTTCCCTCGGCATCAAATTCGATGACGCCATACCGCTCGGGGTCGGGCACGGGGTACGCAAAAATGTGACCCCCGTCGAAATTGGTCGTGTCGGGGAGGGCGTTTTCAAACCCCGACCCGTGAAAGATGTTGTCGCCGAGCGCCAACGCCACGGGGTCACCCGCCGTGAACGATTCGCCGATGATGAAGGCTTGCGCGAGTCCGTCGGGGCTGGGCTGAACCGCGAACTCGATTCGCATTCCCCACGCTGATCCGTCCCCGAGCAGCGCCCTGAACAACTCCGCGTGCTCAGGCGCAGTGATGATGAGCACTTCGCGGATGCCCGCGGTCATCAACGTGGACAGCGGGTAGTAGACCATCGGCTTGTCGTAAATCGGAATGAGTTGCTTGGAGTTTCCGAGGGTGATCGGCCAGAGGCGAGAACCCGTTCCGCCCGCCAAAATGATGCCCTTCATCGGCTGTCCCATTTCGGTAACGAACCCGCTGCGAGAGCTTCGGCGAGAGTCGGGGCCGACGTGTCTTTGTCGGACAACACCGGTTCGATCCCAGCGGGAAACACCAGAGCAATATCGGTGTCGAGCGGATTGATTCCGTGTTCGCGATCCGGTCGGAAAACGTCCGAAACAAGATAGGTGACGGTCGTGAGGTCGTCAAGGGCGATGAACGCATGTCCAAGCCCCGGTTCGATCAGGATCGCGTCGTGTGTGGCGCTCTCGAGCGTCACGCCTTCCCATTGGCCGAACGTCGGGGAACCCTCACGGATGTCCACGACGAAGTCGATGATCGAACCCGTGAGCGGCATCACGTATTTGGCTTGCCCGGGCGGCACATCCGCATAATGAATTCCGCGAACAACGCCGCGTGACGAGCGAGAGATGTTGGCTTGGATCGGGTTCATCCGGTAGCCCGTGGCGACCTCGAGGTGATCCGCTCGGAACCATTCAGAAAACGAGCCGCGCGCGTCGTCGAAAATCTGTGGGGTTACACGCCACGCCCCGGCAATGGATAATGGGTGAATGTCCACCTGTCCATAGTAACGACAGCGAGTTGAGCCTTGAAGACGACCAGCGTGATTCTCGATCAGGTTGTCGCACCCGTACCCGGTGGGATCGGACGCTACACACTCAATCTCGTTCGAGCATTGACCACGCAGGTGTATGGCGAACGGAAACTGGCCGGTTTTGTTCCGCGCGTCTCGCACGACACCGTTCGACAGCTCGAGGGTTTCATTCCCTTGCTCGATGGCATCGATGTTTCGCCGTTGCCACGAGCGCTGCTCGCGCGAGCGTGGGCGCGCGGTTTAGCCGTGCCAAAGCGCGAGACGACGTATTCGCCCAGCCTGTTTGCTCCGCTCACGGAACACGGTCAACACATTGTCACGATTCACGATGCCGTGCCGTGGACGCACCCCGAGACGTTGACGGCTCAGGGTGCGCGATGGCACCGCGCGATGGGAGAACGAGCTCGACGATTCGCGGACATCATCGTCGTTCCAACGGACGCGGTCGCGTCGCGGCTGTCGACCTTTCTTTCCTTCGGAGATCGGATTCGTGTCATCGGTGGTGCGCCGACATCCGATCTGGTCGTTCCCCTCGATTCCGAAAGCCGCCGAAAGGCCCTCGGCGTTCCAGACCGGTACATCACGTTTGTCGGGACACTCGAACCACGCAAGGGTCTCGCGGAGCTTCTCACCGCGCTCGCGCGAATCGATGACCTTCCACTCGTCGTCATCGGGCCCAGTGGTTGGGGTGGTGTCCGCATCGACGAACTCGTCCTCCGCACGGGAATTGCGTCGTCACGCGTCCACGCGCTCGGTCGACTCGACGACGCGGATCTCGCCGCAGTTCTATCCGCTTCTCGCGGACTCGTGGTTCCGTCCATTGACGAAGGCTTCGGGCTCCCCGTGCTCGAGGCGATGTCGTTGGGAGTTCCGGTGATCCATTCGACCGCCGAAGCGCTGATCGAGGTCGCCGGACAATCGGCCATTGCTGTTGATGTTCACGGCACGAACGGAATCATCAAACTCGCCGAGGCACTGACGGGGTTGGATGATGAAACACTTCGACGCGACCTGGCCTCGCGCGGAAGGGCTCGGGCCGCCGAGTTCTCGTGGGATGCCAGTGCAGCCCGGCTCGCCGCGGTGTTCGACGAACTGTCCTAGCGCTCCCAGACGGCGCGATGAGCGACCAGACATGCCGACCACGTGAATCGCGCCGCTCGCTTGACGGCCGCGGACGCTAATCTGGCGCGGAGTTTCGCGTCGGACAAGAGCTCGACCAACGCTCCCCCGATTGCCTCCGGTGTCGTGTCGGTGTACGCCACGGCGTCGCCGCCCACTTCGGGAAGTGACAGGGATCGTGACGTCAGCACGGGCGCACCGCACGACATCGCCTCCAGCACCGGTAAACCGAAACCCTCCCCTTCACTCGGATACGCAACCGCGATTGCGCCACCCAGAAATGCTGGCAGGTCGTCGAGCGGAATGTACCCGAGGTGTCTCACATCGAACCCGTTGTCGACTGCGCTGGCGATTGCCCCGGCGACGTCGCCGTCCCACCCGGGCGCTCCCGCCAGCAAGAGGCTTGGTCGTTTCGCCATGTCGCGCGTCGCGCGTCGGAATCCCTCGATGAGCGGAACCACGTTTTTTCGCGGCTCGATTGTGCCGAGGAACGCAATCCACGACGTGACCCCGTTCGACGTCGCGAACCGTGCGATGGACTGAGGCGTTGGTGGGTGGAACGTGTCTCGGTCCACGCCGTGGAACGCCACCGTGATGCGGTCATCACTCGCCCGCGTAACTCGCTGATATTCAGCACCGGTTGCCGCTGACGGGACGATGACATCAAGCCCGAAACGGGCCGATGCCGTAATCCAGAATCGGAAGAACCATCTCTTGAGGACTGAGTGTCGATCGGGGTGAGACCAAAAGGTGAGGTCATGAACGGTCACGACGCGATGGCGGCGAGTGAACAAGGGGAACGTGTAGTGAGGCGAGTGGATGGTCGTCGCTCGGATGCGCCGCGCGAGCGCGGGCAGCCCGAATTGCTCCCACAGAAATCTCACGGGCACCGACTCCACGATTCGGGGGGCCACAACCACATCGCAATCCATGTCTGCGAATGTCTTTTCGTCGCGCGGCTGGCACACGACAACAAGCGAAACCCCCGCACGAACCGATTCGCGGGCGAGTTCCTCGACATATCGACCGACGCCGCCTCGCTGCGCACTGATCGCGGTTGCGTCCACGAGAACGAGCGGTTGAGCAGACGCTTTCTTCACTCGCCCAGCCTATTGCCGCACTACGCTGAAGGACGAGGGAGATCGTGATGACTGGACCAATTCTTGTGACCGGCGGTGGCGGAATGCTCGCGAAAGCGTTGGGAACAACTTTCGGTGACACCGCCGAACTGGCTACGCGCACAGAACTCGACATCACCGACGCCCTCGCCGTTCGTCGTGCGGTGGCTGGCCGGTCCGCCGTCATCAACGCCGCCGCCTACACCGCCGTTGATGACGCAGAGTCCGACGAGGACGCTGCCTGGGAAATCAATGCCCTCGGGGCGAAGAACGTGGCAGAGGCCTGCGCGGAATCGGGCGTCCGTCTCATTCATGTTTCGACGGATTACGTTTTCAACGGTCGTGCCTCCAGCCCTTATTCCGAGGACGCCGCCACAGACCCCCAATCCGCCTACGGACGAAGCAAACTCGGGGGTGAACTCGCAGTTCTCGCCGCCCATCCGGAGGGGGCTTCCATCGCCCGAACGGCGTGGCTGTACGGCGCGGGTGGGCCTAGTTTTGTGGCAACCATGCTCGCCAAGGCGCGGGCAGGTGAACCCGTCAGTGTCGTCACTGACCAGACGGGACAACCAACCTGGACCCGTGATCTTGCCGAACGAATTCGGCTACTTCTCGGCGTCCCGCCCGGTGTCTACCACGCGACAAGCTCCGGCGCGTGTTCGTGGTGGGAACTAGCGGTTGCGGTTTACGAAGAGGTCGGTGCGCCGACAACTCTGGTGAGCCAAACCACCTCTGACGCCTTCGTCAGGCCCGCGCCTCGACCAGCAAACTCCGTCCTCGGCGACGACGCTGCACGATCCGCGGGTATACCCGCAATGCCCTCGTGGCGCGAAGCGCTCGTCACTGCGCTGCGCAAAGACTTCTCGGGCTGACCCGACTACGGTTGCGGCGTCGGCGACGGCGTTGCGCGTGGAGGGAACACTGCCTCTCGGACGATCTCGTGTGCCAGCTTAAAGTTCGGGTACAGGTAGTCGAAAACGGGCGGAACCAATTCCGCACGACGCATCGGTAGTTTCCGGGCTTTAGTTCCAAGGTCGACCATGACCCCGAGCATGGACTGCGGTAGATCGGTGATGACGAGCGCCTTTCCCGCCGTGGCGAGCTCTTGGAAACGGGACAACACCCTGGCTGGCTGCACTTGACGCAGAATCGCTTCCTCTAATTGCCGCTGTCGTCCCATGCGCACGAAGTCATCCGAATCACAACGTGTTCGCGCATACATCAGTGCTCGTTTGCCATTGAGATGGGTTAGACCCGGTGGGAAACTGTCGGTAATTGGCTCCCCAACGACACACACGTTCACGGTCTCTTCGATCATGATGTCCACCCCGCCCAGCGCATCGATAAGGCGGCTGAAGCCCTTCATATCGATGAGAACGAAAAACTGAATGGGGAGGCCGGTGATGGCTTCGACGGAATCACGCATCGCCTCGATTCCCGGTGTTGACCCTGCCGCCTCGGCGTCTGGATACAACTCGGCGTGCTTTTGTGCCCAGGTGTAGATGTACGCGAACAAGCAGTCGTCGCCGCAATTGAAACCGTCCGGCCACGCTTCACGCATCGGCGAACCTTTGACAAACGGAGCGTTGTAGAGATTCCGTGGAATTCCGACGACGGCGATTTGTCCCGTGCTCGCATCGACAGTGACAAGACTGACCGAGTCGGGGCGCAGTCCAATTCGGTCGGCCCCGGCGTCCCCGCCGAGCAACATGAACGTGTACTTACCTTCGATCGGGGCGACCGTCGGAGCGTCGGCAAATATGCCCGCAATGGTCGTGCGGGTGACTCCCGCCAGATACGTGCCATACGCAGCTCCGCCCGCTGGCGCGAACATCGCGACGATCGTGACAATCGCTACCCACAGCCGCGTACGACCCGGCACATGGACAAAGCGAACCAGTCGAAAGGTGTCAACTGCGGCAACCACAGAGATGGTCGCGAGCACAATCAGAATCGCCTGAACGGCGAGAAGCCCCCAGAATGAGACCCACAATCCGAGAGTCACACCCGGCGCGAAAAAATATGACACGAGCGTGGCGAGCCCGATGAGGAACACAACGAGCCAGGTGCCAAACAGAATTCTTCCGAGTCGGCGATTTCCCGCGAGCAACTGTGCCGAGCCAGGCATGAGCAACGACAAGATGATCAGCCACCAGGCTCGACGACCCATCACCGCCGCGTTGCGCAGGTCCGGGTTTCGAATGGGTGACGTCAGACTCACGAGAGCGAATCTTTGAGCGCAGCGTTTTTTTCGGCAACGAGGTCGGCCAGGGACACAGCGTACGTATCCAAATGGGCGGCGAGTTCAGGGATCGAGATGGACAACATCCGAATCGCGAGCAACGCAGCGTTGGTCGAGTTGCCGATTGACACGGTCGCGACGGGGACGCCGCCGGGCATCTGCACGATGGACAAGAGCGAGTCGAGCCCCTCTAGTTGTGACAACGCAATCGGCACGCCGATCACGGGCAAACTCGTGACCGAGGCCAGCATCCCGGGAAGATGTGCGGCCCCACCGGCGCCTGCGATGATCACCGAAACACCATTCGCGCGAGCCGCCTTGCCCCACTCGATCATGGCCTCGGGGGTGCGGTGAGCACTCAGAACCTGGACGTCCGACGCGACACCGAATTCGTCCAGGATGTCCTTGGCGGCGCTCATCGTCGGCCAATCCGAGTCGGATCCCATGACGATAGCTACGAGTGGCGTGCTCACCTAACCATGCTAAATGTCGGCATGAAAGATTTCCGCCACGGCGCGCGCCCGCGAGGTGGTGTCCGAGACGTCCGCCCCCGTCGCCGTGACGTGGCCAACTTTGCGACCAGCGCGTGCCTCTTTCCCATAGTTGTGAAGTTTGACATCGCTTGACGCAGAGATTCGGCCGTATCGCTGAACGTCCATCCCGCCGAACACGTTGACCATGACCGCCCAGGGGTGTTGTGACTCGGTCGAGCCGAGGGGAATGTCGGTGACCGCACGAAGGTGTTGCTCGAACTGCGACGTGACGCTTCCTTCGATCGTGACGTGTCCTGAATTGTGCGGTCGCATCGCCAACTCGTTCACGAGCAATCGACCATCAGCGGTCTCGAAAAGTTCGACCGCCAGGACCCCGGTGACGTCGAGGTCGTGGGCGATTTGTCGACCCAGCTCGGCGGCGACCTCGATGACGTTGTGGTTCTCGGTTGGTGCGGGAAGAATCACTTCGGCACACACCCCATTCGCCTGCGTCGTTTCCACAACGGGCCAGGCGGCAGTTTCGCCGGTCGGTCGACGGGCAACAAGTTGGGCGAGTTCTCGCGAGAAATCAACCATCTCTTCCAACAGCACGGGGCCTCGCGCCAACCATTCATCGAGTTGTTCGGGGTCAGTGACGACCGCGACTCCCTTGCCGTCGTATCCTCCGCGGGGCACCTTTGCGATGATTCGTCCCCCGTTGGCTTCGAGAAAAATCGAAACGTCTTCCGGTGTGTGAGCGACGGACCAAACGGGCAGAGGATGGCCCAATTCCTCGAGGCGTTCCCGCATCAGGATCTTGTCCTGAGCGAAAGTCAACGCCGCAGAACCCGGCCGCACCGCGACACCCGTTTTTTCCAGTGCCACGATGATGTCGGACGGCACGTGTTCGTGGTCGAACGTGATGACGTCAACTTCGCGGGCGAAAGCCAACACGGTCTCGAGGTCTCGATAATCGCCAACCGACGTTGTTCGATCGCGCGCCGACGAATCGCTCGTTTCCGCAAGAACTCGTAGTTCGAGACCGAGCTCGACCGAGGGGCCAATCATCATTCTGGCAAGTTGGCCTCCGCCGATTACCCCGACTTTCGTCATGACCCCTTCGCCTTGCGAAGAATCGACAGGAGGAATTTGCTCGCACTCTTTCGCGTTCGCTTGACCACGCGCTGAAAACGGAAACCGACCGACGCGCGTCGTTTGCGATTTGCCTCGTGCAGCAGCGCCGTCGTGTGCACCTGGAACGCGTGACCCACACGGACAACATCGGCAAGGCCGACGACGGTTTGCGCGGCACGACGTGACGGTAACTTCTTGCCCGCCGGCGCCAACAAATCATCAGACCCAACGAGCGCCGTAATCACGTCGACCGTTTCCTTAATTGAGTCGCTGAAAAGGGTGGTTTCTACCACTGCGTCCGTCACGTCCGAAGGGTCGATGGAGTGCTGAACCCAGAACTCATCGAGTTTTCCGAGCTGCTGTTGCTTGTAGATGAACTGGTTCTGCCACCCTCGTCCACCGGGCGCACCCACATCCATATGCGCCTTACCCTGTTGCGCCTTTCGCTCGACGCGGGCCCGTGACAGCATCGGTAAGTGAACCGCCCGCATCGTGGGGGCCGAGACGGACACCTTCGCCCGGCCGAAAATCTTTGTCGAGTGTGAGCCCCGATCGAGTCGAACGTTGCTGCGAACGCGGAAGACAACTTTGCTCATGAAGCCGAAATCGAAGAACGTTGCCGTTCCCTCTCGAATTTCACGTTCCTTGGTCTGGATGCTCGCGACCCGACGAGCTTTCGATTGAAAACGCTGGCGGCGATAATCGCTGATTTTGTTTTCGTCGAAATCCCTCGGCGAGACGAAATTCTTGACGTTGTAACGCACCTCGTCGACGTCGTCGGGTTGCGAACGAAGAAGGTCACGCAGAGACGCGTCGTCGTCTAGCACCAAGAATTCGTCGGCGTCGAAGGGGTAGACCCAGTCGGGTTGTTCGCCCAGAATCGAGAGCTGAACGAGCGTGTTGGTGATGGCCTCTTGTTCGAAACCGATCGACTCGAGGTGGAGGACCTTCAAGCGGTCGCCCCATTGTTGTGCCAAAAGTTCGTAGCCGGCTGCCGACTGGTCCGAGCTTCCGTCGTCTAACACCCACACCGCGTCAACGTGCTTGAGGAGCGCGTGGCTCACGCTCATCGCAATGAGCCCCCACTCGTTTTTGCACTGGACAACGCCGACGACTCGCACAGTACTCCTTTGGCTGGGATGAAGACGGTTTCAGCCTATCGAACCGACTCGTCTCACTTGAGGCGAAGATGCGTGACGTCTCCGGCCACGAATTCGCGGGTTCCGTTGGGGGTCTCAACGATAAGTGAGCCCGATGACCCGAGTCCCGTCGCACGACCAGTCTCGAAACCGCCATCGGGCAGTTCGATGCGAACGTCCCGTCCGACGGTGTCGATGGCGTTCCGCAGTTCTGCTATCAGTTCGTCGTCATCGAGGTTCTGCGCTTGCCGAAGCACGGCGTCGGCGAGCGCCGGGACGATCGTTGCGGCAGTGAGTTCGACTCCCTCCGCCGCGAGCGACGTGACAGTTTCGGTGGGTAGTCCGGCCGGGACGCCCGAGATGTTGATGCCGATCCCGATGGCTAATCGATCGGTGTCCAACGATTCGATCAATATCCCCGCCACCTTGCGACCGCCGACGAGAACGTCATTGGGCCATTTGACCGTCGCCAGAGTCTCTGCCGAGGCGTTGCCGTTGATGATTTCTGCCAGTTCGACCGCGGCACACAAAGGCAACCGGGTCATGTGTGCGGGCAAACCCAGTGACGCGCGCGAGACGACAATGGTCATGGCGACCCCGGTTCCCGGGGCCATCGACCACTCGCGGTCCATGCGCCCTCGCCCGGCGGTTTGGTTGAGCGTTGCAATCACGTCCCCGTGACCGAAATCGGTCGATTGGACAGTTCGATTGGTCGACTCGACCTGATCACGCCAATGAATCACCGCCACCACTAGCGCAGTGGGTTCGACCAGGTTCGGCCGGCGACGGATTCGCGCGGTTCCCGTGCATCACGGGCCCAGCCATCGACACTCGTGTCTTTTTCGACCGCTCCGCCTTCGCGCAACATGCCCGCAACGACCGCAATAACCGCCGCTTCCTGCTCGGCCGTCGGAGATCCGCCCACGACGTGAATCTGCGTGAGTGGATCAATCTCTGGGGTCGGTTCGGCCATTAGAGCGGGATGTTCCCATGCTTCTTGGCCGGCATGCTGGCACGCTTCGTGCCGAGAGCGCGCATCGAACGAATAATCGCGATTCGAGTCATGTGCGGGTAGATGACGTTATCGATTTCGCCGCGCTCGGCAGCGAGGAACGGGCTCGCAACGTTCTGGGTGTATTCGCTCGCCAGTTTCGCGCGAAGCGCCGCGACGTCCTCGCCCTTTTCTTCGGCCTCTTTGATTTCGGCGCGGTACAAGATGTTGACAGCTCCCTGGCCACCCATGACGGCGAGTTCTGCCGTGGGCCACGCCATGTTGATGTCGGCACCAAGATGCTTCGAACCCATCACGATGTACGCCCCACCGTAGGCCTTGCGGGTGATCACGGTGATGAGAGGAACGGTCGCCTCGGAATAGGCGTAGAGCAACTTCGCGCCGCGGCGAATGACACCCTGCCACTCCTGATCGGTCCCCGGCAAGAACCCGGGAACGTCAACCAGAGTGATGATCGGAAGCCCAAACGCGTCACAAAATCGAACGAATCGGGCCGCCTTCTCACTGGCTTCGATGTTGAGCGTTCCCGCCATTTCTTTTGGCTGGTTGGCGATGACACCGACAGGCTTGCCTTCGACCCGCGCAAAACCGATGATGATGTTGGGCGCAAACAGCGGCTGCACCTCGAGGAACGAATCGTCGTCCACCGACCTCGCGATGACGTCGAGCATGTCGTACGGCTGGTTCGCGCTGTCCGGAATGATTGCGTCGAGCTCTTTATCGGCCTCGGTCGGGGTCTCGGACACCACGGATGCATACACGGGGTGCTGAGCGAGGTTGTTCTGTGGCAAGTAAGCGAGGATCGACCGCACGTAGTCGAACGCGTCCGGCTCGTCGCTCGCGAGGTAGTGGGAAACGCCGGTGCGAACCGAATGGGTCTCTGCACCGCCAAGTTCTTCCATGCCGACGTCTTCGCCGGTAACCGCCTTGATGACGTCGGGTCCCGTGACAAACATCTGGCTCGTCTTGTCGACCATGACGACGAAGTCGGTGAGAGCGGGGGAATACACCGCGCCACCCGCTGCTGGCCCACAAATAATCGAGAACTGCGGAATGACACCGCTTGACTGAGTGTTGAGGCGGAAAATCTCGCCATACTTTCCCAGAGCCGTGACACCCTCTTGAATTCGAGCTCCACCCGAATCGAGGATTCCGATGATCGGAACTCCCGCCTTCAAGGCGTATTCCTGCAGTTTGACGATCTTGGCACCGGCTGCTTCACCGAGCGAACCGCCAAACACGCTGAAGTCTTGGCTGAAAATTCCGACCTCACGGCCGTGAATTCGTCCGACGCCCATGATGACGGCGTCGCGATCCGGACGCTTTCCCGAGTCACCGAACGAATCGCCGCGCGAGCGAACGAACTTGTCAATCTCGGTAAAACCGGTTCCCGGGTCGACGAGTTGCATGATGCGAGCCATTGCCGAATTCTTGCCCTTGGCTTTTTGTTTTTCGGCCGCGGCCTTTTGCGCGTCCTCGAGTCGTTTGAGTCGCTCGGCAAAATCGGCGATTCGTGCAGCCGTGGTTGCGGGTCCGGGGGTCGGGGTGTTTTCAGTCACATATTTACCTTAGCGAGAGTGTGTTCTGGCGGCACCTATCCCCGCGGATTCGCGTCCTTGACGAACGTCACGATGGTCTCCACGTGGTGCGTGTGTGGGAACAAATCAAGGGACCGAAGGCGCGTGGGGCGATACCCGTGTTCGCGCGCAAAGGCGATGTCACGCGACAAGGCAACCGGGTCACACGCGACGTAGACGATTTGAGCGGGGGCGAGTCGGCCGAGAATCGCCATGACCTCGCGGCCGGCTCCGGATCGTGGAGGATCGAGAACGACCGTCCCCGCCGCGAGTCGCGAGCGCTCTCCCGGTGTCGCGCGTTGGTCGAGTGCCCGTAGCCATTTTTCGACCGTGCCCGTTTCAGCGAACGCACCAACCCACTCGCTGAGGTTTTCGCCCGCGTGTTCGGTGGCGCGTTCGTCCGATTCGACGCTCGTGACGCGAGTCGACGGCCCACCGAGATCGGCGAGCGCCACCGCAAACAACCCGACCCCGCCGTAGAGGTCGAGGTTGAGAGCGGTCGCGTCGAAGTGCTCCGGGTCAATCGCGGCGCGAACCTCGGCGGTCAGGGTCGTCGCCGCTTCGCGGTGGACCTGCCAGAAACCGTTGTCGTCGACGCGGAATTCGCGGTCGCCCACTCGTTCACGAATGACCGTCGGTTTCTGGTCTCCGACAATCAGTCGGGGGTCACCGATCGATGGGGACAGCACGTCGACCGAACCGAACATTCCGTAGTTGTCCGACAGCGGTGCGATGCGATTGATGCCCTCGGTCGCGAGCGGCAGGGACTTCACAACGATGATGTCGTGTGATCGACGAGCTCGCGGTCCTACCTGTCCCTGCTCGTTGACGTGGAGGCGGACACGGGTGCGCCACCCCAACCCGTTTCGCTCGTCGTCGCCGGGGAGGGACTCCACTCGGTCGAGCAGGAGGGCGATGGTGGCGTCGTCGAGTTTTCCGAAACGGGCGAGCGCGTCTTTGAGAACATCACGCTTGAGCTCTCGTTGATGTGCGAGGGCGATGTGGCCGAAGTCGGCTCCGCCAACGCGAGCGTGAATCGGACGATCGATTCCGGCTTCCGCCCAAACGTGCGGCACGCGATGCGGGCTCGGGTCGCTGACCTCGATGGCGTCGGCACGCCAGAAACTGGCCTTCGAATCGTCGGTCACACGAGCGGTCACGGTTTCGCCTGGGATTGCGTCGCTCACGAAGATCACGCGTCCATCGAGTCGCCCGACAGCGAACCCGCCGTGCGCGATTCCCGTCAGTGTCAGTTCAACGTCGGTACCAATCGATTCACCCATTTGTCCAGCCTACGGTCAGGGTAGTGTCGGGCTGTGCGTCTCGTTCTTGCTTCCACATCACCCGCTCGGCTCGCGACTCTTCGCGCAGCGGGAGTCGAACCAGTGACGATTTCTCCCGGTGTCGACGAGGACGCCGTCGTCGCTGCGGCGGGACACCTTGAACCGGCCCAGATGGTGGAACTACTGGCCCGAGCGAAAGCCGAGGCCGTTGCCGAATCTCACGGGTCCACAATCGACGGGCTCATCCTTGGCGGTGATTCCGCTTTTGTCATCGACGGAATCATCCACGGAAAGCCGCACCTCCCCGACGTCGCCCGCGAACGGTGGCTGCGTCAACGCGGCCGAACGGGTGTTTTGTATTCCGGGCACTGGCTCATTGACAATCGCGGTGGTCAGAACAACGCCGCAGTCGGCATTGTCACGCACGCCGAGGTCACTTTCGCCGACGTCACCGACGCAGAGATCGATGCGTACATCGCGACGGGTGAACCACTGCACGTCGCCGGCGCCTTCACGATTGATTCGCTTGGTGGCCCCTTCATCGAATCCATCATCGGCGACCCGCACACGGTCGTCGGTTTGTCGCTTCCCGCCCTCAGAAATCTTGTCCGTTCGTTCGGAATCGAATGGACCGCTCTGTGGAACCGCTGAGCGAAAGAGACAGAGAGCGCGCCGACCAATAGGCTAAAGACCATGTCAGCACGCATTACCAAGGTCCTTATCGCTAACCGCGGTGAAATTGCTGTTCGCGTGATTCGCGCAGCCAAAGACGCGGGAATCGCGACCGTTGCGGTCTATGCGAATCAAGACATCAATTC
>Ga0315908_10002609_pt1 | contig 13105 bp, 8 predicted proteins | sample LakEriMetagenome_12_FD_203520 | JGI IMG/M metagenome (GOLD analysis project Ga0315908, IMG submission 203520) | Freshwater fungal communities from buoy surface, Lake Erie, Ohio, United States - Buoy 4 MA124 | ecosystem: Environmental > Aquatic > Freshwater > Lake > Lake biofilm | place: USA...
TCAGTTGCTCACTCGCAAAAAAAATGGCTCCGTGGCGCAACTGTCCTTTTAGGTATTTCAGTTGCTCACTCGCAAAATAAAATGGCTCCGTGGCGCAACTGTCCTTTTAGGTATTTCAGTTGCTCACTCGCAAAAAAAATGGCTCCGTGGCGCAACTGTATAGCGCACTGGATTTCGGCTCCAGCGGTTGTGGGTTAGAATCCCTCCGGGGCCACAAATTAAGGACCTAGAAGGTATGTTAAAGTACCTTCTAGTGACTTAAACCCATTAAATAGGAGGTTTTCAAAACTTTTCAATACCAAGGTGTAATTAAAAATAGTACCCATTTTAGTACCTTTTTTAAAAATTAGTACCCAAATAGGTACCCATTAATTAGATCTACTTGAGTCATCATTCTAGAAATAAAACTTGCCCGAACATCCATAATACCATTGTAAGAATTGTTCACTGATTTGTGGTTCTTGTTCTTTAAATTCATCTGAAATTAAAACACAAGTAGATATCTTACAAAGTGCTTTTCTTTTTCGTTTTCCTTTTACTGCCTCATCACAGATGTAATTACTATATAATTCATTTGTCACCAAGAATTCAATTGGTATTTCCATTAAGAACATATCTTGGTAATAGTTACCATGATAAGTGATGATTACATGTGCAAGAACATGGTCAATGTTGGTTTTCTTTTTCTTCATTATTTAATTCTTATTTGTTTAAGAAAAAGAATAGGTAATTAAAATTGATAAGTCAAGTAGCGTTATTATTTCTTATCCCCCCAATCTAAACCAACTTAAGGAGATTCTCCAGAAGTTACTTTAGTATTCCACACTTAATGTCATACTTAATTGTATATTCTATTCCTCTGTCATCAAAAGACTTGTAGTCGTAGGGTTCAAACCAAAATTTGGAATTTATTTTGTGTTCTTTCCTTAAGAATTCTACTAGAAGATCATTTTCTTTAATCCTAGACCATATCTCGCTTCGGTTAAGGGTTACGGATGATTTTATTAAAAAATGTGTGTGGTAGGTCTCATTTATGTTTGTACCCCTTTCTACAGAATAAAAGAGGGTTAGGTTTTTGTCTATTTTTTTTAATAGCTTTTTAAATTCCATGACCAATTCGACATTGGTTCCAATGTCTGTATCGGTGGGGGTAAAATTACCTATGTAATCCCAATTATTTAATTGTACCCATTTTCTCACTTGATGAGGTTGATTTTGATTGGGAAGTCTCTCAGGAAGAAATAACTTTTTTAAAACCGATTCATGTATTAATCTCTTTCCGAATTTAACAATCCTAGTAAATTCAGAATACTCTGGAAGATCTAATTTTGTAACTCGATTATTATAGCTTTTATTTGAGATGGGGAATCTTTTTAGGATGTATTGTCTATCTCTGTATTCAGTATATTCTTCGTTATTTATCATTATTTTATTTATTAATTATTAGCTCCTTTATTGTACAGCTTGTCCATTGACTGTTGGTTCTACTCAACATCACACTTTTTTTAATTTTAATCTGTTTTAGGGATGTTTGTTAGTAATCAAATCCTTAAATAAGTTCCCTCCCTTCAAATAAGTATCATTCAATTTCAGAAAGTAAGATCAATGGGAATAAAAAACTTGACTTTTTACATTTATTACATTATTATTTCGATGTACTTCACGTCCGTCATAGGGTAAAACGTGGATCAGCCAAGCGGTTCTATTACTTAATGGTTCAGAAGTCGGTTAGTAGATTGTGTCATTGAAATAATATGAGAACATAACGATTGAGGTTTCACCGATAGGTACAAAAATGGTATTGATATAAGTTGGATATGGGTGTAAACGGACTGGTCCAATGAAGTTTAATATTCACGTCTTTTGACAATTCTCTAAGGGGGAATATTGTGCTTTGTTCATTCTTAAATTTGATTACTATTCATGGATATGTTATAAAACAATATTTACTTCCTTTTTAGCTATCTTTGAAGGTTATTTCAATAAATAGAATTAAATGAAGAAAATTGATGGAACTCCTAAATCAATAAGAGAATTATTTACTGGTGTTAAGTACACAATTCACTATTACCAAAGAGAATACCAGTGGCAAACAAAACAAATTGAAGAACTTCTATCTGATTTAACGGAAGAGTTTTTTGAATTTTATTCTGATACAGATGAGAGATCAAAAGTATTAGATTACGGTCATTACTTTATGGGTTCGATAGTTCTTACCAATGAGGAAAACGCAATCATTGATGGACAACAACGATTAACTTCATTAACACTATTATTAATTTATCTATATCATCAGTTAGAAGATGAAGAGGAACGTGCTGAAGTACTTCAACTGATTTATTCCAAAAAAGCTGGTACAAAGACTTACAACATTCATGTACCTGAAATGCCGGAAAGATTTGATGTCATGAACGCCCTTTTACAAAAGGAATACATGGACGTTTCTAAACATTCTGAAACTATTAAAAACATCTACAATCGTTTCTATGACATTGAAGCTATAATGAATGACACCCTTCCAAAAAACACAATAGAAATGTTTAAGGACTGGTTAATTGATAATGTCGACTTTATACGTATTGTGGCTCAAACTGAACAGGACGCTCATAAGATATTTGTATCAATGAATGATCGTGGATTAAGTTTAACCCCCACTGAGATGTTAAAAGGTTATCTGTTGAGTAAAATAGAAAATGATTCAATAAGACAACAAGCTAATGATCTTTGGAAGAAAAGAATTCTAGATTTAAAAGGTTTGGGTAAAGAGGAAGAAAGTGATTTTATTAAAAATTGGATTCGTTCTCAATACGCTGAAACTATTCGTGAGAGGAAGAAGAACGCTTCACCAGGAGACTTTGATATAATCGGTACAGCTTTCCACAAATGGATAAGGGAACATAGTTCTCAAATGAAATTATTGAGAAGTAAAGATTATGAAGATTTTGTTCTTAAACAATTTGATAAGTTCAGTCATATTTACCTTGATTTAAAGAATTACTCCACTAACTATACTCCAGGGTTTGAGTCAGTTTTTTACAATGGTAATCGTAACTTTACTCTTCAATTTCAATTGATATTAGCGTCAATTGACCCCAACGAGACAAAGGAGGAATCCGATAAGAAAATTAAACTAATTTCTTGTTTTCTAGACTTGTACTTTACTAGACGTATATTCAACTATAAAACGGTTGATTACTCCGCTATTGTCTATAATGTATTCTTACTGTCCAAGAAATTCAGAAGAAAATCTATTGTTGAATTATTAGAAATATGTAAGGAGGAAATTGGAGAAATGGAGTTTCAATTAGAAACCATTGATGACTTCAGATTAAACGGTTGGACCGTTAGGTACATGTTACATATTTTGTCCCGTATAACCGACTTTATTGAAACCTCTAGTGGTTTACCATCTAATTTCACAAATTATATCAGTAGAGAGATTAAAAACCCATATGACATTGAACATATAATATGTGACCATCATGATTGGTTTGAGGAGGAATATCCGGAAAAAGAAACATTTGATAGACACCGTAATAAGTTTGGGGGGTTATTGTTACTTCCAATGGACAAGAATAGAAGTTTAAACGACCTTACATTTGATAAAAAGCTACCTATCTATTTTGGAGAGAATTTACTGGCAAAGTCTTTAAATAAGGATTGTTACATAAACAACCCCCAGTTCATTAGATTTTACGAACGTGACAACCTAGATTTTAAACCATACAGTTTATTTAATAAGGAAGCTTTATTAGAACGACAAGAACTCTATGAGGAGATAGCAAAGAAAATTTGGGGGGTAGAACAATTGGATAAACAAATAACTTAATTATTTTACACAGTTTGTTTTACCAATTAATCACTGAATTTCTTGATAAAATAACCTATTCAGTTCTATCAGCAAATTTAGAACGCTTGTAAATTTTATTATATTCTTCCCATTCACTTGGTAAAATAGGTTTTAGAAAATTTGTTTTACCGTTACTTTTTTTTCCCGAAAAATGACAATATATTTTTTCATTATATTTGCCTTAATGTTATTGTTCAAAAAGATATTAGTTTGCTTTTTCATCGCTGGAATTACTTTTCCATCGGAGTTCGCGCATTTAATAACTTTTGTCCCTGAATTCATTGAACACTACAACCATCACAACGAGGAGCACCATCAATTAAGTTTCCAAGATTTTGTAATTGAACACATCAATGGTGTACACGATGAAACAGATACACAACATGAAGAGGATCATTGTCCACTCAGTCATGACCACCTGCCATCTTCATTATCGTTGTTTATTTCCAAAACGGTAATTCCAATCGAATTAGAAAAAAATAATATTCCAGCGTATGAACGTTTATCGTCATTTCCCGCGTATCAATTCTGCACATCAGAATTCAATTCCGCTATTTGGCAACCGCCTAAAATAGCATAATCACAAATAGATTTCAAGTAGTGACTTGAAACAATTGGCTGATGCACATGATCAAACTATCATGCTGCAAAACGCTGTATTTTATTGTGATTAATTTTTTTCAAATGTTAGATAAAATCATTCATTTTAGTATTAAGAATAAATTCATTATTGGTTTATTCACTGTGGCATTAATAGCCGTTGGAACGTATTCTGTTAGTAAACTTCCAATCGATGCTTTGCCCGATATTACGAACAATCAAGTTCAAATAATTACTTCCTCACCAACACTTGCAACACAAGAAGTAGAACAGTTCATCACCTATCCAATCGAGTTGGCGGTTAAGCCAATTCCTAAAATCGTGGAACTGCGTTCAATTAGTCGCTTCGGACTTAGTGTTGTAACTGTCGTGTTTGAGGAAGATGTTGATATTTACTGGGCAAGAACTCAGATAAATGAACGTCTGAAAGAAGCTGAGAATTCAATACCTGAGGGCATTGGAAGTCCCGAGATAGCGCCAGTCAGTACGGGTTTAGGGGAAATTTACCAGTATGTCGTTTTCCCGAAAAAGGGCTATGAGAAAAAATACGATGCTACTGAATTGAGAACAATTCAGGATTGGATCATACGTCCTCAATTGTTGGGCACTCCTGGAGTTGCGGAGGTAAATACCCTAGGTGGAAGTTTGAAGCAATATGAAATTGCTGTTGAACCAAACAAACTCAAGAGTATGAATACCACGGTAGCCGAAATTTTCGAGGCGCTAAAAAAGAACAATGAAAATACGGGTGGTGCCTACATTGATAAAAAGCCATATGCTTATTTCATTCGTGGAATTGGCATGGTAAGTAGTATCAATGATATTAATAAGATCGTTGTTAAAAACCAAAATGGAATTCCAGTTTTAATCCGTGATGTTGCAAAGGTTCAAATGGGTAGTAGCATTCGTTTTGGCGCTGTAACAAAAGACGGGAAAGGTGAAGAAGTGAGTGGTATGGCCATGATGCTGAAAGGCGAAAACTCTGCAGAGGTTGTTGAGCGCGTAAAGCTAAAAATGGAACAGATCAAAAAATCACTTCCGGAAGGTGTCGAAATCGAAGCATTTATGGATCGAACTAAATTGGTGAATAAAGCCATAGGCACAGTTCAAACGAATTTGATTGAAGGTGCATTGATCGTTATTTTCATTCTTGTTTTGCTTTTAGGAAATTGGCGAGCAGGACTTGTTGTAGCATCTGTAATTCCACTCTCTTTGCTCTTCGCTGTTTCAATGATGCACCTTTTTGGAGTTTCCGGAAACTTAATGAGTTTAGGTGCGATCGACTTTGGGTTGATCGTAGATGGGGCAGTGATCATTGTGGAAGCAATTATCCACCGTTTACAAGTGTCAAAAGAAACAAAAGTGCTAACTGCTGAACAAATGAACGATGAGGTATATCAGGCTTCTTCAAAAATCAGAAGTAGCGCCGCATTTGGAGAAATAATCATCCTTATCGTTTACTTGCCGATTCTCGCATTGGTAGGAATAGAAGGTAAAATGTTTGGACCAATGGCACAAACCGTTTCATTCGCAATTCTGGGAGCATTTCTACTTTCCTTGACCTATGTTCCAATGATGTCTGCATTAGTACTTAAAAAGCAAACGGGACATAAGAAGAACTTCAGTGATAAATTAATTGACGGTGCACAACGTATTTACAAACCTTTCCTTCAAAAATCGTTAAAAGTAAAAGGATTGGTAGTCGGTGCAGCATTTGCTCTATTTGTGTTTGCATTGCTTGTTTTCAATCGAATGGGAGGTGAATTCATTCCAACGCTAGACGAGGGAGACATCGCTACTCACTTGATCATTGCTTCGGGAAGTTCATTGTCTCAGGAAATTGAATCGACAACTAAGGCTGAAAAAATATTGAAAGAGCGCTTTCCGGAAGTTAAAATGATCGTCACTAAAATTGGTAGTGCTGAAATTCCAACGGATCCAATGCCAATGGAGGCAGGAGATATGATCATTTTGTTGAAGGATAAAAGCGAATGGACATCAGCTGAAACCAAAGAAGAATTGATGGAAAAGATGGAAGAAGCATTGAGTGATATTCCTGGAGCAACAACTGAATTTTCCCAACCCATTCAAATGCGTTTCAATGAACTAATGACTGGTGTGCGCAGCGATGTGGCAGTCAAAATTTTTGGGGAAGATTTGGATATGCTCGTTAGTAAAGGGGATGAAGCCTTGAATATTATCAATAGTATAGAAGGTGTGGCTGATGCGAAAGCTGAACGTGTTGCAGGTTTACCTCAAATTACTGTTCGTTACAATTTCGATAAACTTGCACTGTATGGTTTAAATGTGGGTGATCTGAACAGCGTTATTCGAATTGGCTTTGCAGGATCTAAAGCAGGAGTTGTGTACGAAGGTGAAAAGCGGTTCGATCTTGTGTTGCGCCTGGATTCAGACAGCAGAAGTGACATTTCAAATTTAAAGACATTGTTCATTACGCTTCCATCGGGAAGTCAAATTCCTTTGGAGCAAGTGGCAGATATCAGTTACGAACCCGGACCAATGCAAATTAGCCGCGAAGATGGAAAACGAAGAATTGTTGTTGGTTTCAATGTTCGAGGAAGGGATGTGAAAAGTGTTGTGGAGGAAATTCAAACAAAATTGGATAAAAAACTGAAATTGCCATCTGGCTACTATATCACGTATGGAGGGCAATTCGAGAACCTTGTTGAGGCAACTGCCCGATTATCGATAGCAGTTCCCATTGCACTCTTGCTGATTTTCATTTTGTTATTTTTTACGTTTAAATCCATGAAACAATCTTTGTTGATTTTTACTGCAATTCCCTTGTCTGCAATTGGGGGTGTTTTTGCTTTATGGTTAAGAGACATGCCATTTAGTATTTCTGCAGGTGTAGGATTTATTGCACTATTTGGAGTGGCCGTTTTAAATGGTATTGTATTAATTGGATATTTTAATCAACTTAAATCTGAAGGTATGACATCAGTAGAAGACAGAGTTTTTGAAGGCACAAAAGTGAGGCTCAGACCTGTGCTTTTAACGGCAGCAGTTGCTTCACTTGGATTTTTACCAATGGCATTAAGTAATTCTGCAGGTGCTGAAGTGCAAAAACCACTGGCAACTGTAGTAATTGGGGGATTAATTACCGCTACACTCTTAACATTGATAGTTTTACCCATTTTATACATCTATTTTGAAAAAGGTGTTAAACCAAGTAAAAAGGCTAAATTATCAGTCATAACAACTCTTTTCCTGGTTTCAATCTCATCTTCATCGATTGCACAAAACGAACCAACGTTGAATTTGGAAAGTGCAATCGAGTATGGTTTAAAGAACAATTACTCGATTCAACAAGCAGAATTGAATATTCAATTCCAAACTCAATTGAAAGGAACCGCATTTGAGTTGCCAAAAACCGAATTGGGGGCGATGCTTGGGCAATACAATACTGGGAAATTTGATCAGAATTATTCAATTTCTCAAGGCATAAATCCATTTCAAATTGCTGCAAAAAAACAATTGATTGATGCCAGTATCAAAGGAAGTGAAATTCAATTGGAATCCCATAAAGTTCGTTTGGTTTATGAAATCCGACAATCATGGAATCATTTGCTGTATCTAATTGAATTTGAAAATCTCTTGAATGTTCAAGATAGTCTGTTGCAAAATTTTGTTGCGGCTTCAACCTTGCGCTTCGAAACTGGAGATGTGAATAATCTGGAAAAAATCACGGCTGAAACCAAATTGCAGGAATTGCAAAAGTTGAAAAGGCAAAATGCTCTGGCCATCAGAAACGAAAAGTTGAATATTAGAACATTGTTGAAATTGGGAACAGACTTTACAATTGCTGAACAACCTTTTACGGTGATTCCAAGTATTCAGGTAACAGATAGTTCTGCACTAAATCAAAATCCTGCATTGGCATTGGCTTTGGAAAATGTAAAAATTGCCATGGCTGGGTTAAATGTAGAGAAATCAATGATGTTCCCTGATTTGAAAGTTGGTTACTTTATTCAATCCTTGACAGGTGTTCAAGATGTGAACGGTCAAATTATCAATTACGATGGAACTCCTCGTTTCCAAGGTGTGACTCTTGGTGTATCCATCCCAATTTTTGCAGGATCCTATATGGCAAAAAATCGAGCTGCAGAAACTTCAGTTCAAATTCACGAGAGTCAGGCTTCTCAATTGTCGAATGAACTTCACATGCAATTTGAACAACAACTTCAAGAATTGCAGTTGGCAAGAGAAACCATTTCATACTATGAAAATACTGCCTTGAAAAATGCAACAATCATTTCTGATAATGCAAACAAAAATTATGCGGAAGGTGAAATTTCATACATTGAATATCTACAGGGATATCAAACTGTATTAGAGATCAACTCAAACTACTTGCTGTCGATTTACAATCACAACCAGGCAGTGATCAACTTACAATATTTATTAAATCAATAATTGAAAGACCATGTTTTTAAAAATAAAAAATAGAAAAGTAATTTCCGCGATCATTGTTTCCGGATTACTCGTTGGCATAGTGTCTTGTGGATCTTCTGAAAGTACGGAAGAACCGAAAGAAGAACATGCTGAATCGACAGTAAAAGAAGTCGAATTGAATGAAGCTCAATACAAAGCCTCTGGGATAGTGTTAGGCGATTTTGCAATGAAGAATTTGAGTGAAGTAATCAATGCAAATGGATACACCAAACTGCCTCCTCAAAATCAAGCAGATGTATCGGTTTTACTTGGTGGTATTATTAAAAAAATCAGCATCATTGAAGGGCAATTTATAAAGGAAGGTCAAACCTTAGCCATTATTGAAAATCTTGAATTCACAAAAATTCAAGAGGCCTATTTAACCTCAAAAAGTAATCTAGAATTGCTTACACTAGAGTATGAGCGACAAAAATCCTTGAATGAAGGAAATGCAAATTCTAAAAAAGTACTGCAAAAAGCCAAATCAGAATATGAGGTTGAAAAGGCTCGTTTTAATTCATTAAAAAAACAGATGAATACTATGAATTTAAGCAGTTCTGAAAACGCCACTTCTTCAATGGCTATCACTGCGCCAATCAGCGGATATATTACAGATGTGAATGTTAAAATTGGAACAAATGCAGAGCCAGGTCAAGTGCTTTTTAGTATTGTTGATAATTCTAAAATGCATGTGGATCTATTGGTTTATGAAAAAGACCTGCAAAAAGTAAAAGTTGGACAAACCATCAATTTCGTTTTAACCAACCAGGACAATACCGAGATTCAAGGAAAGGTATTTAGCATCGGAAAAGCATTCGAGAATGAAACAAAATCGGTAGCGGTTCATGCGGATATCACCAATGAACAACAAACCCTCATCCCAGGAATGTATGTCAATGCTTTGATTAATGTTGGTACTCATTCTGTAAAAGCGGTTCCTGTGGATGCAGTCGTAAAAGCCGATGGTCGCGAATTTATTTTCGTCTTAGAAGAATCAGAAGAAGAGGATAATCATGAAGAAGGACACGATCACGCAGAAGGACATTCACATGACGATGGTCACGATCATGAAGAAGAACCTGCACATGAAGAAGAACATGGAAAATCATTTCACTTCCAAAGAATTGAAGTTAAAACTGGAACGACCCAATTAGGTTTTGTTCAAGTCACTGTTTTGCAAACGATTCCAGCACACGCACAAATTGTGTTGAAAGGTGCCTATTACATACAGAGTCATTTGATGAAGTCTGAAGGTGGCGGAGGTCATGCGCATTAATAAAAATTAGTCACCATGATAAATACAGATCCAAACCATCAACATACCTACGATGACCAGGGGAACATCACCTGTTGTTCATTGGAAGAGAAAGTCAATCTCGAGGCGGAAGAGAAATTGAAAGCGAAAGGACTTTCATCAAAAATGACGATGGATGATTTCAAAGAATATCTACCTTCCATTGTCAGTTTCATCTTATTAATGATTGCCTTAGCCTTTGATCATCTAATTGAACAATCCTGGTTCAACCATTATGTGCGTCTTGTTTGGTATGGTGTTGCCTATTTACCCGTAGGAATACCTGTGTTAATTGATGCTGGTAAAGCAATTCTTAGAAAAGATGTCTTTTCTGAATTCTTTTTAATGGGAATAGCAACCATTGGCGCATTTGCAATTGGAGAATATCCAGAAGGAGTTGCAGTGATGCTCTTTTATACAATTGGTGAATTATTTCAGTCTGCAGCCGTTAAACGAGCAAAAGGAAACATTAAAGCTTTGTTGGATATCCGTCCGGAATCAGCAACGGTAATCCGTAATAATCAAACTGAAATAGTTCATCCCGAAACAGTGCAAATAGGTGAAACAATTCAGGTTCGTTCCGGTGAAAAAATCCCCTTGGACGGTGTTTTATTGAATGAAAAAGGAAGTTTTAATACCTCCGCGCTCACAGGAGAAAGTGTTCCTGACACTATTTACAAGGATCACAATGTTCTAGCAGGAATGATAAACATTGGACAAGTTATAGAAATTAAAGTCAGTAAAAAGTTTTCAGATAGTTCGATCAGCAGAATTCTGGAAATGGTTCAAAATGCAACTGCCAGAAAGGCTCAAACCGAGTTATTCATTCGAAAATTTGCACGGATTTATACCCCAATTGTTGTTCTTTTAGCAACATTACTCACCGTTTTGCCCTACTTTTTTGTTGACTCTTATGTTTTTTCAGATTGGTTGTATAGAGCACTCATTTTTCTTGTAATCTCATGTCCTTGCGCCTTGGTTATTTCAATTCCACTAGGTTACTTTGGTGGAATTGGAGCAGCTTCACGAAACGGAATACTTTTTAAAGGATCTAATTATTTGGATCTGTTGACGAAAGTAAATACAGTGGTGATGGATAAAACAGGTACTCTTACCAAAGGTGTATTCAAGGTTCAGAAAGTGCAATCTGAAAAATATGAAGAAGAAGAGTTTTTATCCATGGTAGCAGCAATTGAAAAGAATTCGACCCATCCAATAGCAAAAGCGATAGTTGCAGAATCCATGGATCAAGGTGAACGTTTTTCAATCAGCTCAGTCGAAGAAATCTCCGGTCATGGTTTAAAAGGCACATTAAATAGCGAAACAATTCTTGCTGGAAATTCCAAATTGCTTAAAAAGTTCAATGTTATTTATCCTGAGTCTATTGATGAAATCGTGGATAGCATCGTATTGGTTGCTCTAAACAATAAGTTTGTTGGTTTTATTACTGTTTCAGATGAAATAAAAGAAGATGCCGGAAAAGCTATTCAGGATTTGAAATCAATGTCAATTGAAACGATCATGCTTTCAGGAGATAAACAGGCAGTTGTTTCGGATGTTGCCACCAAATTAGGGATTGAAAAAGCATTCGGAAATTTATTACCCGAAAATAAAGTTGAGAAAGTAGAAGAACTGAAAAAAGACACATCCAAAGTCATTGCATTTGTGGGTGACGGGATCAATGATGCTCCCGTTTTAGCATTAAGTGACGTTGGAATTGCGATGGGTGGATTGGGCAGTGATGCAGCAATAGAAACAGCTGATGTGATTATTCAAACCGACCATCCCTCAAAAATTGCAACGGCAATTTCCATCGGAAAAGCAACAAAACAAATCGTTTGGCAAAACATTATTTTAGCTTTTTCAGTTAAGGCCATCGTTCTTGCTTTAGGAGCAGGAGGTTTAGCAACGATGTGGGAGGCAGTTTTCGCAGATGTCGGTGTTGCTCTTTTAGCAATTTTGAATTCTGTGCGAATTCAAAAAATGAAATTCAAATAGTTACTAGATTTTAATCACAGATTATTCAACTAATTTTATTCTATAAAGAAACAATTATGAAAAATATAATCATCACACTCATTTTAGTATCAGGTTCTTTTATCGCAAACGCGCAGAAAAAAACTGAGACAGTTGTAATTAAAACCAAAACCTATTGCAATCACTGTAAGGTGTGCGAAACGTGCGGTGGCTTAATGGAAACAGATTTGGTCTTTGTAAAAGGGATTAAATTGGTGGAGTACAATGAAACCGATATGACAATTAGCGTTAAATATAAACCCAAGAAAATAACGATTGCAGAAATTAGAACAGAAATTTCAAAACTGGGTTTTGATGCCGATGAAGTCCCAGCAGTAGTAAGTGCTTATGAAAAGCTGGATAATTGTTGTAAGAAGAAGAATTAGTGACTTGAACAAACACCTTAAAAACAGCTAGAAAAAAACACATTAGTTTTAGTTTGATTTGTTTGAATTTAGTTTATTAATCATTACTTTAGCTCTTAGAAATCGTTCTTTCAAATAGCCGCAAAACGAGCTAAATTTTTTGTCAACATTACTGTCAACAGAATTAGCAAGGCTATGTAAAAAACCTCATAAAAGCAGGCATTTCGGTTAGGATTTAGGTATCCCAGCCGGATCACTTACGGTCCCAGCGGGATCACCAAGAAACAATTAAACCCCTTGATAATCAAGGGGTTTTGTTTTTTAAGGAGTTAAAATTGACCAAAAATTGACCAAAAAAATTAAAGATATTGGTTGATTTTGCTTAATTATTCTTAACTACCCGAATTAAGCAAAGTAAGCAAAGTAATTACCTCCTTGACAGAAAATACTCCTTCAGTTCCGGTTTTGGAATACTAATACCTAGTCGTCTAACCCACTTATGAAAAATATATGTAATTCCCCCAA
>Ga0315908_10002610_pt1 | contig 13102 bp, 9 predicted proteins | sample LakEriMetagenome_12_FD_203520 | JGI IMG/M metagenome (GOLD analysis project Ga0315908, IMG submission 203520) | Freshwater fungal communities from buoy surface, Lake Erie, Ohio, United States - Buoy 4 MA124 | ecosystem: Environmental > Aquatic > Freshwater > Lake > Lake biofilm | place: USA...
GAATTTATTAAAATAATCTCCGTCTACTTGAAGTTCTTTTTCGGTGAAAATTTCTGTTCGAATCAATTCAAAAAAACAGCGAGTGGTCGCTTCCACATCGGCAGTAGCATTATGGGCTTCGGAAAATGGGGAATTGAATAAATAACTGTGCAATTCTGTTAATGTAGGTAATTTAAACTTACCTCCACGGCCTCCCGGTAATTGTAATAAAGAGGCGGTCACTTCGGTACAAGTGTCTAAAACCGGCATAGAACTCATTTGGCTTTCGATTCCAAATCGATGGAATTCGCAACCCATAATATTAATGTCAAATTTTAAGTTTTGACCTACAATAAATTTAGATTTGCTTAACGCAATATTAAATTTTTCTAGCACCTCGACCATTGACATTCCTTCGGCTTCAGCTAACTCGGTAGAAATACCGTGTACTTTTTCTGCATCATAAGGAATGTTAAATCCCTCTGGTTGAACTAAGTAATCCTGATGTTCGATCAACTTTCCCATTTCATCGTGCAACTGCCAAGCAATTTGAACACAACGCGGCCAATTTCCGATATCGGTAATTGGAGCGTCCCAACGCTTTGGCAATCCAGTGGTTTCGGTATCGAATATTAGGTACATAGGGTTTTAAAAAGTCAAATAAAGTAACACTATATCAGATTTTTTTTCTGAAGTGCCATTAAATTATTTGTTGTTGGAAATTTATTTGAACTTCAAATTTAAGTTTTTTTGAAGTAGGAATTTTGATAAGTTATCAACAAATGGAATTTTATAATTCTATTGAAATCAGGATAAATTGTAAAAAAAATGCCTCGCAAATTGCGAGGCATAAAATAGCATTTGATGCTAATAATTATTTCATTTTTTCCACTTGTGCTTTTACTTCTTCCAATGAACCTTCAAATACTTTTATGTTTTTGTTTCCATTATCATTAGTAATTACAGTGGCTTTAGCTTTTCCATTTTCATCGCTAATTTGAACGTTCACTGTTTTCATTACTGATTTTGAAGCAACGAATTTTCCGTCCTTATCGAAATGTGACAAACACATTTCTTTTTCTTCGGCAGTACATTCAAGACTGTCGCACATTGCAGCACATTCGTCTTTAGTCATCGTTGCGCATTTGCTCATGTCGCATTTGCCCATCATTTTTCCTTCAGCACATTCCATTTTAATCATCATCACTTTTGGAGCTTCATTAGAAGAACCATTCCCCAAAATTGGAGCAATTACTAAACCAATCAAACAAGTTAATTTAATTAAAATGTTCATTGAAGGCCCAGAAGTATCTTTAAATGGATCTCCAACAGTATCTCCAGTTACTGCTGCTTTGTGAGCTTCAGAACCTTTGTAAGTCATTTCACCATTAATAATAACACCAGCTTCAAACGATTTTTTAGCATTGTCCCAAGCACCACCAGCATTGTTTTGGAAAACTGCCCAAAGTACACCAGAAACGGTAACCCCAGCCATATATCCACCTAACATTTCAGCGATTATTTGGTTATTTTCAGGATAAACTAATTTACCTAATAAAACTATTGCAATTGGAAAACCAATAGTTAATACTCCTGGTAACATCATTTCGCGTAAAGCGGCTTTAGTAGAAATTTCAACACATTTTCCGTATTCCGGTTTACCAGTTCCTTCCATAATTCCAGGAATTTCTTTAAACTGACGACGAACTTCATATACCATATCCATTGCAGCTTTACCTACAGAGTTCATTGCTAATGCAGAGAAAACTACAGGAATCATACCTCCTACAAATAACATTGCTAATACTGGCGCTTTGAAGATATTAATACCATCAATTCCTGTAAAAGTTACGTAGGCAGCAAATAAAGCTAATGAAGTTAATGCTGCAGAAGCGATTGCAAAACCTTTTCCAGTTGCAGCAGTAGTATTTCCTACAGAGTCTAAAATATCAGTTCTTGTACGAACTTCTTTTGGTAATTCACTCATTTCAGCAATTCCTCCTGCGTTATCAGATATAGGTCCGAAAGCGTCAATTGCTAATTGCATAGCTGTTGTAGCCATCATTGCCGATGCAGCCAAAGCCACACCGTAAAAACCTGCTAATGCATAAGTTGACCAGATTGCTCCAGCAAATAATAAAACCGTTGGGAAGGTAGAAATCATTCCTGTTGCTAAACCTGCAATTACGTTAGTTCCAGCTCCAGTTGATGATTTTTGTACAATTTTCAATACTGGGCTAGTCCCTAATCCGGTGTAATATTCTGTTACTGATGAAATAGCTCCACCAACAAATAATCCAATTAATGTAGCATAGAAAACACGCATTGCTGAAATATCTTTTATCCCTTCACCGAAGAAAGACATATTCATAGTTTCTGGCAACATGAATTTTACTAAGAAGAAACAAGACACAGCAGTTAAAGCAATAGAAACCCAGTTTCCAAAGTTTAGTGCTTTTTGAACTTGAGCTTCTTTAGCATCATCACTTGATATTTTTACTAACATTGTTCCAATGATAGAGAATAATATTCCAAAACCAGCGATTGCCATTGGTAATAAAATAGGTCCAATTCCACCGAATGCGTCTTCGATTTTACCACCCATATCTTTAATTACATAGTTTCCAAGAACCATTGCAGCAAGAACTGTAGCTACATAAGAACCAAATAAATCAGCACCCATTCCAGCAACATCTCCTACGTTATCTCCTACGTTGTCTGCAATTGTTGCAGGATTACGTGGATCATCTTCTGGTATTCCAGCTTCTACTTTTCCTACTAAGTCAGCACCTACGTCAGCAGCTTTAGTATAAATACCACCACCAACACGAGCGAACAATGCGATGGATTCAGCACCAAGCGAGAATCCTGCAAGCGTTTCTAAAACAATGGTCATGTCTTCTGTTGAAGTCCAAATTCCTTTCATAAAGTATTGGAAAAAGAAGATAAAAAATCCTGTTAATCCTAATACTGCTAATCCAGCAACTCCAAGTCCCATAACTGTACCTCCACCAAAAGAAACTTTTAATGCTTGAGGCAAACTAGTTCTAGCCGCTTGAGTTGTTCTTACATTCGTTTTGGTTGCTATTTTCATCCCCATATTTCCTGCTAAAGCTGAGAAAAAAGCTCCAAAAATAAAAGCAACTACTATTAGAATATTGGTTGTAGGCACTACAAATGAAATTATTGCTAAAACAATACTTGCAATAACCACAAAAATTGCTAATAATCGGTATTCTGCTTTAAGGAAAGCCAAGGCGCCTTCATAGATATAATCTGAAATTTCTTTCATTTTACCATCCCCAGCATCTTGTTTTAATACCCACGATCTTTTGATTGCCATAAAAGCCAATCCTATTAAGGCCATAACTATTGGCACATAAATCATTAATGATTCCATATTCTATTTATTCGTTATTTAATAATCGGATGCAAATGTATGAAAACCATGACAAATAAAAAAGCACAATTCACATTTGAAGAGTGCTTTTTTGAATATTTGCTGTAAATTTTAATTTAATCTGAGGTAGCTGTTACTGTCAAAACTGTTTTTTGGGAATTTTTCAAAAAATCACAGGTTACAGTATTTAATATTATTTAAATAATTAGAAAAAGATACCAAAGGACCCTTTGATTCCAAAATTATTGGTTTGAGGAGTGATGTAGGAACCTCTCCAACTGAATTCTATTCTAAAAACCTTGAATATATTTCCAATTCCAGCATTGTATTCCCAATACACATTTTCTGGGGCTCTATAGTTTATTCCCGAAGCATTTAAAGCTCTACTATCATCAGAAATTGTTCCGTAAGCACCTCTTATTCCTATAGTTTCTCTCCAATTGAATTTTCTTAAATAGGGAATTTTTGCAAAAATTCGTCCACCAAAATTATGTTCCAACTGAAGTGTTACATATTGATCGGCTTCAAACTCATAGAAATTTAAGAGGTTAAAAGTATTTCTAATAGTGAAATAGGTTTGGTTTCCAGGAATAATACTCATCAATCCTAGAGGAACGCCCCCAAAGGTTTTTCCTAATTCCATAGTAGAATTTAGAACCCCAAATGGGCCGATAATGATAGGCTGTTTGTAATAAATCTGTAGTTTTTTATAATCAAAATCACTGTCTAAAAACCCTTTTATTCCTTGACTGTAGCTAATGAAAAATCGAGGGTATGGGCTGCTTACAATTTGTCGTTCCACTGCATAACCAATTGTTTTTCTTCCCGGAGTATAATCAATTTGAAAATTAACTTCCGATTGATTTAGATCAGCTCTAATAATTCCACCGTTACCTAAAGCGTCTGGCTTAGTAATATAATAGTCTAATTTAAATTCTGGCGAAGCAGAAACTAAGGTTCTGTAGGAGAAGCCCGTTTGAAAAGTCAGGTTTTTAACGGGTTCCATTTCAACAGCAAAAGAAGTGAAATTGATGTTGGTCAATTTACCGTTATTCCCTCCGGCAAATAAAGAAGAGGATGCAAAACTTCTTCCTAAAACATCGTTAGAAGTGGTTAAACTTGCTCCAATTTGCTCGATATCTCGTCTTGTTCCTCCTTCTATAATTAACCGATTGTTTCTGTTTAAAAGCCATTTTCCTGAAATACCATATTTAATTTTGTTATCTTTAAATCCATAAGCAGTATAAGCTTGGATTCGCCATAAATCATTTGGACCAAAATAAGTTCTACCGCCAACTCGCAATCGGAAACCCTCCACATTATTAAAACCTACTGTTGATAAAACAGGCCCATAATCTATACTGCCATCATGATAATAGCCACTGCTTAAAATCGTAACAACATCATACAATTGCATGAATTTTTTATTGGTTTGTAGCGTATCCAACATTTTATAGATGCCCTTTTCGTCTTTATTCAAATTCTCAAATCGATTTTGTTCCCAATATTCATCGGATTTAGTGAAAATAGATTCCTCTTTATCAAAAGTTTGTTCTTTGTAAAAGTCGGCGGGTTTACTAGTATTAAATTGATGATTTCTGTAAAGGGTAGTTCGTTTACCATACATTCCTCTGGAAGTTTCTTTTTTACTTAAAGCAAAATCGGTCATCATATAATCTCTAGTTAACAAGAAAACAGAGTCGTTCAATACCTCGAATTCTTGTTCTATATGGATGTCTTTTACCCAGTTTATATTTGCACTTTTGGTAGAAGCCATGTTAATATTCTTAATGGCATAAGTAGAATCGGCTACCCAAAAATCACCTTTAAAAGTCAACTCACTTTTTCGTCTTGGGTAAAACACAATATTATAACACCATTTTTTATCTATAAAGGAACTGTCTCTCAAAACATAATTGTACACATTTATTCCAGTTCTTGAAAGCGGACTTGTAAAACTTTTATCAAAGAAATTTAAATAGTTATTGTAAATATCGTTTTCATTATAAAGGTCTTTTACAAACTCAATTATTTGTTGATTGGTATTAAACCCTGAATTTTTATTGGCTTTCAAAATTTCTTTGACTTTTCCTCTCACATTATCGCCATATACATTAGAAAGTGCTTCGTTTATGAATATGGGCAAATAGGTTTTTCCAGTTACTTTTGAAGTATCTACTTGTTTGAAAACAAATTCCATTCCCTTAAAAATCTTGCTTTTCATAAAAGCACTGTCAATCGTATTCATGTCAAATTCCAATTTCTCATACTTTTCCATTTCATACTGATTGAACTGACGTAATCCATTTTTACGCCGATGCTCCCATATTTTTTTTAGGAGATCAATTGCTGGATTATTCTTTTTGGAGGTTTTACCAGAATAAATTAAAACTTCATTTAATTTTACTCCGTCTGAAATTTTGATTTTAAAATCATAATTGATTGCTTTTGGCAGCGCAACTTCTTTAGTTTGAAATCCTGAAAAGGAAACTACAATCACTTTGAAATTTAGCTTGGATTCCAAATAAAACCGACCGTCTTCATTAGATACCACACCTTCATTTGTTCCTTTAAACATAATATTGGCATAGGGAACTGGTTGGTTTTTATCGTCAACAACAATACCACTTACCTTAGTTTGGGCATTGGAAAAAAAAGATGAAAAAAGTAAAAGAATTATAAATAATTTGAATTTCATATAAAAAAAAACTTCACCAATTTTTTTGATGAAGTTTCAAATATAGTAAATTTATTATTTATGGGGATTTTAATAATTAGTATTAAAACCTTATAAAAATTACATCAATTTTATTTTTTATACATAACTTTTTTAACTGCAGCTACCACATCAGTTGCATTTGGAAGCCATTCTTTCAATAAGGTTGGAGAATAGGGCGCAGGAGTATCAGCAGTTGTGATTCTTTGAATTGGGGCATCTAAAAAGTCAAAGGCACGCTCTTGAACAATATAAGTTATTTCAGAAGCCACACTTGCAAAAGGCCACGCTTCTTCTAAAACTACCAATCTATTTGTTTTTCTAACAGACGTTAAAATGGCTTCATAATCCATTGGACGAACTGTTCTTAAATCGATAATTTCACAAGAAATTCCTTCTTTAGCCAATTCATCGGCAGCAATATGAGCTTCTTTAATGATTTTACCAAAAGAAACAATCGTTACATCGGTACCTTCTCTTTTAATATCGGCAACACCAAGTGGAATAATATAATCACCCTCTGGCACTTCTCCTTTATCACCATACATTTGTTCTGATTCCATGAAAATTACAGGATCATTATCACGAATAGCTGCTTTCAATAATCCTTTAGCATCATAAACGGTTGAAGGAACAACTACTTTTAAACCTGGAGTATTGGCAAACCAGTTCTCAAAAGCCTGTGAGTGAGTGGCACCAAGTTGACCTGCAGAAGCGGTTGGACCTCTAAATACCATTGGCATTGGAAATTGTCCAGCCGACATTTGACGCATCTTAGCAGCATTATTAATAATTTGATCAATACCTACTAAAGAGAAATTGAAAGTCATGTATTCCACAATTGGACGACAGCCATTCATAGCAGAACCAACTGCAATTCCAGCAAATCCTAATTCAGCAATTGGAGTATCAATCACCCGTTTTGGACCAAATTCGTCTAACATTCCTTTGGAAGCTTTGTAAGCACCATTGTATTCGGCAACTTCCTCCCCCATTAAATATACCGCTTCGTCACGACGCATTTCTTCACTCATTGCTTCAGCAATCGCTTCTCTAAATTGTATAGTTCTCATATTATGAATAGGTGTTTCTTAAATTTTGAGCAAAAATAAATATTTTATACCATTTTATAAACATAAATCTGTAAAATTATTTGGAGCTTTTTCCTGCTTTCCTCTTTATCCTCGCCCAAAAGCGAGGGATACCGCTTCAATCAGGGCTACGAAATCGATTTAGTATTGCTATATTGTTGAAAAATAATATGCACGCATAGTAAATGGAATTGAATTAATTACTAATTTAGTGGCCGAAAATAGTTTACCTAAAATTTTACCTAAATGAATATATTAGTTTGCATCAGTCACGTTCCTGATACTACTTCGAAAATCAACTTTACCAATAGCGATACTCTTTTTGATACCAATGGAGTGCAATTTGTAATCAACCCAAACGATGAATTTGGTTTAACACGTGCCATTTGGTTTCAAGAACAACAAGGAGCAAATGTTACGGTTATAAATGTTGGAGGTCCAGAAACAGAACCAACGCTAAGAAAAGCACTTGCTATAGGTGCTAATGAAGCTATTAGAATCAATGCTGATCCAACAGACGGGTTTTTTGTTGCAAAACAATTAGCCGAAGTAATTAAAAATGGAAATTACGATTTAATAATCGCTGGTAAAGAATCATTAGATTATAACGGCGGAATGGTTCCAGGCATGATTGCAGGTTTGTTGAGATTCAACTTCATAAATTCCTGTGTGGCTTTAACCATTGAAGGAAATTCCGTTACAGCTTCAAGAGAAATTGATGGCGGAAAAGAAATTGTAAACTCTCAATTACCTTTAATTATTGGAGGTCAAAAAGGATTAGTAGAAGAAAAAGACCTTCGAATTCCTAATATGAGAGGTATCATGACTGCTAGGACAAAAGTTCTAACCATTTTGGAACCTGTGGGAGGCGATTCAAAAACAACCACGGTTAAATTTGAAAAACCAGCTCCAAAATCGGCAGTAAAATTAGTAAGCGCTGACAATTTGGACGAATTAATCAGCTTATTACACAACGAAGCGAAAGTGATCTAAAAAAATAATTATAAATTGTAAATTATAAATGTTGAATTTGGTTAACAAAAACATTTAAAATTTAACATTCAAAATTTAAAATATTAAAAAAATGTCAATATTAATATACGCAGAATCTGCTCCCGACGCTTCGGGAGGAAAATTAAAGAAAGTAGCTTTTGAGTTGGCTTCTTATGCTAAAAAAGTGGCAGAGTCATTAGGAACAACTGTAACGGCAATAACAGTTAATACAGATAATGTATCTGAATTGTCGAATTATGGAGTGGATAAAGTGCTGAAAGTAAACAATTCGAAGTTAGCAGAATTCACCGCAAAAGCCTATGCCGATGCAATTAAACAAGCTGCTCAAAAGGAAAACTCAACAATTATCATTTTATCTTCAACTACAGATAGTTTGTATTTAGCTCCTCTAGTTTCCATTTCGCTAGAAGCAGGATTTGCATCAAATGTAGTTGGACTTCCACAAAACTTAGCACCATTTCAAGTAAAAAGAAATGGCTTCTCCAATAAAGCATTTGTAACAACCGAAATTTCAACACCATTAAAAGTACTCAGTATTTCTAAAAATTCTTATGGTATAGTTGAAAATAAATCTAGTTTGTCAGAGGAAGATTTTAATCCTTCCATTAATGATACCGATTTTGGAGTAAAAGTAGTTTCAGTTGAAAAAGCTTCTGGAAAAGTCACAATTGCTGATGCCGATATAGTGGTTTCTGCTGGTCGTGGATTAAAAGGTCCTGAGAACTGGGGAATGATCGAAGAATTAGCAGGTGTTTTAGGAGCAGCAACCGCTTGTTCCAAACCAGTTTCTGATTTAGGATGGCGACCACATGGAGAGCACGTAGGTCAAACTGGAAAACCAGTAGCTGCCAATTTATATATTGCAATTGGAGTTTCAGGCGCAATTCAACACATCGCCGGAATTAACTCGTCCAAAGTAAAAGTGGTTATCAATACTGACGCTGAAGCGCCTTTTTTCAAAGTTGCTGACTACGGAATCGTTGGTGATGCATTTGAAATTGTACCTAAATTAATCGAAAAATTAAAAGCTTTTAAAGCTAATAATTAAATTAATATTTAATTTTATTGAGAAGGTTGCCAAAGTTTATATAATTCTGGTAACCTTTTTATTTTAGATAAATTTCTTTGTAACTTTATTCAATACATTGTACTTTTGCAACTATGAGCTTAGTTAAACTTACAATTCAAGGAATTTCATACAGTCAAACTCAAAACGGAGCTTACGCTTTGATTCTGAATGAAGTGGACGGTGATCGAAAACTTCCAATTGTAATTGGAGCATTCGAAGCTCAATCTATCGCAATCGCTTTAGAAAAAGAAATTAAACCCCCTCGCCCACTTACCCACGACTTATTCAAAAATTTTGCTGAACGATTTGATATTGTTGTAAAACAAGTGATCATTCATAAATTAGTAGATGGCGTGTTTTATTCAAGTATTATTTGTGAAAGAGATAAAATCGAGGAGATTATTGACGCCCGTACTTCAGATGCAATTGCATTGGCTTTACGTTTCAATGCGCCAATTTTTACTTATAAAAATATCCTTGATAAAGCGGGGATTTACATGAAAACTAACTTGATGGACGATGAAAATAGTCCTAAAGAAATGGACGGAAGTTTATCAAATGCTAATGCCTACGGAGTAGAAGATAATGCAGTAACGGGAAGTGAGTATTCTAAAAACACTTTAGCTGAATTGGCTGAATTATTAGAAAATGCAGTTGAGAAAGAAGATTACCGAGAAGCTGCTAAAATTAGAGATGAAATTTCTAAGAGATAAAAACGCCTTTTCAATTAAATAAATTTATTATATATGAAAATAAAATACATCCTGAATCTACTGCTAGTATTAGTTTGTCAAGTTTCATTTTCCCAAGATTATTATTTGCATTGCGGTACCATTATTGATACTAAAAGCGGCAAGGAATTAAAAAATAAAACAATTATTATTTCTAAAAATAAGATTGCAAAAATTGAAGAGGGCTTCGTTACAAAGGCAAAGGAAGCTGACATCGAAATTAATCTTAAAAATAAATACCTACTTCCAGGATTAATTGACTTACATGTCCATATTGAAGGAGATTACGATAGTCATAGTTACATTTCAAAATATGTAGACAATGAAGCTGATGTTGCATTTCAAGCAGTACGTGCTGCAGAAACAACATTGCTTTGTGGATTTACAACTGTGCGTGATCTAGGTGGAACGGGGGTAAATATATCCATCCGAAATGCAATCAACAAAGGGGTAGTTAAAGGGCCTAGAATTTATACAGCAGGTAAATCAATTGCTACAACGGGAGGCCACGCCGATCCTACCAACGGAAGTAATAGAAAGCTGGTTGGCGATCCAGGACCTCATGAAGGGGTAATTAATTCCCCTGAAGATGCTGTAAAAGCAGTTCGTGAACGCTACAAAGAAGGTTCCGATGTAATTAAAATAACTGCAACCGGTGGTGTTCTTAGCGTAGCAAAAAATAGCAAAAATCCGCAGTTTACAATTGAAGAAATTAAAGCAATTGTCTCAACTGCCAAAGATTACAATATGCTTACAGCGGCTCACGCCCATGGAGACGAAGGCATTCAAAGAGCAATAATCGGAGGTATTAAGACCATCGAACATGGAACTTACATGAGTGAAGAATCTATGGATTTAATGAAAAAATACGATGCCTACCTAGTTCCTACTTTAACTGCCGGAAAAGAAGTTGAAAAAAATGCAGAAATACGTGGTTATTATCCTGAAATAGTGGTTCCTAAAGCACGAGAAATTGGACCTAAAATTCAAGCTACTTTTTCCAAAGCCTACAAAAAAGGAGTTAAAATTGCCTTTGGAACCGATGCAAGTGTTTTCCCTCACGGAAACAATGCCAAAGAATTTTCATACATGGTTTTAGGCGGAATGCCCCCAATAGAAGCCATTCAGGCAGCCACAATTACTAATGCCTTTTTACTTGGAATTGATAATGAAGTGGGCCAAATAAAAGAAGGATTTTTAGCGGATATAATTGCTGTAAATGAAAATCCATTGTTGAAAATCAACACACTAGAGATTGTTTCTTTTGTGATGAAAGATGGGGTGATTTACAAAAACTAATTTCATTTGTAGCCATTTATAATTACGAATTTAAACCTATTAAATTAAACAGCTGATGAAGCAATATTTAGACTTAGTAAAACACGTTTTAGAAAACGGAACTCAAAAAGGAGATCGAACAGGAACAGGTACAAAGAGTGTTTTTGGATATCAAATGCGTTTTGATTTAAGTGAAGGTTTTCCAATGGTTACCACTAAAAAATTGCATCTTAAATCGATAATTTATGAGTTACTTTGGTTTTTAAAAGGAAAAACTAATATTGCTTATTTGAAAGAAAATGGCGTTAAAATTTGGGATGAATGGGCCAATGAAAATGGTGATTTAGGTCCTGTTTATGGTCACCAATGGCGCAATTGGAACAGCGAAGAAATCGATCAAATTTCAGAAATTATTGAGGCTCTAAAAACCAATCCAAATAGCAGAAGAATGCTAGTTTCAGCTTGGAATCCTAGTGTGCTTCCCGATACCACAAAATCATTTGCTGAAAATGTAGCTAATGGGAAAGTCGCTTTGCCTCCGTGTCATGCCTTCTTTCAATTTTATGTTTCTGAAGGAAAATTATCTTGTCAATTGTATCAAAGAAGTGCAGATATATTTTTAGGCGTGCCTTTTAATATTGCGTCTTATGCCTTATTGACCATGATGATTGCTCAAGTATGTGATTTAAAAGTAGGAGAATTTATTCACACTTTTGGAGACGCACATATTTATAATAACCATTTTGAACAAGTGGAATTGCAACTTTCTAGAGACACACGACCTCTGCCAAAAATGATTATCAATCCTGAAATAAAAAATATTTTCGACTTTAATTTTGAAGATTTCACCTTGGAAGGCTATGATCCACATCCAGGAATTCGAGGAGAAGTAGCAGTTTAAAATCAACCTTCTTTGTAATAATAATTGAAATTTATTCCTATAATTCTAATTTAAATGAAAATATTAATTGCAGCGACTTCCATAAATAATGCTCTTGGAAAAGACAATAAAATCATTTGGCATTTGCCAGATGACTTTAAGCGTTTTAAAGATCTTACTTCGGGTCACTATATAATTATGGGTAGAAAAACCTTCGAAAGTTTTCCAAAACCATTACCCAATAGAACACACGTGGTAATTACTCGACAAGAAAATTATGCCCCCGAAGGCTGTATCGTAGTTAATAGTATCGAAGATGCCTTTGCTATTTGCCCAAAAGACGAAGATGTCTTCTTAATTGGCGGTGCTGAAATTTACGAATTGGGATTACCATATGTCGATAAAATTGAGCTTACCTTAATTAAGGAAACGTTTGAAGCAGACGCCTTTTTACCTAAAATTGATTTTTCAAAATGGGAATTAATTCAAGAAGAATTTCATCCTAAAGATGAGAAACACGCACACGAATTTAGCTTTCAAACCTACCTTAAAAGATAATTAAATACTTACCTTTGCCCCAAAATTAATACTAATGTCTAAGAATATTACTCCTTATAAAGATTCAGAATTAGGGAAAAAAGAGCAAGTGGCACAAATGTTTGATACTATTTCTGGAAATTATGATGGTTTGAACCGAGTTATTTCTTTTGGGATTGACATCAAATGGCGTAAAAAAGTATTGAAATTAGTTTCCGATAAAAATCCGAAAACCGTTTTAGATATTGCAACAGGAACAGGAGATTTAGCCATTTTGATGACCAATACCAGTGCTGAAAAAATTATTGGTTTGGATATTTCAGCTGGAATGTTGGAAGTAGGAAGAAGTAAAATTAAATCAAAAAATCTATCGGATAAAATAGATATGATTTTAGCTGATTCCGAAA